>OFHA01001198.1_pt1 | contig 19101 bp, 21 predicted proteins | sample 1521891 | NCBI WGS metagenome assembly OFHA01 (sample SAMEA3504089, study PRJEB24116) | mouse gut metagenome | biome: mouse gut; feature: mouse-associated habitat; material: faeces | place: Denmark | collected 2011
GCCCTTCGGTGAGGACTATGTACTCGTCAAACTCCCGGCTGTCCCAGTGCCTCCGTTTCTCATGGGCAAGGTTTTCTTCCTTGTGGCCGGCTCTGTCCAGATACTCGTATACTTCGACTGTGACCTCCACGGACAGGGCTTGTCCGCCTATGTTAATGGTAACTTCCATCTTCCTTTCCGACCTTCAGATTTTTTTGCAAAGATTTCTGAACGGAGTGGGGCGGGGAACGGCAGCTCGCTGACTGTTTCAATCGGAAATAGAAAAAGGCACTCAAACAGATAAAGTAATCTGCAAGTATGCCTTTAAGATAAATCCTTATGGTGAACTGTAATTCACTTACAATCCCGTGGTGGTTTTCAGCTAAACACTGAAATTCATACCGGGTATATCAATTTTTAAAATTGTCCTGTCTTTCAAATCACATCTCCTTCGGAAGATATGTATCTTAGTTCATATAACTGCGGAACCGTGTTGAGTTCAAATGAGGTAAAGTGTATTGTAAAATACTTATGAGGTGAACCGCCATGCAAGAATTTTCTTATCCATTGGGGGATGCCATTAAAAGGGCACGGGGAGAGCTGGGACTGACGCAAAGCCAGGTAGCTGAAAAAAGCGGCATTGACGCACGTACCGTAATGAACATAGAGTACTACAAGGGAAATCCTAAAATGGAAGTCCTATATCCTTTGGTTCGTGCGCTCAAACTGGATTCCAGAGAGATTTTCAATCCTGAAATGAAAAGGGAAAGCCCTGCAATCCGCCAGCTTCGATTTATGATTGAGGAATGCAGCGAACAAGAGTCTGCCGCCCTTATCCCAATCATTGAATCTGTTTTATCTGTACTAAGGGCAAAAGGTGCCATTGAAATTGAATCTGATACATAACATGAAAGAGAGCCTGCGTCCCCATACCAAAGGAAGCAGGCTCTCCGCATTATGCGTCTGGCTCTTTGCTTAACGTCATTTTTAGCTGTACTACATTGATTTTGATTTCTTTCCTGCATTTCGGGCAGAAAAGCGGAAAGTTCAAAAGCACCGTGTCCCCATACACCTTCGTCCTTGTTTTACCTCCACAAGCCGGACAGTGAATCCATAAGGATTTATTTTTCATTACATCACACTTTCTTGATACCAATTCCTACTCTGCGGCTTGCGTCTGGTTTTAGAAATCAGCATACCTTACCCATTTATGACAGTTCCTATTTTTCCGGTGTTCCTGATTGCAAAGCCATACGGGATTCTTCAGCGGACAGTTTTTTATGAAGATTCAAAGCCATAAAAACAGTGATAATGGCGGCCAGAACATCAGCAACCGGCTGGGAGTAAATGACACCGTTTAATCCTAAAACTCCTGGCAGAAACCAGATAACCGGCACAAAGCAGATTCCCTGTCGGCAAGCGCCAAGAAAGCAGCCCTCCTTCGCCTTTCCCATTACAAGAAATAAGAAGGAGTACACGGTATAAAATCCAAAAAGGATAAATGACAGACCATTTGCCCGTAACGCTGCCGCACCAATCTGAATCATTTCGGTATCTCCTTTTGTAAACAATGCCATAATCTGTGACGGGAATATAGCGGCTATCAATCCAAAAACCACACAAAATATGGTTGACCACAGAACAGAGGTTTTAATCGCTTCATATAAGCGACTAAATTTTTTTGCTCCGTAGCTGAATCCGGCGATTGGCTGAAATCCTTTCAAGAAACCGAAAACAATCAAGGTTCCCATAGACATAATTTTTGTAAGCGGCCCCATGGCGGCAAGGGCAGAGCCGCCATATTCTTTTGCCCCATTGTTTATCATACTGATAGACATACTGGTCAGAACTTGAAAGAGTAATGTGGGAATCCCTATTTTCAAAATTTCAGACATTATTTCCTTTGAAAAACAGCAGTCTTTCATGCGAAAATGGAATATGCTCTTTTTCCGGAAAATATAGCACAGGTAAACCACCGTGGAAATCACCTGAGAAATAGCCGTGGCAATGGCTGCGCCGGCAACTCCAAGATTCAGGACGTAGATAAAAATGGGGTCTAATATCACATTCAGGACAGCGCCGGCCATTAACGCACACATGGCTGTCTTTGCGGCTCCCTCACTGGACACGATATTATTCATTGTGACATTGAAAACATTAAAAATGGAAAACGTGATGTAAATGCTGGTATAGGTAATCGCATAAGGCATAACGCTTTCCAATGCGCCTATCTGATTTAATATTGGTTTCAGAAATATGACGGAGCCTATAATAACAATCGCTCCAATCAATACACTGCTGTATAAAGCTGTACTGGCTACCTTATCAGCGGTATCTTTATCCCCTCGCCCCAACAGCCTGGAAAGATATGCCGCCGCCCCGTTCCCGAAAAGCAGCCCCAGGCCGACAACAATCTGCCCCAAAGGAAAAGCGACTGTAACCGCCCCCATCTGATCCGTACCTAATCCACCGACAAAGTAGGTATCTGCCAGATTATAAAGTGCATTAATCAGCATACCTATCATGGTTGGCAGTCCCAGTGCCAAAAGAGCCTTTGGTATTGGCACAGCCCCCAGTAGTTCCATTTTCTTGCTTTGCTCGTTCATGTCGTTTTCTCCTTTCGCTTGACTAATACTATTATTTATACTACTATAAATTATAATAGTTGCACAACAGAGAATATATTACTATAATTTATAGTATCTGTCAAGTATCAAAGGAGAACGAATATGGCCACAATCGACCTAATTGTACTGGGAATTTTAAAAAGGGAATCTTTAAGCGCCTACGATATTCAAAAACTGGTTGAGTACCGTAACATATCCAAATGGGTAAAAATCAGCACTCCTTCAATTTATAAAAAAGTCCTTCAACTGGAAGAAAAAGGATTTATTAAAAGCCGTATTGAAAAAGAGGGAAAAATGCCGGAAAAAGCCGTCTATTCTCTAACCCGGCAGGGAGAGCAGGAATTTGAAAAACTTATGCTGGAAATTGCCGCAAAGTCCATCAACATTTATCTGGATTTTAATGCTGTGATTGTAAACCTGAACAGCCTCTCACAAGAAAAACAGAATGTATGTCTGGCAAATATTGAGAACAACATCAAGCAATTAAAATCCTATCTGGAAGAAAACTTTCTTGCAAAGGAAAATATACCGGACGTTCCTGAAAACGGAATGGCAGTTCTGCAGCAACAGCTTATTCTTGCCAGGGCAATCGAAACATGGATTTCTTCTCTAAAGAAAAATGCCAGTAATTCTGACCTGTACAATACAGAAACATGATTCTATCAGCGCCAGACAAAGAGAGGCGGAAGGATACCTTTCTTCTGCCTCTCTTTGTTGTTCCCTGTTTAATTGTAAATCAGTTCATGCAAAATGGTTTCCTCTGCCTGCGCCTTACAGTTATTTACCAGCCCTACCCATTTCATCTGGTCGGCTGCTTTCAGTTCCTCGGTCACACCGGCGGCCTTCATCAGCTGCTGCATAAGAATATCCATTCGCTCATTGGCAGTCTTGTCAATCTCCAACAAATGGGGATAGAGTTTTTCCGTCAGGAGCAGGCTGGTATACAGTCCTTTCCGGTGTTCTTTCAGATAGCGGAGCCTCATGCGCCCATACTTGTCGATTGGCGTGTCCGGCTGCTCTTTTAATACCAGATTCGGGAGATAGTAATCTCCAACTTTTGTATAAGTCAGTCCATTCATGTGTATGCCTCCTTGCCTTTTCTGTGGTATGCCAGCCGCCTACATAGCGGCTCTGGCTGGCATTGGTGCTTTCTGGGGTTCTTTCTTTGGCAGGCTGCTGGCCGGGATAAACACGCCTTTTTCCATGTCCTCGGCATGGATAGCGGCTTTCTTCGCCTCGATTTCAGCCTTTTTCTTTGCCTTGATTTTATCCTCGTACCGTTTCTGTGTCCCGTTGGCCTTGCGCCGGAGATACGCCTGGTGCAGCTTGTCCTTGCGTTCCTCTTTCTTCCGCAGGGTTTCCAGTTCCTCCGGCGTGAGGTTCATTTCCCCGAAGTGGGGCGGTATGTACCTTCCGACAAAATTGAAGTAAATCTCAACCTCCTGCGTGGTTTCAATGCTGCCTTTCCGGTCACGCTCATGGACAAGGATTTTCTCCACAAACTCATTCAGCATGGTGGTAGTCAGGTTGTCAAAATTCTCATACTTGTCAACAAGGGCGATAAATTTCTCCGCTGATTTCCGGCTCTGCTCATATCCGGCGATTGCCTTTTCCAGTTCGGCAATCTCGCCGGAAAGGGATTCCTGCTCCTTTGCGTACTGTGCGTCCAGGGCGGCGTATCTTGCGTCCGGCAGCTTGCCCAGCACATTGTCCTCATAAATCTTGCATATCAGTTTTTCCAGTTCCCCGGCCCGTTTCTGTGCCGCCGCCAGCCGTTTCCTCTTTCTGGTGATGTCGCTGGCCTGCTGCTCGGCCTGGGTTTCCTGAACCGCTTTGATAAACTCTGCCCGGTCATTTCTGGAATACTCCGCAATCGCCCGGAGCATATCGGAAACCAGTGTCAGGACAGCGCTTTCATTGATTCGGTGCTGCGTGGAGCAGAGGACACCAACCGGAACCTTGCTGTATTGGGAGCAGGTATACTGTGAGATACGCTTGCCGTTGTTGGTGCGGTGGACGTACATCTTGCCGCCGCAGTCGGCGCAGTAGAGCAGGCCGGTGAGCGGTGCGGCTTCTCCCCAGCCGTCCGGGTAACGCTTCACGTTGGAGCGGATTCTCTGCACATTCTCAAAGGTTTCCGGGTCGATAATGGCGGCGTGGGTATCCTCAAAGATTACCCATTCATTTTCGTCAACGTAGTGGCTTTTCTTGTCCTTGAAATGCTTGCGGGTCTTAAAGTTGATGGTGTGGCCTAAATACTCACGCTTTTTCAGGATATTGACGATAGTGGAAGAACCCCAGCCATAAGGGTCTTTAAACGTCTTGGACTGATTCACGCCCTCCCCATAATGGGAGAGGTGCAGGGAAGGTATCTCAATCTTTTCCTGTGACAGCCGGTTCGCAATCTGGTAGGGGCCGTATCCGTCCAAAGTCATAGCGAATATCCGGCGCACCACGTCAGCGGCTTCTTCGTCCACAATCCAGTGTTCCCGCTTTTCGTCCCATAAGTAGCCGTAAATGACAGTACCTGTCAGGTGTTTGCCGCTCATGCCCTTTGCCTTGAATACAGATTTAATCTTGCGGCTGGTATCTCTGGCGTAAAATTCATACATGATGTTCAAGAACGGGGTAAAATCATTCTCTCCGTTGGCGCTGTCCACCCCGTCATTGATGGCGATCAGCCGGACGCCTCTCTGCCGCAGGATTTCCATGACCTGGCCGACTTTGAGATAATCACGCCCCAGGCGGCTCATGTCTTTGATGATAATTGCCTCCACGTTCCCGGCCTCCACTTCCTCCATCATGGCGGTGAATCCGGGTCGGTCGAACCGGGTTCCGGAGATTCCATCGTCCGTGAAATGGGTCGGGTTGGGGAAACCGTTGCGGCGGGCGTAATCTTCCAGCATGGATTTCTGGTTGCTGATGGAGTTGGATTCCCCATTCAATTCATCGTCACGGCTCAACCTCTCGTATAATGGAGTGATTTTGGTTTTTGTCATAGCGTCTGCCTCCTTACATGAAATATGCTCTAAATGGGTTCTTCACTAACCATGAGAAAATCTCGTGATTAAGAAGTCATTTAGAGCATATATCACCGCTGGCCAGCTTGTATTTAGCATACTGGCGCACGGCGAAGTGCTGGGGACTCCTTCTGGCGAGGCCGTCGAACATGTAATCCACGGCGTTCTTGAAGGATTCATCATCCTCCCGTACCTCCATGCTGTTTATCATCTCCACCAGCGTGTTCATGTTCCGTTCTTCCTCCGGCCCCTCGAATACGATATAGGCCACCAGCGCGCAGTAAAGGAGGGTTTCCGCCTTCGTCCAGAAGGGGTCCCCCTCCTTGCCCTCCCCTTTGGTGTTGGCGATCAGGGCGTTGACGAATTTTAAAACGTCGCTCTCCGTCTTGATATAGGCAAGGGGGTTGTAGTGCATGGACTTTGAGAAGTCTATGCTGTTGAAAACCCGGACCTTATAGCCCTTCTTCCTTTGGAGGAAATAGCCGCACTGGGCGAGGGTCCCGCCCTTCGGGTCCACCACCACATACGAGGAATGGGCCTGTAAAAGCTGGGGCGTGAGCCAGAACCTTGTCTTGCCGGAGCCGGAAGAGCCGATCACGCAGGCGTTCAGGTTCCTGGCGTTGGCCGGAATCTTCGGCCGGGTGTTCATGGTCAGGAACTCGCTCCCGGTCAGTATCACGTTGTTCTCAAATTTGGAATCGACGAAAGGGGCGATGTCTTTAGGCCCGCCCCAACGTGCGCTGCCGTATTCCATATCCCGCCGGAATTTCCGGGCTTTCTTGATTTTGGACTGCACCATGAAATAAAGCCCCACGGCCCCGGCAACGCCTGCCGCCAGGTCAAACAGCCCCAGGCCGGGGGCGTAATTCTGAAATACCGGCCCTATGGCCTCCATCATGCCGAACAGCTTTTCCCCGGCGTTCCCGCCCTGCGCCATGCGGTAGGCGGTCCCCAGCTTCGAGAAGAACCAGAAGGCCATGAGGTAGGGGAAGTTGGGGAGCAGATATTTTTTGATTTTCCGGTTCAACGTTCCTCCTTCCCGGGCTCCCTGGCCCGTTCCTTCTGCCGGGGCTTTGCCGCCAGCTCCTTCACGAGCCGCCGCAGCTGCCCGAGGATGGACGGCTTCTCCTGCCCGCGCCCCATGGCCTTTTCCGTATACCGGGAGAAGGCCGCCGTGATGGCGTCCGCCTGGTCTGCCTTGAAGAAAAGCAGGTACTGGCCGGGGCCGGTCTTGTGGAAAGCGTAGTCCACATGGTACTCCCTGGCGATACGGTCAAAATCCTTCGGCGCTCCCACCAGCTTGATGGCGTTCTTCGTGCCGTAGTGGTTCATCAGCTTTTTGACGGACTGTTTCCCGTGGGGCGTCCGTGCGGCCCGGCGCTGTCCCTCCATTTCTGCCAGCGTCTTTTTTAAGGCGGCGGCAAGCACCCGGCTTGTGAGCCTCGCCGCCTTGACGGAGACGGCCACCGTCTGTTGTTCTACATATTCCTGCATGGTTCCTCCTTTCTGCCGGATTCATTGGAGCCGGGGAGATCCTCGGGTCAAGTTGGCCCGAAGCGGCCCCCAGCGGCGGCAGGGTATGGTATTATCTCTCAAAACTTTTTTCCTTCCTCCTTGCTTTCATTTCCCCAATCACCCCCAGAAGGTGCTGGTTATAGTCCTTCCCGTACCGTTCCGGTGGGGCCGCCTCCCGGAGCATCTCTATCCGCCCGGACAGCTCCCGGTCGGAGCGCAGCGTTTCCATGAGCTTTTCCGTACCGCTTTTCCCGGCCCCGTCATTGTCAAGGCAGAGTGCCACATGCCGGATTCCCGGGCGGTCCTTTAGGAACTGGACCAGCGCCAGCGGCGAGGTGCCCCCAAGGGAGAGGTAGCAGGCGTCCTCCCACGCCTTCCCGGCCAGCTTTGTCAGCGTGGCGCCGGAGAGGGCGTCAATGGCGCTCTCAAAGACGGCCACCTTCTGGCAGTCCGGGAAAGGGGAGGCAAGGCAGAAGTTGAAGCGCTTGTCGCTGCCCGGCACGTCCATCTTGAAGTCCCCGAAGGTCCCCCGCAGGCAGGCGAACCGGGCTTTCCCTTCCATGTCCCGGCCTACAAATACGCAGTTGTGGTAGCGGAAGCTCTCATAGAGGGAGCCGTCCCGCAGGCAGCGGCTGATGATTCCGCCGTCAATCCCCCGGCCTTGCAGGTAGCCCATGACCCTTGTGGCGTAGCGGCCCGGCTCCGGCAGCTCAAAAGGCTTTGGCGGAGGAAGGTCCACCGGCTGGGAAAGAAAAGGGGTGGCGCCCCCACCGCAGAGTGTCTCCACAGCGGAGACGAAATCCTGCCCCCGCACCTTTATGAGATAGTCCAGGGCGGTCCTCCCGCCCATGTTCCGGCTGCACCAGTGCCATTTGCCGTTGGAGATCACCAGGCTGTCATGGCTCCTGGTCCGGTATTCCCGGGGGCCGGATTTCTTCAGTTCGCCCGGCTCGTAGGCTTGCAGGTAGGAAAGCAGGTCCCACCGCTTCGCCTCCGCGATCTGTTCCTCTGTCACCCCGGCATGGCGCACCTCCTTCCTTTCTGCACGGGGTCCGGGCCTCGGGCCAACTTGTCCCGAAGCCTACCGCCCCTCATGGGAAGGCCCTTCCCTGTCCTTGCGGGGAGCGGGCGGAGCCTCCCTGAATTGTCTGATGGTCTCCAGTATGGAGCGCGTTTCCTCCTTCTCGTTCCGGGCCGGGGCCCTGCATATCCGGTATTCCTCCGGTATGTCCTCCCGCCCGGCGTAGCATTCCCGGAAAGGCTCCCCGTTCCGAAGCACATAGCCGCCGGGGACGAAGCTCCCGGTAGAGTTTAAGTCAATGTCCCGCCCGTAGGCCTCGTAATCGAAATAGTCCCGGATATGTTCGGGGATGTCGATTGCGCCGATCTCCTCCACGCAGTAGCGCCCGAGGGCTTCGTCATCCCCAATCCCCGGATAGAAGTCATAGCAGTCCAGGTTCTGCGCTAAGTTGATCAGATCCCCGGCCCCGTCCGTATGCTCCCCGAAGGCCATTGCGGCCTCGAATTTCTCCAGCTCGCCCCGTTCCTGCACTTCCTCCAGCACATGCGCCAGATAGTTGAGCTCGTCCAGGCCGGCGTACTCGTCCAGGCAGTCATACAGCCCCAGCACGTCGCTGTCATAGCTGGTGATGAAATACTCCCCGTACCGTTCCCCGTCTATGCCAATCCGGGAGAATAAGGCCTGCACTTCCTCCGTGGTCGTGGGGAAGCGCAGCGTCTCCCCGGCCTCCACGCCAAGCTCCGGGTAAAGGCCGGGGTTCGTCACATAGGCTTCAAACATTTCCGCAGGTTCCCTCCTTTCCGGCCAGGGCTTCGTAAATCCCGGCCATGATGTAGTCGGCGCAGGGGAGGGCGATAGAGTTCCCCAGCGCCTTGTAGCGGGCAAGGGGCCGTATCTCCGTGCCGTCCGCCCCGTATGCCGTCCAGCCCTCCGGGAGTCCCATAAGGCGCTCGCTTTCCCGTTCCGTCAGAAACCGCACGCAGCCGCCCTCCGGGTCATCCTCGAACCAGAAGGCGAAGGGCGTCAGGTCGCTGGCTAAGAGAGTGGGAAAAGGGTCAGCTGGCAGTCCGAAGCTGTTTTGGAAGGCCGCCTGCTCCTTCCTTTTGGACGCTCCCCGCATACGGAAGCACTGGAAGGGCCGGACGACGGGTACGCGCCCCCATAAGCACTAACTTTTGCATATTCATAAATTTTATGTTATACTGAAACGGGGTGAGATTTATGAATACAAATGACTTAGTGAAATTACTTCCGGCAGGATATGAAGATGCCTGCTACGAGAAAAAAGCCATAACAAGAAAACGAACAATTACAAATCCTCTTGATCTTTTGCGGCTGATTCTGTTTTATCTTTCTGGTAATAAATCGCTCATTGATGTAAGCCAGTTTGCTCTTATGAGCGGCATTGGTAAGATCAGCGATGTTGGATTTATGAAAAGATTTCTAAAATCGAAGGAGTGGATCATTTGGCTTTCCCAGCATATCCTGCCGAATCCTGTGCTCCACTATAAAAAGCCGCGATGGCTGGAATCTTACCAGGTTCTTGCTGTCGATGCGTCAGACATTGTGGAAAAAGGCGCTGTGAAAAAACTATGGCATCTGCATTATGCACTTGATCTGTTTACCCTTACCTGCAGCCAGTTCAAGATAACGGAGCAGTCTACAGGAGAAAGTCTTAAAAATTTCACACTTACAAAAGGAAGCCTTGTCATAGCTGACCGTGCATATGGAACCATAAAAAGCATAGAGCACTGTCTGGCGGCAGGAGGGGATTTTATCATTCGAATTAAAAACAACCCCTTTCATATCTATGATGAAAACGGCAGGAAGCTTGTTCTTTCCGACTGGCTGCGTACCATCGGAAATACTGCTATGCAATTGAAAGTATATATCAAAAATAGTGAAAAGAAGCTGGTTGCAGTAAGAATCTGCGCATGTAAGAAAACAGAAGCAGAAATCGCCGCGGAAAAGATACGAATCCGAAAGATGGAAAGCAGGAAACAGAGAAAGCTTAGCGATGATACTGTATTTACCCACAACTATATGTTTGTGATTACATCACTGCCATCTGAAATATCTGCGGATCAAATTCTTTCCTGTTACCGCCTGCGCTGGCAGGTAGAACTTGTATTTAAAAGGCTAAAGTCGCTGCTTGGATTAGGCAGTATACCAACGAAAACAAAAGAAGCAGGAGAAACATGGATAAATGGGAAAATCCTGCTGTCGCTTCTGACTGAAAAATATCTTGGGGATATTGATTTTTCCCCCTCTTGGAACATCCGAAGCGAACCGGAGTATATGGAGGGAGACGAAGCTGGTATCCTTTATTATTTTTATGATGATATTACCGAATATACAAACGATGAGCCTTGACATTCTGGAACTGGTGAAGATAGCTTTTATTGAAAAACGAAAACATACCCGACAGCAGCTTCTTTGCTTTTTATAAAGTTAGTGCATATGGTACGCGCCCCCCTGCTTCAATAAAAGGCGTTCTATCTCCGCCGGGGGAGGGCAGCCCGCCCGGTCCGCAAGGTTCAGGAAGCGGGAGCAGTGGACGGGGCTTAAATAATATGTCTCCGGCACGCCTCCCTCCAAAATCCGCCACGATGAAAATCCGCTGCCTTCTCGCCAGCCGCCTGGCTCCTGCCCAATACTGGGCGTCCATGAGCCGCCAGCACAGGTCAGGCGTTCCCCCTCGCACCATTCCGGCCCCCGCCCATCTTCCAGAAGGAGGCATTGGAACCTCGGCGTCCGTGAAGGCGGATAGGACGGCTCTAAAATCCATCCGGTCGTTTGTAGAAAACGCTCCCATGACGTTTTCCCAAACAGCGATAACTGGATATACATGTCTTGTCGCATCCCTCATTTCCTGTATGATACGCATGGCCTGGTAGAAGAGGCTGGACTTCGCCCCGCCAAGGCCCTTGCGGTTCCCGATCAGGGAAAGGTTCTGGCAGGGGGAGCCGAAGGTTATCACATGGACGGGAGGGACCTTCCCCCCGTCCAGCTTCGTGATGTCCCCCAGGTGCAGCATGTCCGGGAAGTGCCTCTTTGTGATGGAGACCGGGGCCTTCTCGATCTCGCTGGCCCACACCGGGCGTATGCCGCAGCGTGAGGCCGCAAGGGGGAATACCCCTATCCCGTCAAAGAGGCTCCCCAGCCTAATGTCCGCCGCCATCCTTCCCCAGCCCTTTCACGGCCAGGATTCCGTCAAGGGTGGTGGCGGCGATCCCCAGCCGCCCGGCCACCGCGATGTCGTTCTTCACGTCCTCGTCCACGTCCCCTCCGCAGACCAAAAGCACATGGGAGCGCCGGAGCAGGTCCCGGCGCATGTCAATCCCCGCCTTGTGCTCTTCGGGTACGCTGTCGTTGAGGAACAGCGGCATGTAGAGGACGGGGCAGACGGGGGAGAAGCCCGCCTCGTATGCCATGCGGCTGTAGCGGGCCCCCATCTCTGTGTCCGTGTCCGGTTCGCCGCACCATGCGGCGGTGATGTACGCTAAAGGTCGTTTCAATCTTTTTCCCTCCGTTTCTGTTCTGGTTCTGGTTTTTCCGTGCCAGCCGTACTGGCCCCGCATAGGTCCTCGGGCCAAGTTGGCCCGAAGCGGCCCCTACTTCTCCGGCTGGGCCTTCTTTTTCTCCGGCTTCGCCACTTCCTTCTGCTGGCCCTTCCAGTCGTCCAGAAGTTTGATGATCTGGTCCTTCATTTCCCTCGGGGTGGTCTCTTTCCCGAAATACTTCCCAAGCTCCGCTCCTGTCAGAATCACTTTGTCTACCTCCTTCTTGTCCTCCATCATTATCCCGTCGATCACGTCCCCGTTGAGGACCCCCTTCTGGTCAAGCTCCCTCATGCGCTGGGCCTGGGAGAGCGAAGGGCTGGACTGCTGGCTCTCAATGGCGACGGCGATGTACTGCTGGTTTTTTGGCTTGATGTACGAGAGCTCCACCGCCGGGGTGAACTTGACCTGTCCCCCGTCCATCATTTTTTGCAGGTCGGGCACAAGGTCGTTGAGCTTGATGTACCGCTGCACCTGCTTGACGGTCATCTTGTTGCGCTCGGCCACAATCTCGTTGGAGCGTTTCCCGGCGTCCTTCGGGTCAATCTGGCCCGAAGTGAAGTTCTTCGCCCCCTGGTGCTTGATTGCCTCAAGCTGCATTTTCAGGGCCTTGGCCCGCTCGCTGGGGAGGATGTTCTCCCTCTGGTTCGTGTTGTCCTCCACCATCTGCGTGATGGCCTGCTCGTCCGTCAGGTTGCGGATGATACACGGCATGTCGGTGAACCCGGCAAGCTCGCTGGCCTTTTGGCGGCGGTGGCCGGACACGATCTCATAGCCCCCGTCCTCACGGGGCCTTACAATGGCGGGCTGGGTGACGCCCTTGTCCTTGACGCTGGAGACCATGGCCCGCATTTCCTCGTCGTTGCGGACCTGGAACGGGTGGTCCTTGAAGGCGTGGAGGTCGGACAGCTTCAAGTAGACGATCTGCTCGTCCCCCCGGCGGGGCGCTTCCGTGGGTGCCTGGGACGCCTTTTCAGGCTGTGCGGAAGGCCTGGCCTCCGGCGTCTCCTTTGCCGGCTTCTGGGACTGGGGCGCTTTCTCCGCCTCTGCTGCCTTTCCAGCCGGTGAAGATTTCTCCGTTTTCATGGCCGTGGCCGTTTTCTGCCCCGCCTTTTCCTTCTTTGCCGTGGGCTCCTTCTTCGTGGGAGCCGCCTTGTCCTTTGCCTCTTTGGGAGGGCGGCCCTTCCGCTTCGGCGGTTCCGTCCCCTTTTCCTCCTTCTGCTTTGGGGCTGCCTCTTTCGTCCCTTTGGCGGCTTCTTTTTCGGGAGAAGTGGGAGCCGCTTTGCCGGGTGCTTTCCCGTCCTGCCCGGGAGGGGCTTTCTGCGCCTCCTTCTTCCCCGCCATGATTTCGGAGAAGTTGTAGAAGGACACGTTGGGGGCCTCCTTACCCTCCGGGGCCTCCGCCTTCTGCTCTTTGGGAATCTCCGGTTTCTTTTCTTCCTTCGCCGGGGCGGCCTTTTCCGGCTCCTTCGCCTCCTTTTCCGGGGCAGGCTTTTCTGGTTCCTTTGCTGCCTTTTGCGGAGCGGTCTTTTCCGGCTCTTTCGCCGCTTTTTGCGGAGCGACCTTTTCCGGTTCCTTTTCCGCTTTTTCCAGAGTGGCCTTTTCCGGCTCCTTTACCGTTTTTTCCGGTGCGGCGGCTTCGGGCGCTTTCTGCTCCTTCCCCGGAGCGGGGGAGCCGCCCGCCTCGGGCTGCGCCGGATCTTTGTCCGGACCGTCTGCGCCAGTCAGGTTTTTCGATTTTTCATCGGCCATTCGCAATACCTCCTTCTTGGTTTTCTGGCATGAAAAAAGGGCTTGACCTCTCTTGTCAAGCCCCGGTAGTTGGGTTGCCTCCTTTCCCTGCGCCCATGAAAAAACCGCCCTTCGTTGTGAAAGAGCGGTTTTTCAGTAGGTTGGCAGTCCATTATTTTGTTTTTTTATATGTATCCCTTTGTACACTGTTGCAAGCAATGCTTTTTCTCCCTGTCGAAAATTTTGAAAATTCTCTTTCAAAAAGTTTCAATTCTCTATATCCGAAGAAACAATAAAAAAACTCATTTCTATAGGTTGCAATATACTCACATATATTAAACTGTGGAAAACGGTTGTTTCCTGTAAGCATACAGTAATTGGGCTTGTCATAATCGGAACAAATAACATAGTTCGATTTTTTATTATAATAGGCTATTACAATTCCTTTGAGATATAGTCTATCAATATCTATCGGAGCTTTCCTTATCCTATATTCCATATTAATCAGCGGATTATTTTTCCCCTGTTCACTATATAAAAAGCTTGTAATATAATATTGACAAATTAGAGGAAAACTTTCTTCTGTCATCTGTTCCGCCAATCCGTAGTCCATATCGTCTTTGCGTTTGCCTTCTTCTTTACTTATGCGATGCCATATTATATAATCTTTGGAAGTAAGATTCCTAATATTATCATATACAAAATGATTATAACTATCTTCGTCTAAAGGCTTTTTAAATGTAAAGCAATATTCAATCAGTGCAAAATAACTGTTAATCTGCGCCCAAATCGCCTTAATACTTTTTATATATTTATCCTCTAATAATTCAATCTCCGCAAAACATCCATACCCCGATTCAGAATATTGAAGATGAACATAGTCATATTTATGGAATATAGAAGGCTTTTTATAATGATTATGAACTTTAAACTTCTTTTTCGGTAAGGAATAAAGTTTCTTTAATACCTTTGTAACGCCATCATTGGACAATACATCACAAATGGATAAATGGGTTACTATAGAATCTTCATAATAATCCGCCTGTTCTTCTTCCTGAATGTTTTCCTCTTTGTCAGAATCATGTGTCGCTTTCTCATATTCTGCCTTTCGTTTTATTTTTTCTTCTTTATATTTATCAGAATTTACATAATTCCAGTAGTATTCAATCCATTTTCTAGCCCCTTTTTGCATTATGTTCCTCCATCGGATTCTAATTAATTTCAATCTTAGTGTAACATATATCAACAAATTTTTCCATAAATGCAAGGGACATAACTGCTTTCGCCAGTAAAAAAGGGTTAGAAAAAACTTACCAGAAAGATTGGTATTTGTAACCTCTTGTCTAAAGAAAAAGACTTATCACTTCAATTTAATTCGCTGAAAAACCAATCAATAAAAGGCAACCTATAAAAAGATTGCCTTTCTAAGCCTTATAAATTTTTTGCAAGTGATTTCAGCAACGCCGCCATCTCTGGATTGGCAAGCAGCTTTAGAAGCATTTCTTGGTCTGTCTGCGATGCCGTTTCAGCCTTTGTTTCTTCCTGTGTTTTTTCCGCAGCGGAAGCAGCTTTGCTTTGATAAAACTGTTCTTCAAACCTCTGTGCATTTATCCGTCTGTCATCGTCTATGATATGCGAGTACACATCTGCTACCATCTTGACCTGTGCGTGTCCAGAATCACCCTGCACGGATTTCATGTCGCCGCCATTGAGCTTCAGCTTATAAGTGATGCTTGAATGGCAGAAGCTGTGAAAAACGACTGGCGGCAAATCATTATCCTTAATGAGTTTTGCCAATGCCCGATTGATAACCTGCCCCTCAATGGGTCTGCCGCATGAAGAAGCAAATACAAGGTTGAAGTCCATATATTCCTCCCCGAACAGCTCTTTGAGGTTTTCTATGTCCTTATGCTTTTGCACAAGCATTTCCGCAACCGTCTTAGGCAGGAAAATCTTTCGGATGCTGGTCTTTGTCTTTGGCTCTTTCAGTACCAGAGCGGTATGGGTGCTTGCCACCGCAGGCGGGAACTTGAACATTACGCCCTTTTCGCCTAACTGTTCCAAAGCATTGCTGTTGACACGTTGCAGCTCCTTATTCACAAAGATATAAGCACAATCATTCTTAATGCTCCGTTCGGAAATATCAATGCAGTCCCAAGTCAGACCGAGCATCTCGCCCATACGCAGGGAACAGGAAAAAGCAAGGTTTAACGCCAGTGACAGGTTATAGTCATCGCAGACCTCCAATGCCTTAAATAAGGTTTCGACTGTCCAGATGTCACGCTCCTTGTGTTCTTCTTTTGGGAGAGTGGCGTTTTGTACGGGATTCCTTGACATCAGCTCCCACTTTACGCCTTGATTGAAAGCGTTGCGGAGCAGCTTGTGGATTTCCCTTACCGTGTGGGCTGTGAGGTATTCATGGGTCGGCTTGTGGTTGTTTACGACCTTTGCCTTAACCATCAATAAGCTCTGGTAATATTTATCCATCGTCCTCGGCGTAACATCTTCCAATTTCATGTCCCCGATAAGCGGGTTGATATAGTTGAAAATCAAGCTCCGCCGTGCTTCATAGGTTGACATTGCCCAAGTGTTCACGCCATAAATGGACATATATTCTTCAAGCAGGTCGCTGACCGTGCTTGCGTTCGGGATGATGAATGTCCCCGTTTCCTGCTCAAATTCCACCTGCACCTTACGCTTTTTTGCTTCGGCGTTGGTGGCAAAGATTTCCCACTTCTGCCTTTTTACACCGTTTTCATCCGTATAGGTGTAGACTACGGAGTAACGGTTCTTTCTCTTTACGATTGATGCCATGCTTATTCACCCCCTTACATTGTGCTGTCGAGCCAAGCGTCAAAGCTGCTCTTTATAGTTCGGATGCCGCTGCCCATGCGGACGCTCTGGAATAAATCTTTTTTTATCAGCGCATAAGCGGTAGGGCGGCTTATGCCAAGTATCTGCTGGATTTCCGCAACAGAATAGCTTTTCTTATTCTGGGCAGGCTTTGAATCCCCGCCCATCTCTGCAATATGTTCTCTCATCCGTCTATAACCTCCTTATGTACGTCAGCTTTGTTATAATAAGTCTGGGACTGATACCATTCCTCGAAGCTGTCTTTATAAATCCTTGTCACCTGCCCCACCCGTGCAGTACAAAATACCTTTTTCTTTAACAGCTCATAAACGCTGCTGTCAGAAATTCCGAGCATCTCTGCCACTTCCCGAACAGAAAATGTGATGCCTGTCCAGTTCTTCTCTGGGGGAGTGCCGTCAACCTTTCTGTAATGAAGCTGGTTGTCATACCATTTTTCAAAACTGTCCACCATTACCCGCATTTTCCCTGCAATAATGACCGTTTCAAAATAGCCTTTCTTTACAAGCCAGTAGGAATCTGTTTTCCCAATCCCAAGCAACAGCCGCATTTCCGTAACGGACATACTTTTCTTATTCATCAGCCTGCACCTCCCTCTGAAAGCCAAGCCATCTGTCAAAACTCTTTTTCGATATGCGGATATTTCTGCCTACTTTGATACAGTGGAAGCATCCCTGCTTTACCAAATTATAGGCGGCTGTCCTGCCGATGCCTAAGATGTCCCTTATCTCGTCCACGGTATATACCCGTTTCTCGTATGTAGTAAGAGGGGGAGCGGTTCTGCTGCCCCCGTCCGTTTTATATCTGTCCATTGATTACCTCCGTGATTTTCTTATTCGGCTCGTCAGCCGTTGCAGCCTGCTATATAGCCAAGCAATTTGCTTGGCTATATAGTATTGCATCACGGGTCAAATGTGAAACGTACAAATCTTGTTTTTCAGACGCTTTCGCACACTTGACAAGGGTTCAACTTATTATCAAGCCATTCATCAAAGCTCTTTTTCGATATGCGGATATTTCCCCCTATGCGGACGCTGTGGAACACTCCCGATTTGACAAGGTTATATGCGGCGTTCCTGCCTATGCCCAAAATATCCTGTATCTCATCCACCGTATAAATCCGTTTCTCATACGGCAGTGGCATTTCTGTTTCTTCCTTATTTAATGCTGCAATCCTATCCTCAAACATTCCCTGCCCTCCTGTCTGCTTTCTGCACATTCTTAACGCCGATGCTGATAAGCAGGGGAGAAGTGATTTCCTCCATGCTCTGCTCGTCAAGCTGTGCCATCCTCTCCTTCAGCCGTTTTTTATCTATTGTGCGTATCTGTTCAAATAAAATAATGGAATCTGCGGGAAGCCCTGCAATCCCATCCAAACAGAAATGTGTCGGCAGTTTCCCTTTTTTCGGTCGGCTCGTAATGGCGGCAATGATGACTGTTTGGCTGAATCGGTTGCCTGTGTTGTTGGATATGATAAGTACGGGTCTTGTGCCGCCCTGCTCTGAACCGATAACGGGGTTAAGCTCTGCGTAGTAGATATCTCCACGCCTAATTGTTCTTTCCATATTCTTTATAACCTCCATCTGGATTTAGGCAGACATATCCTGCCTATGTAACAGCCAGATACAAGGAAGCATTTAAGGTCTGGAGAGCATAAAACAAGCTGTCCTCGACACCCCGAAAATGCCATTGCGGTAAACGCAAGGGAAGTCGCCAAACGGTCAGCAGCGAACTGACGCCACGGGAGTTCCACCCCAACTGTCGGTCTGACAGAGCCGCCCAATGCTGTAAAGCGTTCAAGACGGGAGTACCATTATTCTCTTTGTGTATCATGGCGGAATCGGGAGCTGCCCGATATTTCCAGTTGGTATTTACCGCTCGCTGCCTTTCGGCAGGTCATGGCGTACCGCTGCACACGCTTATGCTTTCACAATCACAAAGAGGAAGTGTTTGGCGAATGAGTATTCAGTTTTCAAAGAGCCGTCCCGTTTTCGTCAAAAAAGAAAAATGAGGCAAAGGCTTTTTTGCCTTACACCCCATAGTCCTTGAAAAACCTTATTTTTCCCCTCTACTCAAAAAAATTTTTTAATTTTTCTTTGCCTGTCCACCTTAATCAAAACTTGATATAGCTTCTGGTTCTCAATGCTGTCGAGAAAATCTTCTACTGTTCTCACTTCGGGCTGTGCCGCATCCTCGGCAAATTCTTCAAGATATGTACCTGAATCTTTTAGCCTGCGGTAATACCTCTTGTCAGAATTAAAGACTGCCCAATCGTAGATATGGAGCTTTTCAATCGTGTCCTCGTCAACACCCAAGCCCCGCAGTTCCTTTTCTTCGGCTTCTTTCCAGAGCCGCCATTTCTTTTCTTCTCTGCCATAATTGAATGACATTTCCTTTACCTCCAATCTGAATTTTTTGAATCATCCAGATTGGCAGGCGGTGAACGGCAGTGGATACCAGAAACAGCCTTACAACGTATTCCAACAAAAAACGACAAAAGAAAAACCGTAAAGGCTGTCACCACATAAGGAGATAATTTGAAAACATTATTGGAACACAACTTATGGGGAATAGCAAAGGCAAAGCCAGCATAAGAAGCGTTTCTGCTTCTTATGCTGGCTTTCTTTATACCAAAAATAAAATCGCACATTCGCAAAGTGGAAAATCCTTTGCTACACTTTAGGCGAAGGATGTAGGACAGATTTTGCGGACATTTAAAATAAAAAAAGAATGTGGAGGTAACAGACAATGGCAAAGACGATTTTTGAGGAACTGGG
>OFHA01001200.1_pt1 | contig 19078 bp, 19 predicted proteins | sample 1521891 | NCBI WGS metagenome assembly OFHA01 (sample SAMEA3504089, study PRJEB24116) | mouse gut metagenome | biome: mouse gut; feature: mouse-associated habitat; material: faeces | place: Denmark | collected 2011
TCTTTCAATAGAATGTGTATACTTTTTATTTTGTAGTAACAGTTCTTTTGGTATAATTTCTGCATATGGTTTCCAATAATCTGTAATATAAATTCTTACATTCCACTTTTTTAATCTTTGGAGTAATCAAGAAAAATCAAAAATAACCAGTGTAAAAAAGAATTACACAGAATTCCTAGGGTACAGAATAAAAGTCCGAAAGAAAAAATGTATCAAAATTAACAAAAAAAGCTAAAAAGAGCGTACAGTAGAAAATAAAGAAACAAGTAAAAATATTGCAAAAAGAAAGAGCAGTAGAAAACATTCTGAAACTAAATAAAATTATAGTTGGAGAGCACAGCTATTATGCATATGCAACAATGGTTAGTGAAGATTTTGCACGAATAAATTATAATCTATCTAAGTGTTTAAAACGTCGCCTGAAAAGTCTAATACTAAAAACGAAAAAGAAGAAATGCAAAAAGAAGAAAATAGAAAAAAAGGGATATAAAACAAGAGAATATTTAAAGAGATACGACAAATATCAAGAAAAACCACAAATTCTATTAGGAATTTATAGATGCCCTCTATATGGAATAGCCACAAGAACACCCTATATGTTTAAGTAGGAAATATGCAACTATTGAAAAGAGTTCGTTTTTTAACGAACTCTTGATTTATTTAATATATCAATTATTGATTTAATTCTTCTATAATTTGCTTTACTGTTGTAATTTTATCTACTTTGTAAGCATTTGCGCCACAAAACAATAAAGAATCTTTTGTGTTTCCCTTTGCTGCACGAATCAAAGCCTCCGTAATACAATATGGCGTAGTAGCAGGATTGCATTTTTCCAAACAACGATAGCATTTTGTAATGTTTTCTTTTTCATTTTTTCTTAATTCCACAAATGGATTATTGATTGCACGACCAGGCATACCAACAGGACTTTTGACGATGGTAATATCTTCTTTTTTTGCTGCAACATATGCCATTTTATATTCTATATCAGCATCACATTCTTCTGTTGCTACAAAACGGGTTGCCATTTGCACACCATCACATCCTAAATTTATATAGTGGTCAATATCATTTCTATCATATACGCCACCAGCAAATATAACAGGAAAAGCGCGATTATATTTTTGTTCAAATCCTTTTATATAACTAATGATATTTTTCACTTCTTCATCATAATATTTATCTTCTTTTTCTAACCAAGAAAGGAGTTCTTTTTCTGAAAAACCTAAGTGACCACCTGCTTTTGGACCTTCAATTACAACAAAATCAGGCATACGTTTTTCTTTTTTGTCCCAACGATGTAACAAAACCTTTGCAGCTTTTTCAGAGGAAACAATAGGAGCAAATTTAATTGAAGCAGTTCCTATTAAATCAGGCAGTTCCATAGGTAAGCCTGCTCCAGAAATAATGATATCAGCACCATTTTCAATACAGCAACTTACATAATCTGAATAATGAGTAGCTGCTCTCATAATATTTACACCAATAATACCACCATTAGAAATTTCTTTTGCTTTTTTTATATGATAAGCAAGTGATTTTAAATTTGTTTCTATTGTATTTGTTAAAAAATCATTTGATAAAAAACCTGGTTGAGCGGCAGAAATGACACCAATAGCCCCTTCTTTTGCGACAGCTCCAGCTAATGAGGAAAGACTGATACCTACTCCCATACCTCCTTGTATAATTGGAACAGGTATAGTTAAATCTCCAATATGAAGTGGTTTTAACTTCATGATATAGACACCCCTTTATATAAACATATAGTTTTTATAACTATGTGATGTAGATTTAATATTATTATATAAAAAATATATTACAAATAAAATTTATTGTCAATATATATTATATAAATTGTTGTTTTTTTATAAAAATGGTAATGATGGAATCAGCTTACTATTAAATTTGTAGAAAATATTTAATATAAAAAAGAATATATTGCATAATGACTAAAAATTTTTTTTGAATTAGCTGTATTATTTTCAGAATAAAGATTGACGTATGAAAAAAAGTATCATATACTTTGATTATCAAAGTATTTGGTACGCAATGGAATTAAGGAGGCAAATATGGAAGAAACTCTAAACGTAGTCAATACTTTGCTAGTAGATACATTCAATAATATATTAACAATAGAACAAAACGCCTTAAAAAAAGAAAAAATTTTTGATGTTTCTGTGGCAGAAGTACATACTATTGAAGCTATTGGTATGTATCAAACAAAAAGTATGAGTGAAGTCGCAAAAAATTTACAAATTACAGTAGGTACATTAACAGTTGCTATTAACAATTTGGTAAAAAAGGGTTATGTAGAAAGATTTCGTTGTCAATCTGATAAGCGTGTAGTATTAATAAAATTGACAAAAAAAGGAAAATTATTATATAGAGTACATGAACAATTTCATAAAAATGTAGTAAAAGCAACAATTAGTGGTCTTACGAAGCAAGAAAGAGAAGTGCTTTGCCAAACTTTAATAAAACTAAATATATATTTGCAAAAATATTTTTAAAATTAAGGGAGAAAAAATATGATTTTTTCAAAAATTAAATCTACTGGTTATTATGTTCCTGAAAAAATCATTACGAACAATATACTTTCTCAGTATGTTGATACAAGTGATGAATGGATACGTTCTCGCAGTGGTATAAAAAAACGACATTTTTCAGAAGGAGAAAATACATCAGATATTGCGGCGAAAGCTGCTTTGGACATTTTAAAAAATGGTAATATCAATCCATTAGATATTGATTTAATCATTGTTGCAACCGTTTCACCAGATTATACAACACCTTCTGTAGCATGTTTAGTGCAATCAAAAATAGGTGCTTCTAATGCTGTTGCATTTGATTTAAATGCAGCTTGTTCAGGTTTTATTTTTGCTGTCAGTACAGCAGATAAATTTATTAAAACAGGCATTTATAGAAATGCATTAGTAATTGGCGCTGAAGTGTTATCAAAGCATTTAGACTTTAAGGATAGAGGTACTTGTGTATTATTTGGTGATGGTTCAGGTGGCGTGTTTTTAGAAAATGCAGAAGAAGGAGGTATTTTAGCGGAAGAAATGGGCAGTGATGGTAATAGAGGCATGTCTTTAACTTGTGCAGAAAAGAAGGCTTCTCATATATTTAATAATGAAGCAGAAGAAGAAGATAATTTTTTGCATATGGACGGTAGGGCAATATTTGATTTTGCTACAAGGCAGACACCAAAGTGTATATTGAATTTGATAGAAAAGTCGGGCATTGCTTCTGAGAAATTAAAGTATATTATACCTCATCAGGCAAATGCTCGTATTGTAGAAATTATATCTAGAAAAACAAAAATTCCTTTAGAAAAGTTTTATATGAATATTTCTGAATATAGTAATACCTCTGCTGCAACAATTCCCATTGCATTAAATGAAATGATGCAAAAGGGATTATTGCAAAAAGGAGATTATATATTAATGGCAGGTTTTGGCGGTGGGCTTACATGGGGCGGGCTGCTTATAAAAATCTGAATAAACAATTATTTTAAGGAGGAACAGAAATGGAAGTATTAGAAAAAATCAAAGAAATTATTGCTGAGCAAACAGGAAAGGATATTGCTGAAATTACACCAGAAACAAATGTTATGGAAGATTTAGAAGCGGACAGTTTAGATTTATTTCAAATTATCAATGATATTGAAGATGAATTTGATGTAAAAATCGAAAATACAGATGAAATTAAAACAGTTGCTGATGTTGTAAAAATGGTAGAAGATAATCAATAATAAACATACAGCAAAGGATAAGGAGAACAAACTTATGTATGGAAATATTTGCGAAATGCTTGGAATAGAATATCCTATTATACAAGGTGCTATGGCATGGATTTCTACTCCGGAATTAGTTGCAGCAGTATCAAATGCAGGCGGTTTGGGAGTTTTGGCAACAGGTCATTTAGATGGTGAGGGTTGTCGTGAAGCAATTCATAAATTAAAAGAAATGACAGACCGTCCTTATGCAGTAAATATTATGCTACTATCTGCTTATGCAGAAGATATTGCAAAAGTACTTTGTGAGGAAAAAGTTCCTGTAATAACAACAGGTGCGGGAAGTACAATTACGCATTTAAAGGCTTTTCAAGAAATGGGCGCAAAAGTAATTCCTGTTATTCCTTCCGTAGCAATTGCGAAACGTTTTGCAAAAGATGGTGTGAATGCTGTAATAGCAGAAGGTATGGAATCTGGCGGGCATATTGGAAAAACAACAACAATGGCACTTGTACCACAAGTTGTAGATGCTGTTGATATTCCAGTAATTGCAGCAGGTGGTATTGCAGATGGCAGAGGTATGGCAGCAGCAACTATGTTAGGTGCTTCAGGTTTTCAGCTTGGTACAAGATTTCTTGTTGCAAGGGAATGTATAGTACATCCTAATTTTAAACAGAGAATATTAAAAGCAAAAGATATTGATACAACCACAACAGGTATGTCTACTGGTCATCCTGTTCGTGTCATTAGAAATAAAATGGCAAGAGCCTATGAAGCATTAGAAAAACAAAATGCACCTGCTGAAAAATTAGAAGAATTAGGCAGAGGTGCTTTAAGAAAAGCCGTTCATGATGGAGATATCGAAAATGGTTCTGTTATGTCTGGTCAAATTGCAGGGTTAGTAAATAAAGAGCAAACTGCAAAAGAAATTATTGAAGAACTTTACAGCGAATATTCTACTATTATGAAAGACGCTATAAAATTCATGAGATAACGAAAAATATTTTAGCAAGGGGAGCATATGCTCCCTTGCTTATCATTATCATAAAATGTCGAAATAAAAAACAATTTAAAAATAGGAGAAAAATCATGAAAACAGCTTTTTTATTTAGTGGACAAGGTGCTCAATATGTCGGTATGGGAAAAGAGTTGCAAAAACAATACGTTTGTGCAAAAGAAATATTTCAAAGGGCAGATGATGCTTTGGGTTTTTCTCTTAGCGATATATGTTTTGAGCAGGAAGAAAAATTGAATCAAACAGAATTTACGCAACCAGCTATATTAACTATGAGTATAGCAGCATTATCATGCTTGATAGAAAAAGGAATCAAACCAGATTATGTAGCTGGTTTGAGTTTAGGAGAATACAGTGCATATACAGCAAGTGGCATATTTCATTTTGAGGACGCTGTAAAGTTGGTACAAAAAAGGGGACGTTTTATGACAGAAGCTGTACCCGAGGGTAAAGGCAGTATGTATGCTATTATTGGTATGGAAAGGGAGCAAGTAGAAAATATTTGTAAGGAATATAGCCAATATGGTTTTGTAGCACCTGCAAATTATAATGCTCCAGGACAAATTGTTATTGCTGGTGAAACAGAAATCACTACAAAGGCAGCAGCAGCAGCAAAAGAAAAAGGTGCAAAAATAGTATCAAAATTGAATGTGAGTGGTCCATTCCATACAGCATTATTAAAATCTGCATCAGAAAAATTAGCACAAGAATTAAATCAATTACAGTTACATACTATGAACATACCTGTTATTACAAATGTAACTGGGCAAGAAGTTGAAAATAATGAGGATATTATTCCTCTTTTAATAAAGCAAGTTATGAGTCCTGTAAAATGGGAAGAAACAATAATGACATTATCAAAAAAAGGTGTTGATACATTTATAGAAATTGGTCCTGGAAAGACATTGAGTGGATTTGTAAAGAGAACTATAAAAGGAGTGACAATATTAAATGTAGAAAACCAAAAAACATTAGAAAAGGCAGTAGAAAAATTATTAATATAAAAACGGAGGAAAAGTATGTTAAAAGATAAAACAGTTTTAGTAACTGGTGCAGCAAAGGGAATTGGAAAAGCGATTGCGATTGCTTTTGCAAAAGAAGGCTGTAATATTATATTAAATTATAGAAGCACTGTTTCTGACAAATTGGTTGCAGAAATTAAAAATTATGGTGTTAATTGTTTGACTATACAAGGAGATGTTTCTAATTTTGAAAAAGCAAAAGAAATTGTTGAAGAATCAATAGAAACATTTGGATATATTGATATTTTAGTAAATAATGCTGGTATTACAAAAGATGGTCTTTTTATGCGTATGTCTGAGCAAGATTTTGATGCAGTGTTGAATACAAATTTAAAGGGTAGCTTTAATATAACACGTCATACAATAAATCATATGATTAAAAAGCGTTGTGGTGCTATTATCAATATTTCTTCTATTGTGGGTGTTATGGGAAATGCAGGACAAGCAAATTATGCAGCCTCTAAAGCAGGAGTGATAGGTATGACAAAATCTGTTGCTAGGGAAGTTGCTTCTCGTGGTATTACTTGTAATGCGATTGCTCCAGGGTTTATTAAAACGGATATGACTGCAGTGTTAAAAGAAGATATTGTAAAACAAATGATTGCACAAATTCCTATGAAAAAATTAGGACAAGCGGAAGATGTTGCAGAAACAGCAGTATTTTTAGCGAAAAGCAAATATATTACAGGTCAAGTTATACATGTAAATGGTGGCATGGCAATGTACTAAGGAGGTAAAACATGAAAAGATGTGTAATTACAGGTATGGGTGCTATTACTCCATTGGGAAATGATGTAGAAAGTTATTGGGAAAATTTAAAGAATGGAGTTTGTGGTATTGATTATATCAAAAAGTTTAATACAGAAGGATTTAAAGTAAAAATTGCTGGAGAAGTAAAAGACTTTGAAGCTGAAAAATATGTTGCAAAAAAAGAAACTAAAAGAAATGATATGTTTTCTATTTATGGTATTGCGGCAGCAACACAAGCCTATGAAATGAGTGGATTAAAAGAAGATATTGATTCAAAGAGATTTGGTACAATTGTAGGTTCTGGTATTGGTGGTTTATGGACAATAGAAGAACAAATCATTAAATTGAATGAAAAAGGACCTTCTAAAGTATCTCCATTGTTTATACCTATGGCAATTGGTAATATGGCAGCAGGTAATATTGCATTAAAATTTAAAGCGAAAGGTACTTGTGAATCCATTGTAACTGCTTGTGCAACAGGAACAAATTCTATTGGCGAAGCTTATAGAAATATTAAACATGGCTATTTAGATATATGTTTCGCTGGTGGTGCAGAATATTCTATTACACAAATTGGATTAGCAGGTTTTAGTAATTTAACAGCATTAACAACTTGTGATGACCCTAAAAAAGCATGTAGACCTTTTGATAAAAATAGAAGTGGTTTCGTTATGGGCGATGGTGCTGGTATATTACTATTAGAAGAGTTGGAACATGCTTTAAATAGAGGAGCGAAAATTTATGGTGAAATTGTAGGGTATGGTTCTACTTGTGATGCATATCATATTACGGCACCATGTCCTGATGGTGAAGGTGCCGCAAATGCTATAAATATGGCTATGTCTGAAGCAGGTATTCAAGCAGAAGACTTAGGATATATCAATGCACATGGTACTAGTACAGAAGCAAATGATGCAGGTGAAACCGCAGCAATCAAGCGTGCATTAGGCGATTATGCTTATCATGTTCCAATTAGTTCTACAAAGTCTATGACAGGACATTTATTAGGTGCTGCTGGTGCGATTGAAGCAATTGCTTGTGTAAAGGCATTAGAAGAAGGATTTTTACCACCAACAATAGGTTATGAAGAAAAAGATGATGCTTGTGATTTAGATTATATTCCAAATGTAGGTAGAAAGGCAGACATCAAATATGCTTTATCTAATTCATTAGGTTTTGGCGGACATAATGGTGTGCTTTGTTTTAAAAAATGGGAGGATTGAATATGACTTATGCAGAAGTGAAAGAATTGATTTCTATTGTAAATCATTCAGTTCTAACAAATTTTGAATTGAACATGGATAATGTTTCCATCAAGATGAGTAAAAATAAAGATACAATGATTACTCAATCAACAAGCAGTAATGTTCCTAATATGCAAACGACTCCAATACAAACAATACAACCAACTGAAACATCTAGTGTTTCAGAAGAAATCACTGAGCAAAGTGGTAATATTGTAAAATCACCTATTGTAGGAACATTTTATGCAGCACCTGGCAGTGACAAGCCAAGTTTTGTAAAAATAGGAGATAAAGTAAAAGAAGGAGATATACTTTGTATTGTAGAAGCTATGAAGATTATGAATGAAATACCAAGTCCATATACAGGAGAAATTGCAGAAATTTATGTAAGCAATGAGGAATTAGTAGAATATGGACAAAGTTTGTTCAGAATTAAATAATAGTAAAGGACGGAATAAAAATGAATATAGAGGAAATTATGTCTATTATACCACATAGGTATCCTTTTTTATTGATTGATAAGGTAGATGAAGTAATACCAGGTGAAAAAGTAATTGCTACAAAAAATGTAACAATGAATGAACCATTTTTTCAAGGACATTTTCCAGGTAGACCTGTGATGCCTGGTGTATTAATTATTGAAGCTATGGCACAGGCTGGCGCTGTTGCAATATTATCCATGAATGAATATAAAGGAAAAACTGCATTGTTTGGTGCAATAGATAAAGCAAAATTTAGAAAACAAGTTATACCAGGAGATACATTACATTTAGAGGTAAGCATTATAAAATTAAAAAAGAATGCAGGTATTGGAAAAGGTATTGCATATGTAGGAGATAAAAAAGCCGCTGAGGGTGAATTTACATTTTTGATTGGATAATTTCTCCATGGAGGTGTTTAAAAAATGTTTCATAAAGTATTGATTGCAAATAGAGGAGAAATTGCTGTTCGTATTATAAGAGCTTGCAGGGAAATGGGCATTGCAACCGTTGCAGTTTTTTCAGAACCAGATAGAGATGCACTTCATACGCAATTAGCAGATGAGGCTGTTTGTATTGGTCCTGCAAAGGGAATAGATAGCTATTTAAATATGGAAAATATTATTAGTGCTGCAGTAGCGAAAAAAGCACAAGCAATACACCCAGGGTTTGGATTTTTAGCAGAAAACAGTATATTTGCAACAATGTGTTGTGAATGTAATATACAATTTATAGGACCTTCTCCAGAAGTAATTGATAAAATGGGTAATAAGGCAAATGCTAGAGAAATGATGAAAAAGGCAAATGTTCCTGTTGTTCCAGGCAGTGATGGTACAGTAGATACAGTAGAAAAAGCCGTTGAGATGGCAGAAAAGTTAGGTTATCCAGTAATGATTAAAGCTGCTGCTGGTGGTGGTGGAAAAGGTATTCGTATTGTAAGAGAAAAAAAGGAATTAAAACAAGCATATGAATCTGCTAAAAGTGAAACAATTGCCGCTTTTGGTGATGATAAAATGTATATGGAAAAAGTAATTGAGCACGCTAGACATATTGAAATACAAATTTTAGGTGATCATTTTGGAAATGTAGTACATTTAGGAGAGAGAGATTGTTCTTTACAAAGAAGGAATCAGAAGGTATTAGAAGAAGCACCTTCCATCGCTATTTCAAATGAAACAAGACAAAAAATGGGAGAGGCAGCAATTAGAGCAGCAAAAACAGTAGGCTATGAAAATGCTGGTACAATAGAATTTTTATATGATAAATCTGGCAATTTTTATTTTATGGAAATGAATACTCGTATACAAGTAGAACATCCAGTTACAGAAATGATTACTGGCATAGATATTGTAAAAGAACAATTAAAAATTGCTTCTGGAGAGAAATTAAAATTAAATCAAAAAGATATTGTTATAAATGGTCATGCTATTGAGTGTAGAATCAATGCAGAAAATCCAAAATTGAATTTTACACCTTCTCCAGGACATATTGATTTTTTACTTATGCCAGGAGGAATGGGAACAAGAATAGACAGTGCTATTTATGCAGGTTGTGATATTCCACCATTTTATGATTCTATGTTAGCAAAAGTAATTGTTCATGGTAATACTAGAATAGAAGCAATTGAAAAAATGAGACGTTGTTTACATGAATTTGTTATTGAGGGTGTTATAACAAATATTGAATTTATGGAAGAAATTTTGGAAAATGAAAAATATATAAAAGGAGATTTTGATACTTCTTTTATAGCAAATGAAATTATAAAATAATTATTTGGAGGGAATTTCATGAAATTATTTAAAAAAAAGAATTATATTAGAATGAATCCTCCTGAAGCTGTTACTGTACCAGAAGCACAAACACCCAGTATACCAGATGGACTTTGGATAAAGTGTAATCACTGTGATAAAATCATTTATACAAAAGAAATCAATCAGTATAAAATTTGTCCTAATTGTGGATACCATTTTCGTTTGACAGCAAGAGAAAGAATTAACTTAATTACTGATGAAAATTCTTTTGAAGAATGGGATAGTAACATGCAGGCGAAAAATCCTATGAATTATCCAGACTATAATAAAATAATAGAAAAGGCACAATTAAAAACAGAATTAAAAGATGCTGTAATAACAGGACATTGTAAAATTGGAGGATATGATGTTGTTTTAGCTGTAATGGATAGTCATTTTATGATGGCATCTATGGGTTCTGTGGTAGGAGAAAAAATTACAAGAGCGATTGAAAGAGCAACGGAGAAAAAATTGCCTATTATTATATTTACTGCTTCTGGTGGTGCTAGAATGCAGGAGGGAATTATTTCTCTTATGCAAATGGCAAAAACAAGTTCTGCGTTAAATAGGCATGGAAAAGCTGGTTTATTATATGTTTCAGTTATGACAGACCCTACAACTGGTGGTGTTTCTGCTAGTTTTGCAAGTTTAGGTGATATTATACTCTCTGAACCAAATGCAACAATTGGTTTTGCAGGAAGAAGGGTGATTGAAGGTACAATTAATGAAAAACTTCCAGATGAATTTCAAACATCTGAATTTCAATTAGAACATGGGTTTTTAGATAAAATTGTATTAAGAATGGATATGAAAGATACATTAATACAAATATTAAAACTACATTGTCAAAAGGAGGGCTGTGAGAATGGGTAATGCAGCTATGGAAATTGTAAAAAAATCCAGAATGGTTTCCAGACCTACGACATTGGAATTTATTGAATATATATTTTCTGATTTTATAGAATTGCATGGTGATAGACATTTTGCAGATGATAAGGCTATGGTAGGAGGAATTGCTTTATTGGAGAAACAGCCAGTCACCGTCATTGGTGTACAAAAAGGACACACCATAGAGGAAAATGTTAAAAGAAGTTTTGGTTCTCCAAATCCTGAAGGATATAGAAAACAATTACGTTTAATGAAACAAGCGGAAAAATTTCATCGTCCAGTGATTCTTTTTGTAAATACATCTGGTGCTTATTGTGGTGTTGGTGCAGAGGAAAGAGGACAGGGAGAAGCGATAGCCAAAAATTTAATGGAAATGGCTGGTTTAACTGTACCAATTATAAGTATTTTTATAGGAGAGGGAGGAAGTGGAGGTGCTTTAGCACTTGCTTTAGCTGATAGAGTGTGGATGTTAGATAATGGTATGTATGCTGTTCTTTCTCCAGAAGGATTTGCTAGTATACTATGGCGCTCTCCAGAACGTTCTGCTGATGCAGCAAATCTTATGAAATTGACAGCTCCCGATTTACTAAAAAATGGGGTGATTGAAAAAATTATACCAGAAGCACAAGAAGGATTAGCAGAAAATCCAGAGTATACAATGTCAATATTAAAGAAGGAATTGATAGAGGAATTGAAGGTATTAAATAATTTAACTGAAGAGGAACTATTGCAACAACGTTATTATCGTTTTCGCAAATATGGTGAATTTACTATCAATGACTGAATTATAAAAATATGAAGATACCTATTTTATATTAGGTATTTTTATTTTTTTGAATTTACTATTATACAAATAATAAAATTTTATAAGCATATTTGTATAAATTGTATAAAATTGGAAAATCCTGTGCATACTATTTGTATGATACAGGAGGGATAATATGAAAAAAAAAGAAGTAATCTGGATATTAGTAATTTGTTTCGTTATTGGTATAATAAGTTGCCTTATTACTATTGGAATATATGAAAGGAAAATGCAAAAATTTTCTTCTTCAATAAATCAAAATATTACAAAAGAAGATGATAGTATAACTGTTACAAAAGAAATGACAGCAAGAATTACACCTTCTACAAAAATGATATATGAATATTATTATACAGAAGATGATGTTACACAAACTTTGGAAGATGTTCCACCCTATTTTTTATTGGATATGACATTAGAGGATATGAAAAAAGTATATACAGACTGGCAAATTATTTCTTTTTCTTCTAAAGAAGTAATCATGAGGAAGACATTAGAGGCAAAAAGTGATGAACAGTATATTATAGGAGAGAAAAATGGATATGTTGCTGTATTTTATAAAGAACCACAACATGGAATTGTATTACACGAAATTACAAATACTCCTCTTTCTGCATTACCATTAGAAGAAAGGGAAAGGCTATTAGAGGGAATTTCTGTTACAGGTGATGAAAATCTGTCAAAAATTTTGTCAGATTATACCAGTTAAGAAAAGTTTTGGTTTATTTTGGACAAAAAAATGCTGGTGTATTAAAAAAAATTCATTATATTTTTAAATTTTAGTAGACAGATGATATAAGTGGTGCTATAATAAAAATGTGAAAACTCCCCAATATTTTCACAATGCAGCTTATAGGCTGCAATCCCAATAAGAAATACCTTCTCTTTGTGGAAAAAGACTATCATCGGCAGGTAGTCTTTTTTCATATGTTAAAATAAATAATTTGACATAATTTCTGTTGATATTTATAATAAAATTATACGAACTAAAAATGACAAATAATTGTATATTTGGGATAGGAGAATTAGTATGAATCTTTCAGTACCTTATAAAGAATTGAGTATTGCTGGAAAAATACTTTGTAATGCAGAATTAAGCAAAGATATTTTGAGTATTGAATCCGTTTTTAGTGACGAAACAGAAAATTTCAGAATACCATCAGAACCAACAAGCAGTGATACTGTTCAGATATTGATACGAACCGGAAGGGGAAATATGGATGCTGTTTTTTTATGCTATGATGGTGAAAGAATACCTATGAAAGTATGTAAACAAGAAAGTTTTTTTGACTTTTATGAAGGTTTTTTACCTCCAACAAATGAAACAAAATCATATTATTTTGAACTGGTGCAAGGAAATAGTTCTTATTATTATACAAAAAGTGGGTTACATCAAAATTTAGAAGAAGGAACTTGGTTTACGGTAATTAGAAATTTTAAAATTCCTGATTGGGCAAAAGGCGCTGTTATGTATCAAATTTATGTAGACCGTTTTTATAATGGCGATAAAACAAATGATGTAAAAACAAATGAATATATATATTTAGGAAAACCAGTTGAAGCAGTTGAATGGGATAAAGCACCTGAGCCAGAAGATTTTAGACGTTTTTATGGTGGAGATTTAAAAGGTGTATTAGATAAATTAGATTATCTACAACAATTAGGCATAGATGTAATATATTTTAATCCTCTTTTTGTTTCTCCAAGTAACCATAAATATGATACACAAGATTATGATTATATTGACCCACATATTGGTGTTGTTGTGGAAGATGGAGGTTCTCCTTTAGTATTTGAGAAATTTAATAATAATCATGCAACTATGTATATTCAAAGAACAACAGCGTTAGAGAATTTAGAAGCTAGTAATGCTTTATTTTGTAAAGTTGTAGAAGAAGCCCATAAAAGAAACATAAAAATTATACTTGATGGCGTGTTTAATCATTGTGGTGCTTTTCATAAATGGATGGACAGAGAAAATTTTTATGGATTTACTGGAAAATATCCTGCTGGAGCATTTATAGAAAATAATAGTATTTATCACAATTATTTTTATTGGAAAGAAAATGGAACATATGATGGTTGGTGGGGACATCCAAATCATCCAAAATTAAATTTTGAATCTCCAGAATTATTTCAGTATATTATGGGAATTGCACAAAAATGGGTATCTCCTCCATTTAATGCTGATGGTTGGAGATTAGATGTTGCAGCAGATTTAGGAATCAATCCTAATTTTAATCATTATTTCTGGAAAAAATTTAGAGATGCTGTAAAAAGGGCAAATCCTAATGCAATTATATTAGCGGAACATTATGGAGATGCATCTTCATGGCTACAAGGTGACCAATGGGATACAATTATGAATTATGATGCATTTATGGAACCTGTATCATGGTTTTTAACAGGTATGGAAAAGCATAGTGAAGATTTTAGAAGGGATTTATTAAATAATAGTATTTCTTTTAAAAATACGATGTTGTATCAGATGGCAAAGCTTTCAAAACAGTCTATACAAATATCTATGAATGAACTTTCTAATCATGACCATTCTCGTTTTTTAACGAGAACAAATAAAACAGTTGGACGACTTCATACTTTAGGTCATGATGCTGCTAATCAAGGAATTAATAAGGGCATTATGAAAGAAGCTGTTGTTATGCAAATGACATGGCCTGGTGCACCAACAGTATATTACGGAGATGAAGCGGGAGTTGCTGGCTGGACGGATCCTGATAATAGAAGAACATACCCATGGGGAAATGAAGATATTGATTTATTGGAATTTCACAAAGCAGCTATTAAGATACACAAGCAATATAGTGCATTAAAGACAGGTTCACTTATATTTTTATACACTGGGTATGGTCTATTAAGTTATGGACGATTTGATAAAAAAAATAAAATTGTTGTTGCTTTAAATAACACAGAACAAGAAAAACAAATAGAAATTCCTGTTTGGCAAATGGGTATTTCTACCTATGGAGAAATGCAAGCGATATTAACATCAACAGAAATTGGATTTTCTGTTAATGTAATTTCTTATAAAATAAAAAGGGGTAAATTGATTTTATCTTTGAAACCTTATAGTAGCATAATATTAAAAGAGGTAAAAAGAGGTAAACCTTTATGATAAGTCCTATTATACTATATGAAGATAATGATTTGATTTGTGTTGTAAAACCAGCAGGTATGCCAACTCAACCAGATAAAACAGGTGATATAGATATTATGACCTTTTTGAGTAGTTATTTAGAAAAGAAAAAGGCGGAAAATTCATATATTGGATTAATTCATCGTCTTGATAGACCAGTAGGAGGAGTATTACTCTTTTCAAAGAATAAATATACAAATTCTAGGGTTTCTCAAATGATGCAACAAAATAAGATAAAAAAAGAATATTTAGCTATTGTTTGTGGAAAAACTAATCAAGAAGGAATATTAGAAAATTATTTACGAAAGAATGGAAAAACAAATTTATCTTTTGTAGTAGAAAAACCAACAGTAGATAGTAAAAAGGCAATATTGAGTTATAATAGAGTGCAAACTATAAAAGAAAATCAACAATACTATTCTTTATTAAATATAAATCTAAAAACAGGACGTCACCATCAGATTAGAGTACAGCTTGCTTATGCAGGTATTCCCATTTGGGGTGACCAAAAGTACAATACATTACAACAATGGAAAAAAGGTACTTCTATGGCATTATGGTGTTATAGATTAACATTAAAACATCCTAAAACAAATCAAAATTTAACATTACAATATATTCCAAAACAAGAACCTTATTCAAAATTTACAATTTTTGAATAAATTTGTCAATATTCTGTTGTTGTATTTTTTAAACTTTGTATTATAATAATTTTAAGAAAAAAACGGATACGTTTTTTTCTTTTAGAAAGATATTAGCAATCATAAACGCTATTGGCTAACAATATTATAATAACCCAAAAGGAGGGTTACATATGCAAAGAAAATATACAAAAAAAGCACAAGCGGTTTTACAATTAGCACAAGAATCTGCTTTAAAATTAGGAAATCGTTTTATTGGTACAGAGCATATTCTTTTAGGTTTGACACTAGTAAGAGATAGTGTAGCTTGCAAGGCATTAGAAGAACAAGGTATTACTTCAGATACTGTGTTTGAAAAAATTACTACACTAATAAGTCGTAGTAGTATTTCCTATATACCACAAGATTTTACACCTGGTGCAAAACGAGTATTAGAATTTAGCAATCAGGAAGCACAGCATATGGGAACAGGATATATAGGAACAGAACACTTACTTTTATCTCTTATAAAAGAAGTTGATAGTATTGCAGTAAAAATATTGATTATAATGGGAGTAAATGCACAAAAATTATATGAAGATATCATGATGATGCTGGGAGAAAGTGAAAGTCAGATAATTCCTGGTATGGGATATCGTTCAGAAGTATCAAATGAAAAAACTGTAACAGAAAATTTAGATAAATATGGAAGAAATTTAACAAACTTAGCAAAGGATAATAAATTTGACCCTATTATTGGAAGAGAACGAGAAATTGAAAGAATTATACAAATACTAAGTAGAAGAACAAAGAATAGTCCTTGTTTGGTAGGTGACCCTGGTGTTGGAAAAACTGCTATTGTGGAAGGTCTAGCTCAAAAAGTTGCTGAAGGAAATATTCCATCTACATTGAAAGATAAAAAAATTATCAGTCTTGATTTATCTTCTATGGTAGCTGGTTCTAAGTATCGTGGTGAATTTGAAGAACGTATGAAGAAATCATTAAAAGAAGTACAAAATGATGGAAATATTATTTTATTTATTGATGAAATTCATACTATCATTGGCGCAGGTGCAGCAGAAGGTGCTATTGATGCGTCTAATATATTGAAGCCTTTACTTGCAAGAGGAGAAATACAACTAATTGGTGCAACTACATTAGAAGAATATAGAAAATATATTGAAAAAGATGCAGCTTTTGAAAGAAGATTTCAACCTGTAAAAGTAGAAGAACCTGAAGAAGAAAAAGCAATTAGTATGTTAAAAGGATTAAAAGACCGCTATGAAGTACATCATAATGTTACCATTACAGATGAGGCAATTGAATCTGCTGTAAAAATGTCTATTCGCTATTTGCCTGATAGATTTTTACCAGATAAAGCGATTGATTTAATTGATGAGGCAGCTTCTAGCTTACGCCTAAAATCTGTAACAATGCCTTTAAATATAAAGGAATTGGAAGAAAAATTGGAAGAGGCTGAAAAAGAAAAAGAAGAAGCCATTAAAACAGAAGAATTTGAAAAGGCAAGTGAAATAAAAAAACAACAAACAGAAATAAAAAAACAATTAGACGAAGCAAAAAGAACATGGGAACGAAATAATAAACAAAATGAACAAACGATAACAAGAGAAGATATAGCAGATGTTATTTCAAAGTGGACAGGTATTCCTGTAAAAAGTTTAGAAGAAGAGGAAAGTCAGAAATTGCTCCATATGGAAGAAGAACTACACAAAAGGGTAATTGGACAAGAGGAAGCAGTTTCTTCTATTGCTAAGGCAGTACGTCGTGGACGTGTAGGTTTAAAAGACCCTAATCGTCCTATTGGTTCATTTTTATTTTTAGGACCAACGGGAGTGGGAAAAACAGAATTATCAAAAGCGTTAGCGGAAGTTTTATTTGGTGATGAAACAGCTATGATACGTATTGATATGTCTGAATATATGGAAAAACATAGTGTTTCCAGAATGATAGGCTCTCCTCCAGGATATGTAGGATATGAAGAAGGTGGTCAATTAAGTGAAAAGGTACGTCGAAATCCATATTCTGTTATATTATTTGATGAAATAGAAAAAGCATCATCAGATGTATTTAATATATTATTGCAAGTGTTAGATGATGGACATATTACAGATGGACATGGAAGAAAAATAGATTTTAAAAACACTGTTATTATTATGACATCTAATGTAGGTGCTAAAAATATTATTGCTCCTAAAAAACTTGGGTTTATAACAGTAGATACTGAGGAGCAAAATTATGAAATAATGAAAAAAAGTGTTATGGAAGAAGTAAAACAAATTTTTAAACCCGAATTTTTAAATCGTATTGATGATATTATTGTATTCCATACTTTAAATCAAGAAAATATGAAACAGATTGTGACTCTTATGAGTAAAACTGTTGCAGCTAGAGCAAAAGAGAATATGCAAATTGATTTGACTTTTTCAGAAAAGGCTATTTCTCTTATTGCTTTAGAAGGCTATGATCAATCTTATGGTGCAAGACCATTACGCAGAGCGATACAATCAAAAATTGAGAATTTTTTTGCAGAGCAATATTTAGAGGGAAAATTTAAAGAAGGTGATATGGTACAGATAGATGTAGAAAATGAAGATTTTGTATTACAAAAAATAGAAAAAAATAATTAAGTAATATACTAGGGAAATGTTTATTTTAATAAAATATTTCTCTAGTTCATTTTTATTTATGAAATCATAATGTTTTCACTGCAATTTAAAAATTTCAGTATACCAAGTATTATTTTTGTGATATAATATATTTATAAAGGACAAACAGTTACATTTCTTTTAAAAAAATAGACTAACTCAGGAGGCAAAGAAAATGAGTGTAATAGAGGAATTAATTAGACTGGGGAACAATGGGACAATTAGTTTTGGAAATTATCTTTTGGATTCAAAAAAAAAGGTATTGGATTTTGAAGTAAAAGGTGATTTGTATAAAGTAAAAACATTTCGAGAAATTACAAAACTAGAAAAAAATGGTAAAATGATATTGGAAACTGTTCCTGGTGCAACAATACATAATTTTAATATGACAGAAAAAGGAGCAGACTTTATCGTAGAAAGTGGAGAAGATTTACAATTAACATTAGAATTAGAACCTGAAACAGAATATAAAATTTTGATAGATAACGTAAATGTAGGTAAAATAAAAACAAATATGGCTGGAAAAGTAAATTTTAGTATTGAAATGCAACAAAATGTAACAAAAACAGTAGAAATTAAAAAAATAGGTTGATACTTGATGCTTGTGAAATGGACTGTAAAAATAAAAAACAGTCCATTTTTTATTGTAAGGATAGGTGAAAAAAATTTGAAAGCTAAAACAATTTATAGATGTACAGAATGTGGTTATGAAGCATTGAAATGGATGGGACGATGTTCAGAGTGTGGTGCATGGAATAGTTTTGAGGAAGTAATTGTTTCGTCTAATAAGAGAAATGTGATAAGTAGTGCAAATGAGATTAAAAAGACATCTGCTAAAGCATTAAAATTAGCAAATATTGAAGTTGGAAAAAATCAAAGAATTTTAACAGGCATTAATGAGTTTGATA
>OFHA01001203.1_pt1 | contig 19036 bp, 11 predicted proteins | sample 1521891 | NCBI WGS metagenome assembly OFHA01 (sample SAMEA3504089, study PRJEB24116) | mouse gut metagenome | biome: mouse gut; feature: mouse-associated habitat; material: faeces | place: Denmark | collected 2011
TATGTCTTCTCTGAAGGGGCCCAAGCACGGCGGAGCCAATATCAAGGTTGTGAAAATGTTCGAAGAAATGAAACAGGAGGTAAAGGACTGGAACGACGAGGAAGAAGTATCCGTCTACTTAAAGCGGCTGCTCCACAAGGAAGCCTTTGACCATGCGGGCCTGATCTACGGTGTAGGCCATGCGGTATATTCCAAGTCAGACCCCCGCGCCGTGGTGTTCAAAAATTTCGTGGAGAAGTTGTCCCAGGAAAAGGGGCTTGAAAAAGAATTCGCACTCTACTCCCTGGTGGAGCGGCTGGCTCCCCGGATTATCGAGCAGGAGCGCCAGATGTACAAGGGCGTCAGCATCAATGTGGACTTCTACTCCGGCTTTGTATACGATATGCTGGGCCTGCCCCTGGAGTTGTACACTCCCATTTTCGCCATCGCCCGAATCTCCGGATGGAGCGCCCATCGTCTGGAGGAACTGGCCAACAACGGCAAGATCATCCGTCCCGCCTACAAGTCCATTGGGCAGGATCGGGAATACGTACCCATGGAGGATCGGTGACGATTCCCTTCCAAAAACCGAAAAAGTGCCGCAAAGCAGGTTGACCTCCTGCCTTGCGGCACTCTTTTACGGTTCAGAAATCTGTCTGTTAAGCCTCCACATAATACTGGGCCTGGGTGTTCCACATCTCATAATACTTCCCTGCCCGGTCCTCCACCAATTCCTCATGAGTGCCCTGCTGGATTAACCGGCCCTCGTGGAATACGGCAATCTTGTCGCAAAACCGGCAGGAGGACAGCCTGTGTGAAATGTAAATGGCCGTCTTATCCTCCACAATCTCGTCAAACCGTTTGTATATCTCATACTCTGCCAGGGGATCCAGCGCCGCCGTGGGTTCATCCAGCAGCACGAAGGGCGCCGTCTTGTAAATTGACCTGGCAATGGCCACTTTCTGAGCCTCGCCTCCGGAGAGTTCCACTCCGTCCTCATAGTCCTTATACAGATAGGTGTGAATCCCCTGCTCCAGTTCTGCCAGCCGCGCTCCCATGCCTGCGCCCTCCAGACACTTTTTCACCTTTGTCTCGTCATAGTCCCCGGATACCGCCACATTTTCCCCCAACGGAAAGGAAAAAAGCTGATAATCCTGAAATACCACGGAGAAGAGCCTGCTGTACTCCTCGTGCCGGAACTTGCGGATGTCCACGCCGTTGAGCAGGATCTCTCCCTCCTGGGGATCGTACAGTCTGCACAGCAGCTTGATCATGGTGGTCTTGCCGGAACCGTTCATCCCCACGATGGCCAGCTTCTCCCCCACCTTCAGTTCCATGGAGATATGCCGCAGGGCATATTGCTCCGCATTGGGATACTTAAAAGACACATCGTTAAATCGGATCCTGTACAGATTGTCGTTACGCTTCTCCAGCGGCAGCTTTCCCTTGTGCATCTCATCCGCAATATTAAGGAATTCCAATGTGCTGACCTGCCTCCTGGCTCCCAGAGCCAGCTGGGGCAGTTTAAAAGCCAGTTCCGATAACTCGCTGAAAATATTCCGCAGACAGCCTGCAAAGCGGATCACGGACCCCACTGTCAAGGTTCCTCCCAAAGCCAGAAGGGCCACAATCAGATAAGCGCCGCACTCCACGATCCCAGAGGGAAAATTGCCCCAGAAATTGCTTTTTCCGCTGTTAAAGGAAGCCTCCCGCACTTTGGGCCGCCGCCGGAGCTCCTTTTCCAGGGTCCAGTAACACAGCAGGTTATAGCCGTGGTACAGCCGAAAATCCTTGCCTTTCCGATAATTATAGTCATATCCAAAAACTACGCCCCAGGTCAAACCTGCGTTTTGGATTCGCTCTTCCTCCGTCTCCGGCTTGCCCATCATGAACTGCTGCAGACGCTTTTCATATAAAGTGCCCAGGGCACTCCCCGCCGCCATTACAAGGGCCATCACCAGCAGAGTAAGCAGGATTACCACACTTCCTCCCCGGATCATGTGGAGGAAAACAGGAGCCCCCACCACAAGCGCCCCTGCCAGCCGGAACAGACTGCTCATGACACCCTCCATATACCAGCGGATGGTATTGATGCCGGCCCCCCAGTTATTGTCCTGCCAGATGCGCTCCCGCATCTTCCGGGTTTTGGGATCATCAATTTTGGCATAGTCCATCTGCAGAATCTTTTCTTCCGTCAAAGAATCCCATCTGCGATAAACAATCTCCCACCGCACGTCCAGCCGGTTATGCAGTATACCGCTCCCCAGCCGAAGTCCAAAGAGCAAAAGGCAAGTCAATGCCGCCACCGAAAAACTGCTCCCAAACCCTTCCCCTGCCGCCAGCCGGTCCAGTATATAGACAGACAACAGCAATCCCGCGTACAACCCCATGGCGTCCAGCAGGGCTTTCAGCCCCGTGTACAGGAAAAAGGTTTTATCCAGATCCCTGACTGCCCTTAATACTTTCCTTATGTTTTTAATATGTTCCCTCAATGAAAGTTTGCTTGTCAAATCAGTCTCCATCTCCATGTCCCTTCCTGTTTCTTTCAGAGTATCCCTATCCCTTCGGCGCGCTTTCTCTGCTCCGCATCCTTCTCATAATAGCTGCTCTGTACCTGATACATATGAGCATATGCGCCGCCGCGCTCCATCAACTGTTCGTGGGTGCCCTCCTCCTGAATCCGGCCCTGGTCCAGCAGGATGATACGGTCAGAGAACCGGGTACTGGCCAACCTGTGGGAAATAAAAATGGCGGTCTTGCCCCTGCTGTGTTCCAGATATTTTTCATAGACCTGACTCTCCGCTATGGGATCCAGGGCCGCAGTGGGTTCGTCCAGCACCAGCACCGGAGCGTCCTTGTACAGGGCCCGGGCCAGTGTCAGCCTCTGCTGCTGGCCGCCGGAGAGTTCGATGCCCCTGGGGGATATGACTTTTCCCATAAAAGTGTCCAGATCCAGCTTCTGCCGGGAAAAAGTCTCCGTCAGGCCCGCTTTCTCCAGCGCAGCCCACACCCGTCCATCATCGGTCTCCTCCCGAGGCTGCAAAGAAATATTTTCCGCAATGGTGATGGGCAGTATCAACTGCTCCTGAAACACTACAGACAACAATCCGTACCACTCCTGGGGCGTCATCTCCGCCCGGCTTCGGCCATTCACCAAAATACGACCCTCATCCGGCTGGTACAGACCGCACAGCAATTTGACCAAAGTGGTCTTGCCCGCACCGTTCACCCCCACCAGGGCCAGTTTCTCCCCTGGCGCGATGGTCAGATTGAAATGTTCCAGAATCTTCTCTCCCGGGCTGCCGTCCTCCTTTTTATAGGAAAAACTCACGTCCTCAAACCGAATGTCGGGAGCCTCCCAAATGCGCTTCTCTTTTTCCGATTTCCGCATTTCATTCGGGCTATATCCGCAATCTTTCTTCGATTCCACCGGCAAATACGATGCTTCCTCCGATATTTCTTCCGGAAGATCCATATAAGCCCTGTAATAGTCCGTAGCATTGCGGGCGGATTTCAGATTGCCCACCTGATACAGCATCCCGGCAACAAAGCCGGAGAAGCCTGTCACTGCCCCAAAATACAATACAAAATCGCTGACGCCGATCTGCCCCGCAGACACACAGTAGATCAAATATCCATAGGCTGCCAGATCCCTCACCAGGTCAATGAGTCCATTCATGACATGCTGCCAATTATGCAATTTCTGATAGGACATTTTATCTGCCTCCATCTCCCCGACGGCCCGGTCCCGGATGCCGCCCAGCCAGGGATGCATCCCAAAGATTCGCACATCTTTGGCCGCCGTCATATTACCCATGGCAGAGAGGATATAATTCCAGTGCCGGCTGTGCTGGGCCTCCCGCTCCCGCATGGATTCCTCAAAGCGCAGCCCTTTCTCGATTACCAGCACATTCAGCAGAGATAATGCCAGCAATGCCAAAAGGATCCAGGGATTCAACACCCCAAGTACCGTGGAATACAAAGCAAAGCACAGAAAGTTCTGCAGGATTGCCTGGGTGCTGCTAAAGGTCCTGGAACTGGCGCACCAGTCGCCCCCCTCCATCACTCTCAACGCCTCCTGATATGCCTTCTTGCCCCACTCGGACTCCGGAATCTCATAGGATATTCGCAGGCTCTTAAAGAAAATATCCAACCCAAGATAAGTACGCACGGAGTTCTGCAGAAAATATTTTCCGTTCATCCCGTTCCGCAGGCCATACAGCATAGCTGCCAATATTCCCCACAGCCCCAGGGTACGGATCAGTACCGCCGCCGTCACATTCCCCGCCAACAAATCCAGCACCAACTTGGGCAGATAGATGCCCACCAGGGGAACCAATGTCCCCAAAACCACTTCCAGTCCTGCCAGCAGTACCACTCCCGGCTCCCATTTCCAGAAGATTTTCAGCCAGAAGATGATATTGCTGGGAATGCTGTGCCGTATCACCCTGCTGCCTGCCATCTGATTTTCCTGTCTGTTCTTTTTCATAATCCATCCCGTCTTTCTTATTAAGAGTTCCGCATAAGCCCTGCCAACACACAGACTTGGTGATGCATATCCGGCCGCTTCCGCGTCCATATATGCATCAGTGTGTTCTTCGGATAGGGGAATTATAGCATGATTTTCCGGGCAAAAAAAATTCGCGCACGAACGGTTTCCTTCATGCACGAATGGAAAATTATCAAGCGGGTGCATCCTCCAGCGGCAGCAGCACCTCTGTGGCAAATACTCCCTCTTCGTCCTGCCGGTCCAGATAACCATGGTATTTCTCCACCACCCGGTCCATCCGCATCAGACCATAGCCATGCTCCCTCCGGGACTTGGTGGACAGATAAGTGCGGCCCTGCCGCCGCAGTCCTCCCATGGCGGCATTGATCACATAGAGATACAATTGTCCCTGCAGCACGTCGATATAGATGCGGATAAAGCGCTGTCCCTCCCGGGGAATCTGCATACATGCCTCTATGGCATTGTCCAGCAGATTGCCCAGAATCACGCACAAATCCACTTCGGCAATGGACAACTGCTGAGGCACTTTTGCCTTGGCTTCCACGTCGATTTCCCTGGACCGTGCCACTGATATCTTGCTGTTCAGCACCGCATCTACCATCACATTGCCGGTCTTGACCACCGTGTCCACCTGGCACAAATCCTCCTCCAGCTGATCCAGATAGCAGGCCAGTTCCTCGTATTTCCCCATAGACAGATACGCCTTCATGGTCTGTATATGATTGCGGTAATCATGCCGCCATCCCCTGGTCTGGCGGTACATATTCTCCACTTCCTCGCAGTGCTTCTCCATCAGATCCTGCTGATAAGCAGCCATTCTGCGCTCCATCTTTTTACCGATCCGCATGTAAACCACGCTCCAATCTGTTGTTATCGCACATGTCCCCTTTCCGGAACACCTGCGCTCACCCTTCTCTTCGAAAATAGGCGATAAACGCCTTTACCACCGTTTCATACATCCTGCGGCTTAGGGGTACGCTGCCCCCGCTCTCCAGCAGAATCTCCGTGCGTTCCACCCTGTGAATCCGCGCGATACCGCACAGGTAAGAACGGTGACAGCGCACAAAGGGACGCCCGGACAATCTTTCGCACAGAGCGTTAAAACTTTCCCGCAGCTTTATTTCCGTCACTCCGTCCTGTCCCGGCAAAAGCCTTCCGGCCCGCAAATGACAGATGGTGTAATGCCCCCTCGCCTCAAAATACTCTATCTCCTGCTCCGAAACTTTCACCACAGCCTCCAGGGTCTGAAATACCAGCTGCGGAGAAGGAACCGGCGCCTGCTGCAGCCTGTCCAGACACTGCCACAGCTTTTCCCGGTTGATGGGCTTTAGCAGGTATCTGACAGCTTCCACCTCGTACCCCTCCTGCATGTAATCTGTGATGCCTGTAGTGAACACCAGCTTTACTTCGCCGTCCGTTTCCCGGATTTTCCGGGCGGTCTCCATACCATTTATTCCCGGCATCTGAATGTCCAGAAAGATCATATCATAACTCTCATCCTCCCAGGCAAAGAAAAAGGCGGAGGCATGACAAAAATGCCGGATCATAACTTCCAATCCGGCATTTTCCATGCCCCGCTGTTTCTGCCAGCTTTCTATATGTTGCCTTAACAGTTCCGCATGCGGCGTCTCATCCTCCACAATGGCGACTCTCAGTAGTTCCATCCTTTCTCAAACCTCTTCTATTTCCTCTTTTTCGCAGATTAAGAAAACTTCTTTACTATGCTACAATATTTCAGAGAAAATGTCCAGATTGAGATCAAAAATTCCTCTTCTTACCTTTTCCGTTACTCAAATCCACCAGTCTCCTGTACATACCCTTCTGCTCCATCAGTTCGGTATGCCGACCCTTCTCACATACCCGGCCGCCAGCCATGACATAAATTGTATCCGCTTTCTCAATGGTGGAGAGCCTATGGGCCACAATCAATGTGGTGCGTCCTCCCATAAGTGCCTCAATTCCTTTCTGAACCAGCTGCTCGCTCTCCAAGTCCAGGGCGGAGGTAGCCTCATCCAGCAGAAGAATGGGAGCGTCTTTGATAAAAGCGCGGGCCAGGGCAATCCGCTGGCGCTGGCCGCCCGACAGGCTTTCCCCCCGTTCTCCCACCAGCGTATCATATCCATTGGGAAGCTCCATGATAAAATCATGGGCATAGGCGCGCCGGGCCGCCCGGAACACCTCTTCGTCACTGGCTCCCAACCTGCCATATCGAATGTTTTCTTTGATACTTATTGAAAAAAGATAGGCATCCTGGGGCACATAGGCTATATTGCTGCGCAATTCCTCCAAAGTATATCCTGCCAGGGGTCTCCCAAGCAATCGGATAGAACCGCTGTCCAATTCATAAAATCCAAGCAGCAGCTTCACCACCGTGCTCTTACCCCCTCCGCTCTCCCCCACAAGCGCCGCCGTCTTTCCTCTTCCCACCGCGATGTCCACGCCGTCCAACACCTTGTCCAAACCGTCATAGGAAAACGAGGCGTTCTTTATGGCGATCCCACATTCTTCCTCTGAAGCCAGACGCTCCCCCGCGCCCATATCTCCGGCTGTATATGAAATCTGCTGCCATTGGGTTCCATGAGTGCTGAGATGCTCCGAACAAACAGGTTGGTCCAGAACCTGAAATATTCGGTCCCCAAGAACCAACGCATCTGCCAGAGTTCCCCATGCGCTTCCTATATTGCCCAGAAAAAACGATACCATGTCCTGGAGGCTGAGGATGGCAACCACCGTACCAAAATCCACCAGGCCCATATGGGACATAAACACACCAATCACCAAAATCACCACATTGCATAGAAAGCCAGACACCCATTCCACCGCATGTATGTCAGACATTCTGCGAATCCGCTTCATGGTGCAGGCCGTTGCATCCGCATTGGTCTTTGAGTACTTCCCCATCATAACCCGGGCCCCCGGAAACATTTTGACTATATCAAGCCCTGCCAATATGTCCGTCAGATTCTCTGTACATACCGCCAGTAATTCCTGTATCCTGACCGCCATACCACGCAGCGGTCTGGAAAGAACAAGGCCCACCCTCACTGATACCACACTGAGCACAATCACCATAAGTCCAATCCGTAAATCAAGCCACAGGATGATTGTGACAGCTGCTCCGCCCATCAGCAGCGGACTGATTATCCGCTGGTGGCCGTTGGCCAGGGAATTCTTTATATTTTCCACATTAAAACACAATTTCTGTATGGAATCCGCCGTATGATGCCCCTCAAAGTATGGCATGGGCAGACGATGCAAATGAGTCATCACCCGCAGACGAAGCCTTTGCATAATCCGCCTGATCTGGTACATATAGATGTATGTGATGAGGCATCTGGACATGCTTGCCCCCAGAAATACCCCTGCCATCCATAAAGATCTTAGGAATAACTCACTGTCGGAAGCCATCAGCGCATTGATGGTGTTCTGATAGAACAGCGCTTTCACCATACTCACAAACACATCCGTACCCGGAAGCATCAGCAGGCATAACCAATATACTCCGGATTTTTCAAATAAAGACAGATATTTCTTCAGCCCTGCGGCTGTTATTTTTTCTTGATTCATGTTTTCTTGATTCATGTTTTCCTATTCCTGCAAAACAGGCACTTGGCTCCAGCCAAACACCTGCTTTGTCTGAGTTGTTGTGGTAATCCGGGATTTCTCTCTCCACAATTATCAGAAGCCGCATCCCGCATACAGGGAATAAAGTTTCGGATAGACCCTGCCCCTTGTCATCAACTCTTTATGGGTTCCGACTTCCGCCACTCTGCCGTGATCCATCACTACAATGTAATCTGCATTTTTGATGGTGGACAGCCTATGTGCCACCACCAGAGTGGTACGCCCCTCTGCCAGCCGCCCCAGCGCCTTTTGTACATCGGCCTCCGCCTGCGCGTCCAGCGCCGAAGTAGCCTCGTCCAGAAGCAGCATAGGCGCGTCCTTCAAGATGGCCCGGGCGATGGAGACGCGCTGGACCTGCCCCCCTGACAGACGGGAACCTCTCTCCCCCGTCCGGGTGTCATATCCCTGCGGAAGCCCTTTTATAAAGTCGGAGGCATCCGCCGCCCGGGCTGCTTCATGAATCGCCTCCTGCCCCGCCCCGGGCCGCCCCATGGCAATATTTTCTCCCACGGACACTGGAAACAGATAGGCATGTTGAGACACATAGGAAAAGCGGGAACGCAGTGCTTCCAGATCCCAATCCTCCAGCCTGACCCCTTCTACCAGGATGCTGCCACTCCAGGGTCGGTAAAATCCGCACAGAAGACGAAGCAATGTGCTTTTTCCTCCCCCGCTGCCTCCTACCACAGCCACCGCCTTGCCCCGGGGTACCGTAAAGCTGACACCTTCCAGCACGGGAGCCCCTTCCTCGTAGGAGAAACACACATCCCTGAATTCTATGGCCGGAGCCCCCTCTTGGCCGGACACTGCGGTTCCCGTGGGTTCTGCCGGCGTATGTAAAATCTCAAGCACCCTCTCTGCCGCCGCCATGGCCACTTTGCTGTTGAAAACCCTGTTCGCCATGTCATTGATGATTTCCACCATCTTGGGCAGAAGAGAAAAGAAGGCCACCAGACTACCTATGGTCAGTTTCCCCTGAAGGCAAAGCCATCCCCCCACCACCAGGCAGAGAATGGAGGAAAGGGCACCGGAAAGGATATAAAACGCCCGCCCTTTGTACTGATTTTTATCATTGCCAATGGCCATGTCTGTCATTTTTCCCACACTTTCCCGGTAATTTTCCAGAAGAGCGCCGGAAAGACAATAACTTTTAACCACTTCCATGCCGCCGATCATATCCGCCGACGAACTGATGACATCGGCGGAGTACTGCATATAGGCCTTTGAGCCAGCCTTGAATTTCGTAGTCAGAGACGCCCCCAAAGGTAGACACAATGCCGTAGGTACTATGGAGATCAAAAGCAGCGGCGGATTTAGCAACAGCAGGTAAACCATGTAAAACAAGAGTAAGAAAGGGTTGGTGATCACGAGAATCAAATCGTTCTGTACAAATGTGCTGACCCGGTTCACATCATCCGTAAGCCGAGACAAAATCTCCCCTGAATGCTTTTTTGCCATATATTCTGCCGTAATCCGGGTAATATGGGCAACCGCGTCATCCTTCACCTGTTGTAGCATTTTTGTGGCCACACTCCCGGATGCATACTGCGCAGCCCATGACGAAGCCGCTCCGGCTGTCAGGACACCCGCACACAGCATAACAACATGTTTTATATCCGTCAAAGACCCCGATATCAGGCCGTCCACAACATACCTTAAAAGTTCGGAGCCGGCCACTCCGCAACCGGCGCACAGAGCCCCGGCCGCCAGGGCCAGGAGGATAAAGCGGCTCTGGCGGCCCGCATATTTGACCATCTGCCGATATATTTCTTTCTCTTCCCTTTTTATTCCCGCCATCGTATCTGCCCTTTGCTCCATACTTTTACGTCCTTGTGCCGATCCGATTCCACCCGCCCGATGCGCCAACATTCCGAGAACTTCCCTACGACTTCCATTGCGTCCCGCCAATGCGCCTCGGGCACGGCCGCCACCATGCCTATCCCCAAATTAAAGTGATAGGAAAACACATTTTCTCCGATTCTTTCCTGGTCAAAAAGGAATCGGTACAAAGGCATGATTGGAAGAGTTTCCAGGTCGATACAAGCCCCCAGCCCCTCCGGCATTCCCCTCCAGCTTCTCCCGTTCAGCAGGGCATTGCCGATCCGAAAAGCCTTGCGCAAATACCCCGCCTCCTGCAAAGCGGCGATCTCCCGGGTAAAAGCAATGTTGGGCTTCATCAATTCGTCAAGAAAAAATCTATCCTGATCTATTTTGGCCCGATATAGTTCAGGATTTTTTTCCAGCATGATCTTCACAAAGGGAAAACAGGTCCCCTCTATGCCCTCCGTTTTCATGCCGATCAAGATATCCCCCTCCCGCAGACGGCTGCCTGTCAACAGCTTTTCCCTGTCCTGTACCCCTATCGCCGTGGCGCTCACCCTGTATTCTCCCGGGCCATAATTGCCCGGCTGGGCGGCAATCTCCATCCCTGCAAAAGATACCCCGTTCTGCTCACATAACTGCTGAAATACCTGCGCCATCAGATACAACTGGTCCTGGTCATAACTTCCGCATACTGCCATTGATTTCAGAATCACCGGCCTTGTGCCGTGCTGCAGAAGATAATTCATGGCATTGGCGGCAGCATCCGCACAGATTTCCCGGTTGTATCCACAATCTTTTGCCAGACTTTCCTTGGAGCCTGGAACGCAGGTGACGCAGGAATATACTGGTTCCCTCATCTGTGTGGTGTCGATTCGGAACAGACAGGCGTCCGCATAATCCGCAGATAAAATACAATCGTCATTGGAATTGAGTTCCATAATCTGTTCTTTCAGAGCATGCAGTTTCTGAGAATCCAACCCTGTCTCACGGTAAGTTATACATCGGTTTTTCCAACCTTTTTCATTTAAAAGCATATCCACCGTCACATTCAGCAGATTGGAGATTTCATACAGCATCTCGATTGTGGGCAGGCTCTTGCCCAGTTCCCATTTTGAGACAGCCTGGTAAGAGATATGCAGATAATCTGCCAAATCTTTCTGGGTGATATTTCTTTCTCTTCTATAAAAAGCAATCCTCTTCCCTATTTCTATTTTATCCAGCATATATATCCAGCCTTTCTGTGCACCCGGCCTGCCTTGGCACAAAGCACTTAACTCAATATTCCTTCGCTTGTGCGCCTCAGCGCACTCTCTGTTCAGAAGAGATAAGTGCATAGCACTTAACTCAATATTCCTCCGTTTGTGCGCTTCAGCGCACTCTTTGTTCAAAAGAGGTAAGTACATAGCACTTAACTCAATATAGCACAGCCCATATACTGCGGCAATAATCCCTTTAGCGAGTCGGTTGGGGGAAAATCAACTCTTGGTTGCATTCCCATGCTCTTTGCAGCAGAAAACAAAAAACAATCCCCGACCGCAACTAAACGCGGACCGGGGATTGATTGTAACAAGGCATACGCCTTTTCTGGCAGATTTCTTTTTTAACAGACGCTTTTCTCAGCAGACACCCTGGGCCAGCATGGCTACTACCACCTTCTCAAAACCGGCAATATTGGCGCCGGCCACATAGTCGCCCTCCACACCGTAGCGCTTTGCGGCATCATCAATGTTGTGGTAAATGGTTTTCATGATGTTCTGCAGCTTGGAGTCTACCTCCTCAAACGTCCAGGACAGTCTCTCGCTGTTCTGGCTCATCTCCAGCGCAGAGGTGGCCACACCGCCCGCATTGGCAGCTTTGCCGCCCACAAACATCACTTTATTGGCCTGCAGATATTTGGTAGCGTCCAGAGTAGTAGGCATGTTGGCACCCTCGCAGACTGCCATTACACCGTTGGCCACCAACATCTTAGCATCCTCAAGATCCAACTCGTTCTGGGTGGCACAAGGCAGCGCGATATCGCATTTGACACTCCACACGCCATGTTCACCATTCTTTTTCTCATGATACTCCGCGCTCTTTCTTGCAGCGGCATACTCGGACAGGCGGGCCCGCTTCACTTCTTTAACCTCTTTCAGCAATTCCACATCAATGCCTTCCGGATCATAAATCCAACCCGTGGAATCGGAACAGGTAACTACCTTCGCTCCCATCTGATGCGCCTTCTGAATGGCGTAAATAGCCACATTGCCTGCGCCGGACACACAGATGGTCTTGCCCTCCATGGACTGTCCGTGGCATTTTAACATTTCCTGGGTTAAGTACAGCAGGCCGTAGCCCGTGGCCTCGGTGCGGGCCAGAGAGCCGCCGTAGGAAAGGCCTTTGCCGGTGAGCACGCCTTCATAAGTTCCGCGGATTTTTTTGAACTGGCCGAACATGTAGCCGATTTCTCTGGCTCCTGTTCCGATATCTCCTGCAGGAACGTCGGTATCTGCGCCGATGTATTTACAGAGCTCTGTCATAAAACTCTGGCAGAACGCCATAACTTCACGGTCGGATTTTCCTTTGGGATCGAAGTCGGAACCGCCTTTGCCGCCGCCGATGGGAAGTCCTGTGAGAGAGTTTTTGAAAATCTGTTCAAATCCCAGGAATTTGATGATTCCAAGGTTTACGGAAGGATGAAGCCTTAAGCCTCCTTTGTAAGGTCCAATGCTGTTGTTGAACTGTACGCGGTAACCGGTGTTTACCTGTACCTGGCCTTTGTCGTCTACCCATGGTACGCGGAATTTGAACTGTCTGTCCGGTTCGGTCAGACGCTCTAAAAGGGCTTCTCTGCGATATGTTTCTTCATTTGCTTCAATAACCGGGCGCAAAGAATTCAGAACTTCTTTTGCTGCCTGATGAAATTCAGGTTCTGCCGGGTTTTTTGCAATTACACGTTCTAATACTTCATCAACATAGCTCATATTATTTTCTCCTTATATTGTTAGAATTATCATCAACAGATATATTTTAGTATTATTTTTTTTATTTTGCAATATTTTTCTTTTATTCTTTACAGTTTTATTGTAACAGAGTGCAGATGTAAACCGAAGTATTCAGATAAAAAATTGAATTCTTCATACAAATCACTTTTTATTGCGGCAAAACAATGTATTATCTGGAATTACCTGAATATTTCCTGGGAGGAAAAGATAATCATCCGGTATTCTTCTTCTGTCAGCCCATAGGCTGCGGCAATCAGCAGGTCTGCTTTGTTATAGTATTCCAGCCATTTGCGTGAATCGGTTTCCTCTGACAGCTTTTCTGTAAGGGAAATAATGCACTGCTGTTCCTGCTGTGGTATGGGGGGAATGGGAATCTGTTCCAGACTGGCGCGCAGCACTTTCAGGGAGTGAAATTTATTTTCATAAATAAACTGGGCAGTTCTGGAATTTAAGAGGGCCAGAACATATCGGATGTCCAGGTGAGGAATCCGTGGAATTAAAATGTTGCAGCTGTTCAGGGACAGGCGTTTCTGGTTGTCGTAAGCAAACACAAGCTGGCTGCCGATAAAACGGTACAGGAGTTTTTCATCCGCCCGGTAGCAGGATTCAGGCGCGCACTGCTGAAAGGTTTCCGGCTGATAGGTGAGGTAAAGGTTCTGAGGCGTAATCCGGTATCTGTGAATATCACTTCCTTTCAGCACCACTTCATTATGGTCGGTTTTCCTGTGCTGGAGCAGTGCGGAATTATTGCCTGTGACAATGCCAAGAGCAAATTCTGCCTGGCCCTTCAGAAAGGTCATGTTATGCTGTTTTTCTGTTTTTTCGATTAACTGATATGCTTTATCTGTTATGTGAAAATTAAAATTTTCAGGGTTTACGCTGCGGCTGAGCAGTATTTCAAATTCCCGGTTTTGGCCGGAAATTTTCATATTTTTTGTGTCCAGCGGACGTCCGGTATTTGTGAGTTGTAAAATGACAGCGGGGCACTGTACGCCGTGGAAAGCATTTTCCAGGTATTCCAGGCGTTCTATCCGGGTTCGGGCTGCAATCAGTCTGCGCACCGGCAGATGGGATTTTACATGAAGCACAGCTTCGGGGATTATGAATGCGACGGTGCCGTTGGGGGCTGTACGGGTAAGGGCCTGTTCCAGAAAAACATCGCAGGATTCCGTATGATTTTTTCCGGCGGTCTGAAAATTCTTTTTTATATAGTTTTCGGCAGTTTTGTCAAACTGAAAGCCCCAGGGGGGATTTCCAAGAATCAGGCGGTATTGGCGGGAGTCCTGTTCCAGAAGAAAATCCCGGAGACGGATTTGTTTTTTGATTCTGGAAACGGGTTCATGCTGAAATTTCAGGGCCATGTTGATTCTGGCAAGGAAGATACTGTCTTCATCGGTATCCTGTCCGAAAATCTGTTCCAGCGGTAAGCTGTCCGGAAGCTGCAGCAGGAAATTTCCGGTGCCGCAGCATGGGTCCAGAACGTTGAAAGGCTGTTCCCGGAACTGTTCTGGCAGCAGGCTGTCCGTTAATTTTTTCACGATATGGGCAGGGGTATAGTAAGAGCCTGCGGCTTTTCGTTCACCCAGATTTTTCAGAGAAATATAAATCATGCCCAGAATATCCGCATTTTTTTCCGGCAGAAGGGTGACTGAAAGGTTCTTAAGAATATCTTCTTTCAGGAACTCTGATAAACATTGGGAGTCCTGCTGTTCTTTCCCTGTTAAGAGGTCATGGACAAGTACCCCATATTCCTTAAGGGGCAGGGAACCTCTGAGAAAATGGGACAGAAGATGACCTGTAAGTTCGGTCTTCCGTTTTTCGGCGGGGTACAGAAGCTGCAGGGCGCATTCTGCCAGAACCGCACGAATCTGGCGGTCTGTCAGGGAGAGCCCGGAAAGCTGTACCAGCAGGTTTTCGATCTGACCCAGATTGGGAGAGCCTGGTGGAAGATAATTCCGGTATGTGCTGTTTCCGGTAATGTATTTCTTGTTTCTTCTGGATTTCAGAGCGCTTCCGGGTTTTTCTTTCAGCTGCGTCAGAAGTTCCTCAGCGTATGCGGCTGAGAAACAGGGCTTTCCATTCCGTCTGGCGGAGGGAAGGAGTTTTCCCAGCTTTATCCAGTTTCGTCCGGTGGCCGGGGAAATGGAGAGAAGACTGCAGAGTTCAGGCAGAGAATATTCTTTTTTTTCAGATGGTTTCATGATTTTTCTCCTGTAATTACAGGTGCCTGCAATAATTGTTTTCATATTTGAAGTGGTTTCTGGATATGATAAAGCATAACATAAGGTGTTTGGCCTGTCAAAAGGGCAGAAAAGGAGAAGCGATGTGTACCAGTATTGCAATGAAAACAAAGGATTTTTATTTTGGGCGGACCATGGATCTGACCGAGGGATTTCAGGAGTGCGTGGTGTTTACACCGAGAAATTATGCTTTTCAGTTCCGAAAGGAGGGTATGCTGCACCGTCATTATGCCATGTTGGGGATGGCGTCTGTGATTAAGGGTATTCCGTTGTATGCAGAAGCGGTGAATGAGAAAGGTCTTTGTATGGCAGGACTGAATTTTCCCGACAGTGCATATTATCCCACGGAGGAAAAGGAAGGCAGCGCCAATATTTCTCCTTTTGAGCTGGTATACTGGGTTCTGGGAAAATGCGCTTCTGTGGAGGAAGCAAAAGAGCTGCTGGCAGCCACTCATTTAATCGGGATTCCATTCAGCGAAGAAGTGCCTCTGACGCCTCTTCACTGGCATATTGCAGACAGGGAAACGTCTATTGTACTGGAGTCCTCCAAAAGCGGGCTGGAGGTTTTTGAAAATTCCGTGGGAGTGCTGACGAATAATCCGTCTTTTCCTTTCCAGATGACAAATATCTGCCAGTATCAGAATCTGACGCCTGGGCCGCCTGAAAACTGTTTTAAACGGATTTCCACGCTGCAGTCTTTTGGGCAGGGACTGGGGAGCTTTGGCCTGCCTGGGGATTTTTCTCCCGCATCCCGGTTTGTAAAGGCTTCTTATCTGAGCATGAATTCTGTCTGTGAGGAGGATGAACAGAGCAGTATTTCTCAGTTTTTCCATATGCTGGATTCGGTGGCCATGGTAAGGGGGAGCGTGATTACTCCGGAGAAGTGTTATGAAATTACCCGTTATTCCTGCTGTATCAATGCAGATAAGGGCATTTATTATTATAAGACTTATTCCAACAGCCAGCTGACCGGGATAAATATGAACCGGGAAAACATGAATGGCTGCCAGTGCAGGAGGTTTCCGCTGAGGAATTCTCAGCAGGTGGCATGGATGAACTGAGAAATTTTGGTGGGACTTTGTTACCTTCTGGCAAAAACCATTGATTTTACCGGCTTTTTATGATATGGTTGTCAGTAAAACAACCGTGTTACAGGGTGCGTTGGCCTTCATTCCTTATAGAATGGGGGTGATGCCTATGAAGAATCATTTTGATTTTAAGGATTTAATGACCTTCGGGTTATTCCTTCTGGCATTGCTTACGTTCGTTTTTACGTTTGGTAAGTAGCCTTACATAGCAAAAGCCACCCTTGTACTTTGACGAGTGAAAGGGTGGCATTGCTATCATAATCATTTGGTCAACCCCTTGTGGGCGGTTGTTTTTTATGTGTATACTATAGCACATCTGCTAAGAGTGTTCAAGAAGTTTTTTAAAATGGACAGCGCTTTTATTCAAAGACTCCATCTGTCATTCCTCCTTATGGGAGCCTGTGACAGCATAATTAAAAATCTGCCGGAATTTTGTTGGCCCGCCCCTGTATTTTACCCTCATGCAAACACTCCCAGAAACGCAAAAAAAGGCCGGAAACCCTTGATTTTAAAGGTTTCCGGCACCCCTGCCAGGAATCGATGCGACAGGATTTGAACCTGCGACCTCTGCGTCCCGAACGCAGCGCTCTACCAAGCTGAGCCACGCATCGATATCGTCTATTATTCTCAACTGAGAACTTAGATATTATACGATATTTTTTTTCGTTTGTAAAGAGATTTGGGATCTTTTTTTATTTTTATATTTTTTGTCCATATTTTATGGTATAATTTGTCTGTTTTTTAGATATTTTATACAATTACAGATCATTTGGAAGATACCTGTGCCTGCGGATGCAGCAACCAGATCTGAATTTAACAGACTTTTCCCCTTTTGCCACTGTCATGGAAAAAGGCTCTGGCCCCGCATTCACTGCCGGCCAAAGCCTTTTTTTGTATCATAGTTACTCCCGCATGCCTTCATTCATTCCGGAGGAATCTTCCTCATCAGAATCCCCAGAAGAGTCATCGGGATTCTCTTCCCCGGAGGCTCCTGATCCTTCTTCCCCTCCGGAATTCTCACCCTCTCCGGACGGTTCCGGCTCTTCCGGTTCTGGTTCCACTGGCTGTTCTGGTTCTTCCGGTTCTTCGTCCTCATCCTCCTCCGGTTCTTCTTCTGGTTCTTCCGCAGGCTTTGACGGAGAGGAATAGTTTGTCCAGTAATAATAGAAAATATGATCCCGGATAATCCAGTGAGGAACGCCTCCGTTCTTCAGATTTTCCACCAGAGTCGGCACCGGCGCCCAGGTTCTAAAGAACAGCGAATCGCCTACGTTGCTGGTTCCGTTCACCACAGTCCGGGCTGCATCCCAGCAGGACTGGGTCACGATATTGGGGATATCCGGATCCTGCTCCGCCTTCAATACCAAGTCAAAACGTCCCGAACCCGCAGGCTCAAACTGTCTGGACTGACGAAGCACCGCTTCCAGAGAATTGGGGTAAAGAGCACTTCGCACCCGATTCATAATCACATAACCAACAGCTGTCTGTCCTTCCCAGCCCTGATTGCCCGCTTCGCAGTAGATCATCGTTGCCAGAAGCATCAGTTCATAATCGCTGAGCCCAATGGATCCCTGAGAGATCTGAGAGTCCCCGGCTGTAATCGATCCGCCGTTCATGGAAGATGCCGCCTGTTTGGCTGCCTCAATCCGGGCCCTGCGCTCCTCTTCTTCCGCTTTTTTGATCAGCTGGTTCAAAATCCTTGTCTTCTCGGCGATCAGCTCTTCCATACTATTGACCTCGCTGGAGATCTCACCCAGAAGCTCATCATATTGGCTGATCTTGGAGCCTGTGGCTTTCTGCTGGCTTGCCACCTGCTCTTTTTTCTTCCTGGTCTCTTCCACCAGAAGTTCCAGTGCTTCCTGTTCTTCCAAAAGCTCCGCCTTCTGCTGCTCCAAAGCTTCCTTCGCTTCCTTATAACTGACCAGCATATTCCGGTCGTACTGACTGATACTCACCGCATACTCTGCCCGGTTCAGCATGTCCGTAATCCCGTCTGTCAAAGCCGCCGCCATATATCCGAGCATAGCACCCTGGCCATTCTCATAGGTATACTGGATCCGCTTTTTCATATCTTCATACTGCCGGTCCACTTCTTCCTGAGCCGCCTGAATCTCTTCTTTTTTCTGTTCGATACTGGCTTCCTTTTGCTGTACTTCCGTCTCCAGAAGCGCGATTTGCTCATTCAGACTGCTGGCCTGCTGTTCCAGCTCCTTCAGCCGGTCCTCCATCTGGGATTTCTGGTTGTTTAGATATCCCTTTTCCTGCTCTGCTTCCTTTTTTTCCTGCTCTGCCTCATTCTTTTCTTTCTTCAGCCGGTCGATCTCTGCCTGTGTCTCTCTGCTGACCGCCCGGGCAGTGGAAGGAGATATCCCAAGAGCACAGATCAACAGCATGCAGATCAGACACAGGATTCTTTTTTTTCGCTTCTCATTCATAACCTTTCGGATTCCAATCATATTTTGTAAGCTTTCCCTGCAACTGCATATGGTTAAAATTCTGCTGCCGCAGTGCCTCATACAGAACGATCGCCACCGAGTTGGACAGATTCAATGACCGAATCTCCTCTTTCATGGGAATGCGAATCGCCTGTTCCTGATTGGCATAAAGAATCTCCTCCGGAATACCGGCACTTTCTTTGCCAAACATCAGATAACAATCCGGTTCAAATTCTACTTCTGTATACAGATTCGGCCCTTTGGTGGTTGCCATATAGATCTTTGCCCCTGGATTCTTTTCAAGAAACGCATCATAATCCACATAGGTGGTCACATCCAGATCCTTCCAGTA
>OFHA01001206.1_pt1 | contig 19004 bp, 18 predicted proteins | sample 1521891 | NCBI WGS metagenome assembly OFHA01 (sample SAMEA3504089, study PRJEB24116) | mouse gut metagenome | biome: mouse gut; feature: mouse-associated habitat; material: faeces | place: Denmark | collected 2011
AAAAAGGAAGCTGCCGCTTCACGATTATTCAATCGTTAAAGCGACAGTTCCTTTTAAACAAAAACTAATACAGTGTTGAACAAAAATGATAATGCCCACAAAACTCTGCCGTTGCTTCCCCATGCAGCATTTTGTAATACCTGTAATCCTTATCTGGGTCATTTCCCTTATAGTAAGGAATCCTTGCACGGCATTCATTGCAGACAATCTGCAGTCGTTTCACACCTTTGGTCTTGCACTTAGCCCCTTTGCTCATCTTGCTGTATTGTCCGTTCTTGTAAGCCAGAACTTTGACCGTGTAGTTTGTTTGCCCTGTCAAATGCTTAATGGTGTAAGTTGTCTTCTTTGTCTTCGGTGCATACACAAGTGCAGTATCAAGAGCTTCGGGATATTTTGTTGGCTGATCATCCTGGTAAATCAGCACCCTGTAATGCTCCGCCCACTTCACTTTCTTGAACTTCACCTTCACGGTTCCTTCCGTCGTCTTCACAACCTTGACATTCTTCACGGTAGCCGGCCTGCTTGCAGCCTTTACACTGAAAGCATCCATCGCAACAAAGGCGATCATGCAGATGGCAAACAGCAGAGCCATGGCAGATCTTCTGTTTTTCAATTTTCTCATGAATCTTCCTCCTTTTTTCTTTTTTTTACATATTCCGTGTCTTTATTATATCATTTTGTTGAATAATATCAACTGCAAAAGAATTTTGCTTGGCGGCGAAGCGGGGAAGGTGTGAGGAAATACAGTTTTTGCAAGAAAAGGGAAGCCGGCCCGCATCGTATGATAGAGCCGGAAGGAGGAATGAAATGGAAAAAAACATTAAAGAGCTGCTGCAGGACATGGGGTTCCGTCCAATCGGTTTGGATGATGAATTCAGGTTCCGCTGCACCAGATGCGGAAGATGCTGCATCCACCGTGAGGACATTCTGTTAAGCCCGCAGGACATCTTCAGGATGGCGGGGGAGCTGGGGATGGAGGCCGGTGAATTCATGGCGGATTACTGTGAGGCTTACATCGGGAAGGATTCAAGGTTTCCAATTGTAAGGCTCATGCCCCGCGGATCAGTCAGGAGATGCCCCCTCCTCAAAGACAGGAAATGCCGGGTGCATGCCGCAAAGCCATCGGTGTGTGCAATGTTCCCGGTCGGCCGGTGCATTGTCATGCGGGGGCCGGGAGAGGAAGATGCGGGAAGCGGGATACAGTATCTGCTGAACCGGACATCCTGCGGTGAAAGGTCAGAGACACACACGGTCAGGGAATGGCTGCAGTCATTCGGAATCCCCTTGGAGGACAGGTTCTTTCTGAAGTGGCAGGAGGTAGTGTATGAAGCTGGAGAGGCATTCCGCAAGGCGGAGATCCGGGCGGATGCCAGGGAGATGGAAACTTTCTGGCAGGCGGCCACGGTGATGCTTTACCTCAGCTATGACATGGAAAAGGAGTTCCTGCCGCAGTTTGAGGCAAATGCACAAAGGCTTCTGGAAATGCTCCGCAAGGCTGTCCCGCAGGGCTGACAGAAGAAAATCCCACAATAATTGAAGGAAGGAGGAACCCATGAGACAGGGAGCCGGGAAATTTCCGGCTCCCTGTTTTCAATGCAGGGAGTCTTCTATTTTTGCAAGAAATTCCAATCAGGATGCACTGCTAAAATGGTAGCAGTAAGTGGAACTGAAAAACTGCAGAAATGGAAAATGGGAGGTGAGAGACATGAGTAAATATTATGGCAAAAAGGACATAATGGAAACATTGCAATGTGGAGATCAAAAAGCGTTAAATTTTCTAAAGCTGCTTTTCCAAATGCAGTATGCTGTTAAAGTGGGGAAGAGTTACTTGATAAAGGCTGAGGATTTTGACAGGTTTTTTGAAGATTCTAAAGGACAGGAAATCGCAATTTGACAGAATGTTTTTTGAGCGGCATCCAAATATTATATATGGCAGAAATGGTTTACATAGACTGCTTGTTTTGGTTAAAGGAAATTTCGTAATGAGCATTTCAGGATTAGAGATAAAAATTGGAATAAAGAGAATAGTCAATAAATTATGCGTCATCATATCGCTTTCATTGCTGCTGAATAAAAAAGAGCATATAGATTGCTGCCTGCTCTATATGCTCAGTGGCGCATTTTTTCCATTTTATCTAAATTAAATTCTTGCCAGATATTCCGCAGAGTTTGTTTCGCACCGTTTCCATACCAGGGATGAGCCATGAAAATGAGGCTCCCTCTTTTGAAGTACATCTAATAAAATATTCACATCAATCAGTAATCTCATATTTTTCCTCAGTTTTGAATTCCTTTCCTGTTCAAGATCATAGTTTCCATTCAGGATCATGTTTAGGTATTTCCCAAAATGATTCTGCATTTCTGTTGCTGTTGCTATTGCGCCAATCATGGAACATTCCCTTTTCATATGAGCTATTTAAATTCTACCATTAATTAACTGATTTATAAGAAGGTTTTCACAATTTACGGATGGAAAATTGACAAACAAGGAGTTATATGGTAAAAATGAAATAATGGAGCTGCATGGTAAAGGCAGATGGCATTGATAATTATTTTGAAGATTTCAAAGGGCAGGAAATAGTGATTAGGTATCATTATGCATGAAATAACTATCATAAAAACTATCATAATGAAATGTCTGAAGGAATTTAAAAGATTAGAGAATCAAGTAAAATCAAGTGTTTTGAAGGATGGTATAAACAAACTTTGGCAAGATTGTGAATTATAACAACTAAGCGGAGATTGTTAAAAATACACCACTAAAACATCATAAAACACCACTAAACACATTAGAAATTGGTAAATTTTAATAATTGAAATGCGTTTGGCGGTGTTTTATACTTACCTCAGTATCATTTTTTAATATCACTTTTTATCAATTAAATTAAATGGTTTTAGAAAAGTGATAAATAGGAAAACAGGAAAAATTTGCTGATTATAAATGCAGTCAAATAGGGGCATCAAGGGAAATAAATCCTTTGATGCCCTTTTGGGTATCTTTAGAGGTTGATTTGTTTAGCGTTTGGTTCGATCGGCGTTTGTTTTCTGCTTCCTCTTTCAGCGTTGGAATAGAAATGCTTACCTGCCAAACATTACCGATTTACAAATGTATGTTCGTATATTATTATAAATACATCATTTTTATATAGATAAGGCCTAAGAAGGGAGTGTTGGATTTGGAAAGCATTCTGTGTGTCGATATTCCGGTGCAGATGATTTCCTGTACCGATACAGATGGAAAAATTACGCCGATGAGATTCCGGTTTCGGGACAAAACCGGAGAACTCATTACGGTTACAATAGATCAAGTGTTATCCGAAGATCGGGACAGAAACAAAGTGGGAGTCAATTTTTCATGCGATGCCATGGTGTATGGCGTAAGAAAGACCTTTACCCTCTGGTATAATTATTTTGCCCATGAGTGGCGGTTATCCCGTTTTTATGTTTAATGAATCCCGTTTCTATGTTTTGTTTCTATGTTTTATTCCTCCATGTTCCCAAACAGCTCTCCATTGATGGAACGGATCTGTTCTATCAAGAGGGAGCTTCCGTCCATAAAAATAATTCTGCGGTGATATTCGTCTATTTTTTTCACTCTGCCGGAAACGGTTGTGTAGGTTCCGCCGTCCTTTTTGCTATCCGGCTGAAAATAGGAAAATTCGATTTTGGGATTTTGCGTGATATTTTTTTGGATAAGATGAAGTTGGGCGTTGAGCCGTTCTTTCTTGTCCTCGTCAAGCTCTGCAAAAGGCTCAGTCAGATGAGACGCTTCCCGTATTGCGGCATCGTATCCGGCAAGGGCGGCAAATGGAGAGAATTGCGCGGCCCGGTTTAAAAGAGACATTTGAGGATGCTTTTTTGATACATGGTGTGGAAGATGAATAATGTCATTATAGTTCTGGCTGTCTGGATTGTTCATGCTTTGTGTCCTCCGATTTGGCGGTTGCGTTCTATCGCGGTGGCTCCTTCCTGTAAGCTTATGCCCTTTAAAATGGCATTTTTTCCGTATTTCTTTTTTACGGAAAGAATGGCTTCCTGAACCTTTCTTTCTTTGGCAATCCTTTCGTTTTGTTCTTTCCGTTTTTTTTCAAGAGCTGCATAATCCGTGAACAGGTCAATCTGTTCGAAGTGTTTTGCTTCCATAGACTTTGTTTCGTCTATGACATGGTTTGCAGTAATAATGACGCGGCGGATTAGAAGATTAGGGTTTATAATGCGGTTGTACAAATCTGCAACGGCATCTATTATAATCTGCGCGGAGGAAGTCTGGCAGTTTAGGTTAGCCGTTCCATGCGCATGTTTAGGGACTTTCCTTCCATAATGATCCGTTATGACCTCTCCTTGATAATTCTTTTGGATTTGGGCATTTGTAAGATTGTCAGTGTCGTACCCGACAGTCAGCGTCATCTGATCCGTAACAAGCTTTTTTTCTACAAGATCCAGAACAAGCGAATCTGTCATTTCCCGCGCGATAAGTTTTCCCTTTTCAAAGTCATATGGGCATTTTAGGACTTGGCCGGAGCTTATGCTGTTAGTTTCCGGCCGGTAGGCTTTGATGAAATCCATAGTGACCGGCTCATAGCCCCATGCGTGGTCGATGAGAAGCTCTGCGTTGACGCCAAACAAGTTATAAAGAAGATCTTCATTGTGGTAATCCCTGTCTTTGCCCAGAGAGCAGCGCGCAATATCGCCCATGGTAAAAATTCCCTTGGCTTCCAGTTTTTTCTGATAGCCATGTCCGATACGCCAGAAGTCAGTAAGAGGGCGGTGATCCCATAAAAGCTTCCGGTAGCTGATTTCGTCCAATTCCGCAATACGGACGCCATGCGTATCCGGTTCAACATGCTTTGCCACAATATCCATCGCCACTTTACAGAGGTATAGATTCGGGCCGATTCCAGCGGCTGCCGTGATTCCCGTACTGTCAAGGACATCCCGTAAAATAACGGAAGCTAATTCTTTCGGGGACATTTTGTAAATTTTTAGATAGCGCGTCACGTCCATAAACACTTCGTCAATGGAATAAACATGAATATCTTCCGGAGCGATATATTTTAAATACGTCTGGTATATAATGGAGCTGTATTTCATATAAAATGCCATTCTTGGCGGGGCTATAATATACGAAAGTTCCAATTCCGGATATTCCGCCAGTTCCGGCGCATGGTATGATGAGCCGGTAAACTGTCTTTTTGGAGCTTTGCTTTTCCGTTCACGGTTGATTTCTTTTACCCTCTCCACGACCTCAAACAGCCTAGCCCTTCCCGAAATGCCATAAGCTTTTAGGGAAGGGGATACAGCAAGGCAGATGGTTTTTTCCGTCCGGTCTGCATCTGCAACGACAAGATGTGTGTCAAGCGGGTTTAACTGCCGCTCCACGCATTCCACGGAAGCGTAGAAGGATTTCAGGTCAATCGCGATATATATATGGTTTTCATTCATGCGTGATCCTCCCATTTGATTGATAGATGGCAGATTGTTTCGATGAGATTTCGCTGCCTAAAATAAATTTCTTCCTATATTATATCAGAATATTTGTTCGATTGCATTATTTTTTTTAGTTTATAAAAAATTTAGTTTTCTGTGGTAGATTTAACGAAATCGAAATAGAAATAGATTTCTATATTAAGGTATAAGAAACAGTCATACTTCCTCGAACATGATACAGATATAATAATAAATGTCAAATAGTTATTTTGAAGAAAGAAAGTTCTAAAAAAATGGATATTTGAAAGGAAGTAAATTTCCAACGAATTGATTATGAAATAAAATTTCAATAATCAATACTAAAAAATAAAATATTTTGACTAGGAAAACAATAAATATCCATTTCTATATAAATCTCTTAAATAAACTTTCAGCCTGCTAAATAAAGAAGCGCCAGTAATTATACCAAAATTATCAAAGCGTTTTGTGTCTGAAAGTGGAGGATTTCGTTTAGAAAGAAACAGGAAAATACACATAATCAGCATACGAAACAGGATATTGGAAAGATAATAAATTTCATGAAATAGGATATTGAAAAGAGGAAGTATTTCGTTCTATCTAATTATAAAAAATGAGAAAACTCTGGGTTACTATTTTTCAAACAATAATATAGTTCCCAATATTTGAAATTTTAAGCGTTTATTTTGTTCCAAAACAAATATTTTTGCCGTTCTAATAAAAAGTTATTATAAAAGAGGGTAATGCTTGTATCCATAGGACATGTTGTGATAATATAAGAGTATTCTTTTGGGAGGGGAAAGAAATATGTCAAATGATAGAAATAAGAAATCATCATTACACAAAGAAAAGTCCCGCAGCAGTTTTTCCGGAAAATTGGGTTATGTGCTGGCTGTTGCGGGTTCGGCCGTAGGGCTTGGGAATATCTGGCGGTTTCCCTATTTGGCGGCAAAATATGGCGGCGGTATTTTTCTATTGGTATATCTGATTTTGATGCTGACGTTTGGATATGCGCTGATTGTCTCTGAAACGGCATTGGGGCGTATGACAAACAGAAGTCCGGTTGGGGCGTTTGGAATGTTTGGAAAAGGCGTTTCATATTTGTTTGGCGGCTGGATTAATGCCGTTATCCCGATGTTGATTGTGCCTTATTACAGTGTAATTGGCGGCTGGGTTATAAAGTATCTGTTTGAATATCTGCGTGGGAGTACGGCAGTTTTAGCAAAGGATAATTATTTTTCCGAATTTATTGCGGATAGCGCCCATGCGGAATTGTGGTTTCTTTTCTTTAGCCTGATTGTAATTGTGATTCTTTTTGCAGGCGTAAAGCAGGGGGTGGAGCGTGTTTCGAAAGTAATGATGCCGCTGCTTGTGTTACTGGCGGTTTTTGTTGCGGTTTATTCAGTGACTAGGCCGGGAGCATGGGAAGGCGTGAAGTATTTTTTGATTCCTAATTTTGAGAATTTTTCTTGGATGACTGTAGTGGCAGCTATGGGGCAGATGTTTTATTCTCTGTCCATTGCGATGGGCATTTTGTATACATATGGCTCTTACATAAAAAAAGATGTAGATATTGAGAAGTCTACGAAACAGGTTGAAATTTTCGACACGGCGATTGCTATGCTTGCAGGACTAATGATTATTCCGGCAGTGTTTGCTTTTTCCGGTGGAGATCCGGATACATTAAAAGCGGGGCCTTCGTTAATGTTTATTACGCTTCCAAAAGTATTTGCAAGCATGGGATTTGGCACAGGCGCCGGAATTTTGTTTTTCCTGTTGGTGCTTCTTGCGGCATTAACCAGCGCGATTTCTCTGGCAGAATCCGGAGTTTCCACTTTTGAGGATCAGTTTGGGCTTAGCAGACGCAAATCCGCTTTACTTATGGGAGCGGTGATTGTGTTGTTTGGATCGGCGTCTGCGCTTGGCTTTGGGGCGTTGGATTTTGTTTCATTGCTTGGAATGTCGATTTTGGATCTTTTTGATTTTTTAACAAATTCACTTATGATGCCTTTGGCGGCATTGTCCACCTGCATTTTGGTGACGCGCGTGGTAGGGCTTGATAAGATTTCAAAGGAAATTGAACAGTCTTCCCGTTTTAAGCGAAAGAAGATGTATTATGTGTTTATGAAGTATCTGGCTCCGGTCTGTATTGTAATCATTCTGTTTAGTTCAATCGCAAATGTCATGGGCTGGATTGCGATGTAGGAATAGAGATTTTTGAATAAGGGAGGCGTTCGTTTACATAAGCGGATGCCTTCTTTCGTTTTTTTAGATGAGGCGGTATTATTGGAGGGGTTTAAAAAAGAGTGGGCATATTTTGGCTGATTTTATGGGAAGCGTTTATTGGAATTTAGATGGTTCAGTGTGTTCTGTAAGATTTTACAAATAGGAGATATGATGATCGCGCAGTGAATTAAATGGGACTTTTTCCAGTTGGCATAAAATGATAACCAGTATAGTTTTTTCCGCATCCTGTTGATGCGGTATTTTTTACATGAAAGATTTTTTTCATTCTTTAGTTAAGAAGCATTTTTTATGTATTAAGGTGGCTTTATTAGGAAATTCCCAGCAAAAACAAATTTAACTTTTGCGCATATATTTTATGAAGAAAGAATATATTTTTCTTTTATGGAAATGGAAATGGGGTGATTTTAATTGAACAACTATAATACAAACTGGTTATTTCAGCCGCCGAATCTGTTTGGCATGAGAAGGCCGCCTAATCGGAACGGGAACCAAAATCAAAACGTATCTCAACCCGCTCAGTATACTAAGGAGAATCCAAATGCCGGCATGTCTGAGAAGAATCAGCGCGCCGATAAGGCAGATCCAGAGAATTGTGATGCTTCTTGTAATTGTGGGTCTGAGTTAGGGAATCCAAGCAGAGAACAAAATACTTTCTGTTGTCCAGATGAATGTAGAAACTTTAAATCGCAGGAGCCGGAGAGAGGAACAGGATCTTGTGGCTGCCAATGTAGATGCGGAGAGCATGAACCTTGTGGATGCCGCGGAGAAAAAGGAGAACCCGGACCGCAGGGGCCAAAGGGAGAGACAGGGCCTTGTGGATGCCGCGGAGAAAAAGGGGAGCCCGGACCGCAGGGGCCAAAGGGAGAGACAGGGTCTTGTGGATGCCGTGGAGAAAAAGGGGAGCCCGGACCGCAGGGGCCAAGAGGAGAGGCAGGACCCTGCGGGTGCCGCGGAGAGAAAGGAGAGCCCGGACCGCAGGGAGTTACGGGGCCACAAGGACCGCAAGGACCAACTGGGCCGATGGGACCATGTGGACCACAAGGATCGCAAGGGCCAATGGGACCTCCCGGATATCCGCAAAACAGTATATTTGCATCATTTTTGGAACGGGAAGTTTTAGTGCCGGAAATTTCCAATCTTCCGTTGGAAATTGACATACCAGATATAACTGAACATATATCCCTTTGTAATAATTATTCGGTGAAGTTAGCCTCCGGTTATTATGGAATCTATTATTATATTTCGGCGGAGATGAAAAAACATGGTTTCATGAAGCTTACGCCTGTAATCAATGATTGCGCGCAAAATGTATATGCTGGATATGCAGAAGCGGCAAAGCGAAAAGAATGGCTTGAATTGTCAAGATATTTTATGATTGAGGTCAAAAGCGCCTCTACTTTGTTCTTTATATGGCATTCTTCAGAATGTGAATCTAGGATTAATATGAATCTGTGTATAGAAAAGCTTTTCAGACAATAAAAACAAAGAAGGGGAAATTGAAAATGCCAACAATAAGTCTGTGCATGATTGTAAAAAATGAAGAAAAGAATATTGTTCGCTGTCTGGACAGCGTGGCGGATTTAGTAGACGAAATTATTATTGTAGACACGGGATCGACTGACCGGACAGTGGAAGCGGCGTCTGGTTATACAAAGAAGGTCTATGTTTACCCTTGGACAGATGATTTTTCTGAGGCTAGAAATTATTCCTTTTCGAAAGCATCTATGGATTATTGTATGTGGCTGGATGCAGATGATATTCTGGAAAAAAAGGAACATGAAAAATTTCTGCAGTTAAAGGAATCTCTGTCTAAAAGTACGGACATTGTAATGATGAAATATAATACTGCCTTTGATGAAGCCGGAAATCCTTCGTTTTCTTATTTTCGGGAACGATGGATTAGAAACAGTTCTAAATACCGCTGGATAGGCGAAGTCCATGAGGTAATTCCTCCAAATGGCAGTGTGATTTATTCGGACATTGCTGTCAGCCATAAAAAAATGGATGCTGGGAATCCGGATCGAAATCTGAAAATATACCAAAAAATGCTTACGTCCGGAAAGACTTTGGAGCCGCGGCAGCAGTATTATTACGGACGGGAGTTATATTATCACAAACAGTATGAAGAAGCTGTTTGCATATTTGAAAAGTTTTTGCTTTCCGCTGAAGGATGGATTGAGAATAAAATTGAAGCATGTTCTATATGCGCAAACTGTTATTTACATCTGGGAAAGGAGGATTCCGCTCTTACAACGCTTTTACGCAGCATGAGCTTTGATCTTCCAAGAGCTGAATTATGTTGTGAAATAGGAAAATATTTTTTGGAACATGGAAATTTCCAGAATGCTGTTTATTGGTATGAGACGGCTCTGAATACGCCTAAAAATGAATATTCAGGAGGGTTTATTCTGCCGGATTGTTATGACTATATTCCTTTATTACAGTTATGCGTGTGTTACGATAAGATAGGGGACAGACAAAAGGCAGAGGAATATAACGAGAAAGCCGGAATCTGCAAGCCTTATTCCAAAGCCTATCTTTACAACAAACGTTATTTTGACAGTTTGAAAAATCCATAATGTTTTAGGGGAAATGTATTTGACATAATTCTTGCGCAGCAGACCAAAAAATTAAAATTTGTAACAAATACAACAAATACTCATAAATTATTTGTAGAAAAAGATATTATTTATGTGGCCGGCCAAATGTCTTTTTCGAATAAGAGGAAGGATGTGTTTGGTATGAATCGGAACAATTCTTGTAACTGCTGTATGGAAGATTGTGAGAATCAATGTCACTCTGTCTGTTGTGAGCGTGGACCTGCGGGGCCAAAAGGAGATCAAGGGCCGATGGGGCCGCAAGGCATGAAAGGCGATCCCGGATGTCCGGGACCTAAAGGTGACAAGGGGGATCAAGGGCCGATGGGAGCGCAAGGCATTCCCGGCGCTCCAGGCGCAAGAGGCCCAAGAGGCAATACTGGACCAGTGGGGCCTACTGGCAATACTGGCCCGAGAGGCTATGCAGGTCCAAGAGGTTATGCGGGGCCGCAGGGCATTCAGGGCATTCAAGGCGTTCGCGGGGATATTGGCCCGAAGGGCGATCCCGGATGTGAAGGGCCAAAAGGCGATATTGGACCGCAAGGTCCGGCAGGAAATCCTGGGCCAACTGGTCCTGCGGGTCCACAGGGTGACATTGGGCCACAAGGTCCAAGAGGCATTCCGGGCAATACAGGTCCGACAGGTTCTACAGGCCCGATGGGGCCGCAGGGCATGACGGGTCCACAGGGTATTCAAGGCGTAACAGGGCCTATTGGAATACAGGGGCCGAAAGGTTGTCCGGGAGATAATGGGGCGACCGGGGCAACGGGAGCGACGGGAGCGACCGGGGCAACGGGAGCCGATGGAGCAACCGGGGCAACCGGAGCAACGGGAGCCGATGGAGCAACCGGAGCAACCGGGGCAACCGGAGCTGATGGAGCGACAGGAGCGACCGGAGCAACGGGAGCCGATGGAGCAACCGGGGCAACGGGAGCAACGGGAGCAACGGGTGCGACTGGAATTGCTGGAACAGGAGCAATTATTCCGTTTGCATCAGGCCTTCCGGTAGCATTAACAACAATCGTTGGAGGGCTTGCGGGACTTCCTGCTTTTGTTGGATTTGGAAGTAGCGCGCAGGGGCTTACATTGTTAGGCTCTACGATTGATATTACAAATGCCAGCGGCACGTTGTCAAACTTTGCATTTCAAGTTCCCCGCGCTGGCGTAATTACCTCATTCAGCGCATTTTTCAGCACAACGGTGGCGCTCTCTTTAATCGGTTCCACTGTTACCGTCAACGCGCAAATATATCAGTCTGCAACGCCGAACAATGTATTCTCTCCGATTGCAGGGACATTGATTAATTTAACGCCATCGCTTTCGGGGGTAATATCCATTGGGACATTGTTAAATGGAGCGCTTACAGGACTTAATATTCCGGTAACAGCCCAAACCCGTCTGATGCTAGTATTTTCAGCATCAGCCAGCGGATTAACTTTGGTAAATACAGTGACAGGATATGCAAGCGCCGGATTAAGCATAAACTAAAAATGTAAATATAAATAAAAATAACAGGGCTGCCACGTGAAATAGTGTATTCTAATTTACGTGGCAGCCTAAAATATTTTTCTTGATATTTATGATTGCTAATGTATATTTAATTCTTATTCTATTTTAGGATTAGCATAAAATGAAGCATTCTCTTTTTTCTAAATGTAAGTAATGGTATCTGTTAAAATTTTGCAATAGAAAAACAGACATTTTATGAGAAAAAATGAAAAGAGGAAGCTATGTGGACCAGATTGTCAGTCAAGAGCATTCTTTTCCCATTATGTGAAAGATACAGGGTTAAAAAAATTCTGGCCGCTATTGTGTTATGGGAAAAATAGATTGACATTCTTCTATGCGTTGTATATAATATAGATAGTTATCTATGGGAGGTGATTGACGGAATGCTTGACGAAAAGAAAACAGCCATTATTTTCAAAGCATTTTGCGACGAAAACCGGATACGGATATTGAAATTGCTTGCCACAGGAGAGAAATGCGGCTGTAAACTGTTGGAAGAAATTCATGTGACGCAGCCAACCTTGTCGCATCATATGAAAATACTGTGTGATTCCGGCGTTGTAGTCGGGCGGAAAGAAGGTAAATGGACACATTATTCGATTTCTTCCGAAGGCGCAGGGATTGCAGTTCGATGCCTACAGGAACTGACGCAAATTTCCAGTTCAGATGAAAATAAGCCGTGTTGTGAAATGTAATCTTTTGCGTTCCTGCGCGGCTTATAGAACTGCAAACTCATAGATACATTTCAATTTGACTATATAAAGGAGATTGCTTTTATGGAAATCTTAAAAACAGCTTGGGAATTTTTTCAAATTGAAATCCTTGGTATGCAGTGGCTTGACCGCGTGATCGGCAGTTTACTTGAATTGTGCGGTCTTGATCTTGAAAGCAGGATTGGTGGGAGCGTGCGGTTTTTTATCTATGACACAATCAAAATTCTGGCGCTGTTAGGCGTCCTGATTTTAACGATTTCGTATATTCAGAGTTTTTTCCCGCCAGAGAGGACGAAAAAGATACTTGGACGTTTTCATGGGATAGGGGCAAATATCCTTGCCGCCCTGCTTGGGACTGTTACGCCGTTTTGTTCCTGCTCGTCTATTCCTCTCTTTATTGGTTTTACGAATGCAGGATTGCCCCTTGGGGTAACATTTTCGTTTCTTATTTCTTCGCCAATGGTTGATCTTAGCAGCCTTGTTTTGCTGATGAGTGTGTTCGGCTGGAAAGTGACTGTTCTCTATGTTATTTTCGGCTTAGTAATTGCCGTTGCAGGCGGCGCTTTCATTGAAAAATTAAGTCTTGAACATCAAGTGGAGGACTATATACGCAACGGCAGCGTTATGAATGTTCCACAAGAAGAACTGCGTTTCAAAGACCGTATGAAATATGCTTGGGAACAGGTGGCTTCAACCGCGAAAAAGGTTGCGCCGTATATTTTGGCAGGCGTAGGCATTGGCGCCGCCATTCATAACTGGATGCCTGAAGATGTAATTGTAAAAGCGCTTGGAGAAACAAATCCGTTTGGCGTTGCGCTTGCTGTTCTTGCGGGAGCGCCGATGTATGCAGATATTTTCGGCGCAATCCCGATTGCGGAAGCTTTGCTCGCAAAAGGCGCATTGCTTGGCGTTGTCCTTTCTTTTATGATGGGCGTAACGACGCTTTCCCTTCCTTCGATCATTATGCTCCGTAAGGCAGTGAAACTACGGCTATTGGGCATTTTTATTGCGATATGCGTCATAGGCATTATCGTTGTAGGTTATTTATTTAACGTGATACAATATTTTATTCTTTAATTTTAGGAGGCTGTCACTATGGCATTATTTCACTTTGGAAAGAAAAATGAAGAAGAAAAGAAAACGGTTTCGGGCGTTTGTCGCTGCGATTGCGCTACAGGTGAAGAAAAAAGCGCTTTAAGCGGGAGCGGCTTTCAGGCAAAGGCGGATAGAAATGTCTGCATGAAAGTGTTGGGCGCAGGCTGTAAATCCTGCCATGAGCAGTATGAGAATGTAAAACAGGCGGTAAAGGATATGGGGTTTTCCATAGAGGTTACATATATTACTGATATGAAAAAAATAATGGAGTATGGCGTTATGAGTATGCCTGCCCTTGTTGTGAATGAGCAGGTTGTTGCTGCGGGTAAAGTATTGAAACCGAATGATGTTATTGCGTTACTTCGTAAATCGGGTTTTTAGTTATGGATAGGAAAATATTCAAGACACGGTAAGGATTATGGAGACATTATGTTGGACAAATCTAGTTTGGGAAAATGACTGTTAAGATCTTTGCGCCTGCTATTGCAATTTCAAATGGGGGGAGAGAAGCGTAAATGTGAAATTTTCTCATACAAACTGTGGAAAATTAAAATAGCCTTACATAGAAAAAAGAACCCTTATAAAGCCATTGCTTTATAGGGGTTCTTTTCAGTTTTAAAGCGCCATAATTTTTGAGCGTATGGCGGCAGTGAAACCTATGGTTATTTTTTATTTCAAAACCAGCTTAAAACTTTCCAGCCTTAGCCGCTTCTTCAATGGAAACAGCGACAGCGACAGTTGCGCCTACCATTGGGTTATTGCCCATTCCGATTAACCCCATCATTTCTACATGGGCTGGAACGGAAGAAGATCCTGCGAACTGCGCGTCTGAGTGCATACGTCCCATTGTGTCCGTCATGCCATAGGAAGCAGGGCCTGCAGCCATATTATCCGGATGAAGGGTACGTCCTGTGCCGCCGCCGGATGCTACGGAGAAGTATTTTTTGCCCTGTTCGTTACATTCTTTTTTGTATGTGCCTGCAACTGGATGCTGGAAGCGTGTCGGGTTTGTAGAGTTACCGGTGATGGAAACGCCTACGTTTTCCATGTGCATAATTGCAACGCCTTCCTGAACGTCGTCAGCGCCATAGCATTTTACGGTAGCGCGAAGCCCGTCAGAGAAAGGTTTTTCATAGACAACATTTACTTTGTTGTCTTCGTAATCAAATTTTGTCTCTACAAATGTAAATCCATTGATACGGGAGATAATCTGCGCAGCGTCTTTTCCAAGCCCGTTTAAGATGACGCGTAATGGTTTTTGGCGTACTTTGTTTGCTTTTTCAGCAATGCCGATTGCGCCTTCTGCGGCTGCAAACGATTCATGTCCGGCTAAGAAGCAGAAGCACTCTGTTTCTTCTTCTAATAACATTTTTCCAAGGTTGCCATGGCCTAAACCTACTTTTCTGTGGTCTGCAACGGAACCCGGGATACAAAATGCCTGAAGGCCTTCGCCGATTGCAGCGGCAGCGTCAGCAGCCCTCTTTGCGCCTTTTTTAATTGCGATTGCAGCGCCTACGGTGTAAGCCCAGCAAGCGTTTTCAAAACAAATCGGCTGGATTTTCTTTACCTGCTCGTACACGTCAAGCCCGGCGTCTTTTGTGATTTTTTCAGCTTCTTCCACAGAGCTGATTCCATAGCTGTTTAATACAGCGTTAATCTGGTCAATTCTTCTTTCATATGATTCAAATAAAGCCATTGTCTTTGTCTCTCCTTTCCTTATTCTGTGCGTGGGTCAATGATCTTAGCGGCATCATCTACACGGCCATACTGTCCTTTAGCTTTTTCCCAAGCGGTGTTTGGATCATCGCCTTTTTTGATAAAGTCAGTCATTTTTCCAAGAGAAACAAACTTGTATCCGATTACTTCGTTGTCAGCATCTAAAGCGATCCCTGTTACATATCCTTCTGCCATTTCTAAGTAACGCACGCCTTTTTCTTTGGTCGCATACATTGTGCCAACCTGTGAACGAAGGCCTTTTCCTAAGTCTTCCAAACCTGCGCCGATTGCAAGGCCGTCATCTGAAAATGCGCTCTGGGTGCGCCCGTAAACAATCTGTAAGAATAATTCCCTCATAGCAGTGTTGATTGCGTCGCATACCAAGTCCGTGTTTAACGCCTCCAAGATGGTCTTGCCCTGTAAAATTTCTGCCGCCATAGCTGCGGAATGTGTCATGCCGGAACAGCCAATGGTTTCAACCAACGCTTCTTCGATAATGCCGTTCTTTACGTTTAAGGACAGCTTACATGCGCCCTGCTGTGGCGCGCACCAGCCAATGCCGTGTGTAAATCCTGAAATATCTTCAATTTTTTTGGAATGAACCCATTTGCCTTCTTCCGGAATGGGAGCTGGTTCATGTTTTGCGCCCTTTGCAACAGGACACATATTTTCGATTTCCTTCGTGTAAATCATTATAAGACTCCTTTCAATTAAACATTATATAGCTGCAGATAACGACAGATTCTGCATACTGTCCTTATTTTCTCATATTTTTTTTCGTTCGTAAAGTACTTTTACAGATTTTGTTTATTTTCCTTTAAATCCTTGAAAAAGCCATGAAACTTATTGATTTCATTGAAAAATATGGTAAGATAAATATAGCGGTTTTGCAGTAAATAAATTATAAATTTTTTATAGGAGGGGTAGCAAAAATGGCAAAAAAATGGGTATATCTTTTTAGCGAAGGCAATGCGGACATGAGAGAGCTTCTTGGGGGGAAAGGCGCAAATCTTGCAGAGATGACAAGCCTTGGTCTTCCTGTGCCTCAGGGTTTTACCATTACGACGGAGGCCTGCACGCAGTATTATGAAGACGGGCGTGAAATTAACGGGGAGATTCAAGGGCAGATTAATGAATACATTTTAAAGATGGAAGAAATCACAGGAAAGAAATTTGGCGATAAAGAAAATCCGCTCCTTGTTTCCGTCCGTTCCGGCGCAAGGGCTTCCATGCCGGGCATGATGGATACGATTTTAAACCTTGGTTTAAATGAAGAAGTGGTCGGGGTCATTTCCGAAAAATCGGGGAACCCGAGATGGGCATGGGACTGTTATAGAAGATTTATCCAGATGTATTCCGACGTGGTGATGGAAGTCGGGAAGAAATACTTCGAAGAACTGATTGATAAAAAGAAGACGGAAAAAGGCATAGAGTCGGACTTAGACCTGACGGCAGAGGATTTAAAAGACTTAGCTGGCCAGTTTAAAGCGGAATACAAAGAAAAAATCGGTCAGGATTTCCCGGACAGCCCGAAAGAGCAGTTAATGGGGGCGGTCAAAGCTGTGTTCCGTTCATGGGACAACCCGCGCGCAAATGTTTACCGCCGTGATAATGACATTCCTTATTCATGGGGAACGGCAGTAAATGTACAGAGCATGGCATTTGGAAATATGGGCGATGACTGTGGGACGGGCGTTGCTTTTACAAGGGATTCGGCAACTGGTGAAAAAAAACTGATGGGTGAATTTTTAGTAAACGCCCAAGGCGAAGACGTTGTGGCGGGCGTGCGCACCCCGATGCCGATTGCAAAAATGGAGGAAGAATTTCCCGATGCATATGTCCAGTTTAAAGAAGTCTGCCAGACTTTAGAGAACCATTACAGAGATATGCAGGATATGGAATTTACGGTAGAAAACAACAAACTATATATGTTACAGACGCGCAGCGGAAAACGGACGGCGCAGGCAGCAATCAAAATCGCCTGTGATTTGGTTGACGAAGGAATGCGGTCGGAAAAAGAAGCTGTGGCAATGATTGACCCGCGTTATTTAGACACTCTGTTCCACCCGCAGTTTGATGTGGAAAAGCTAAAAACAGCCGTTCCGGTTGGAAAAGGGCTTGGCGCATCTCCGGGAGCCGCATGTGGCAAAATTGTATTTTCAGCGGAAGATGCCGAAAAAGCAAGCAATTCAGGAGAGAAAGTGATTTTGGTGCGTCTTGAGACAAGCGCGGAAGACATTACCGGCATGAAAGCGGCGCAGGGGATATTAACGGTCCGCGGCGGCAGGACAAGCCATGCGGCAGTCGTAGCGCGCGGTATGGGAACGTGCTGCGTATCCGGCTGTGGGGACATCAAAATCGACGAGGCCAATAAAAAATTCACATTGGCAGAAAAAGAATACCATGAAAATGACTTTATTTCCATTGACGGGACGACAGGAAACATTTACGACGGCATCATTCCGACTGTGGACGCAAATATTTCAGAGGAATATAAACGGATTATGAACTGGGCGGATAAATACCGTAAATTAAAAGTCCGCACAAACGCAGACACTCCGGCAGACGCCAAAAAAGCCCGAGAGCTTGGCGCAGAGGGAATCGGGCTTTGCCGTACAGAGCATATGTTTTTTGAAGAAGACAGGATAGCGGCGTTCCGTGAAATGATTTGCGCAGATACGGCAGAGAAAAGAGAAGCTGCGCTTGAAAAAATTCTTCCTTACCAGCAGAGTGACTTTGAAAAATTATACGAAGCTTTGGAAGGAAATCCTGTGACAATCCGTTTCTTAGATCCGCCATTGCATGAATTTGTCCCGACAGAAGAAGAAGATATTAAAAAACTTGCGGATGCGCAGGGGAAATCCGTCGAAGACATCAAAATGCTGATTGCTTCCCTGCATGAATTTAACCCGATGATGGGGCATAGAGGATGCCGTCTTGCCGTAACCTATCCGGAAATTGCCAAAATGCAGACAAAAGCAGTGATCCGCGCGGCGATCCAAGTACAGAAATCGCATCCGGATTGGACAGTCAGGCCGGAAATAATGATTCCGCTTATCTGCGAATTAAAAGAGCTTAAATATGTAAAGAAAGCAGTGACAGAAGCAGCGGATGCGGAAATTGCCGCGGCTGGCGTAAAATTAGAGTATGAAGTTGGAACCATGATTGAAATCCCACGCGCGGCTTTGACGGCAGATGAAATTGCGAAAGAAGCGGACTTCTTCTGCTTTGGAACAAATGATTTAACGCAGATGACCTTTGGATTCTCCCGCGACGACTCCGGAAAGTATCTGGGAGCGTACTATGACGCAAAAATTTTAGAAAGCGACCCATTTGCAAAACTGGATCAGACAGGCGTTGGAAAACTGATGGAGATGGCATTAAAACTTGGAAAGCCGGTCAATCCGGACTTGCATGTCGGCATTTGTGGGGAGCATGGCGGCGATCCGTCTTCCGTAGAGTTTTGTCATAAAATTGGGCTGGATTATGTGTCATGTTCGCCGTTTAGGGTGCCAGTTGCAAGATTGGCGGCGGCGCAGGCAGCTATATCACAAAGATAGGCGAAAACCATTTTGGACTTTTACCATAAGTTTTGAGGAAGCACAGGCTTTCCGCAGGGCGAATGGTGGCTATCTTAGAAAAAATCAATGGGAAGATTTGACCGTTGATGTTTATATCTAAA
>OFHA01001208.1_pt1 | contig 18969 bp, 17 predicted proteins | sample 1521891 | NCBI WGS metagenome assembly OFHA01 (sample SAMEA3504089, study PRJEB24116) | mouse gut metagenome | biome: mouse gut; feature: mouse-associated habitat; material: faeces | place: Denmark | collected 2011
GTCACGCACACGTCCGCGCAGCCACTTAAAGTCCCCCCCCCGCATCACCTGATTCACAGCCAGTTTATTCCCTGAACCTGCATTCAAAAGCCCCACACGTCTGTCAGGTAAATGACATTGCCCGTGAATCGTAAGTTGTAAATTGTATAAGATTGTATTTTTTGCAGCAATTGCTTGATTTTTGCGATGGTTAATGTTACAATTTAGAAACTACACCAGAAGATGATTACGAGGGAGAAAGGTATGGATTGGGAAGAATACTGGAAGTGCCTTTTAGATAAAAAGAAGCTCAAAGCCCGTATTGAAGAGATGAATCAGGCGGATGAAGTACAAAACAGATCGCTGCGGATGGCAGATATCTGTCATATGATTTACGATGATTATCAGAACAGCTGGCGGGAGAAGCTGGATAAAACCAAAATAGAATTTCAGCATTTAATAGAAGAGTTTCAGGGAGTGCATCTGCATAGCAGCAGAATCAAAACCATTGACAGTCTGCTTGTGAAGGTGATAACAAAAAGATATGAAAATCTTAGAAACCCTCAAAGTCTTTATTATAATATTGATGGAAACAACTATAAGGATATTATAACGGATTTGATTGGAATGCGGCTAATCGTCAATTACAGAGGAAAATGGGAGGTTATACACCAGGAAATTATAAGAGCGTTTCCGTACGCAGAAGATCGGGAACGATACGAGAAAGGGCAGCTGCTGCCGCACGAGAAATCAGGAAAGTCCATACTGGTTGAGATACCGAAGGTATATTATGCACAGGGAGATGTTGTAGAAGAATTTAAGAATAAAGGTCTGGAGACAAAACTTCATAATAAAGGATACCGAAGTATACACTATACAGTAAGTTTTTTAAATATTTATATTGAAATTCAGGTCAGAACGATATATGATGAAGCATGGAGTGATTGCGATCACAATTACGTATATAAGCAGGATGAGAATAAGAGCCATTCTGCATTGGAAGCATTATCGCAGATTTTATGTGATTTGACGAATATATCCAATGATATGGGTGAAAATATGCGTGAAATATTTGAGTCTGAGTCAATTGAAGATATGCATGACGGTCACTGGAGGACGTCAGACGAGCTGATAGAGGCATTTGATAAGGCTATGCGAAGGATCAATGGTGCATATCACGAACTGGAATCGTTTAGAAAATGTTTAATTTCAAAATAGGAGGATTTCAATGTGAAGAAAATGGAAAACGGATATGGGAAGAAACTGGTGACGGCACTGGAGACAGGCGCTTTTCAAAAAGATTATCGTACCAATCACGGGCCTGATTTTACAGATGGGCTGGAAGAGCTTCACAGATACAGGTTCCGTGTATATCTGGGTTCGTGCGGGCGTTTTCTGATGGATGAACGAATTGCAGCAGGCAGGAGCGGATACCATGGATAAAATACAATCGGAAGAAAATTATCAATATCTGGTCAAACGGTTTGGCAAAGAGCATATTTCGTCATGCTATGACTGGGTCTATGGGTTAATGAACGATTTTATAGAGGCTGAGCAGATTACGGATGATGTCATTGTCTCGACCGATATATTGGATCATGTGATTGTTGATTATTATGTCGATATCGATCGTCTGAAGGATTTTCAGAAGATAGATAACGTGCATGAATCGAAAATATATGCTTATTTATCCTTCTGGCTATTAAGACATAAACCCATGCAGGTGATAAAACATGAAAACGCAGACAGGATCTCGTTTGTGAACGAGGAATTTGTCTGTTGTCTGTTAAGAAGCTATCTGTTTTCTGAGCCAGAAAATGTACCGATTCTCAATAATAAAAAAGAAGTGGTTGACAATTTCATCGGAACGCTTCTGTACTATTTTAAATACAGAGATTATTCGGCAAAGAGTATTGAAATGATAATTTTGGCATTTGCAGCCGGGAGAGGGTATCAGTACTCGGCGGACTATCAAAATTAGTGGAATTTAAATAAAAAATTATTAAATTTTATAATCTTTTATAGATGAAAAAGCAGTCTGATCAGAAACAGACTGCTTTTTGTATGCGGGATTTTCTGACCATATGCAAGACTGCTTTTTCATACAGGATGTATGATTATCGGATAAGCGGTTCAGAGATCTGAAAAATATCTTCCCTGCCAGGTGTCACGTTCCCGAAATCTTCTTGCAAACGTGTTCAGCACCTTTTTCTTGTCCATGCTCCAGGCAGGAACAGGCAGCAGTTTTTTTGGTCCGTCTCCGGTCAGGCGGTGAATGACCATGGTGGGCGGCAGATATTCCAGGCAGGTAATGACAAAGTCTGCGTATTCATCCAGGGAAAAAAGCGGAAACGGTTCGCGTTCATATAAACGGGCCAGTTCGGTTCCTTTTAGCACATGAAGCAGCTGGAGTTTGATTCCATCGATGGGCGGAGAAAAATGGGCAAGATACTTTACCGATTCCAGCATTTGTTCCCGGGATTCACCGGGAAGACCAAGAATCAGATGTACGATAACGGTAAGACCCGCGGCTTTTAATCGTCTGACGGCGTCGTCAAAACAGGATAACGGATATCCGCGGCGAATGAATGCGGCGGTATCCGGATGAATGGTCTGTAGGCCAAGTTCCGTCCAGACGGGTTTGATCTGACTGAGTTCGCCTAACAGCCGGACTTTTTCAGGCTCCAGACAATCCGGACGGGTGGCCACAGACAGCGCTGCAATATCGGGCTGTAAAATGGTCTCGGTAAACAGATCCTTCAGTCTGGAAACGGGGGCGTAGGTATTGGTAAAAGCCTGAAAATAGGCGATATAACGGCTGTTTGCGGCTGCTTTTTTTGAAACCAGCAGTCTGGCTGCATCTATCTGCGACCGGATATCGGGCAGATTTCCGTTTGCAGCGGAAAAACCGCCGGCGGCAAATTCGCCGGAACCACCCTCGCTGCAGAAAATGCATCCGCCATATCCGATGGTTCCATCACGGTTCGGACAGCTCATGCCGGCGTTGAGGGATAATTTATATGTTTTGGCGCCAAATTGCTGCTTTAGCCAGGTGTTCAGCGAATAATATGGAAGGCCGTTCCATGTTTTTTTGAGGGTTTCTTTATCGGATGCGTGCATGGCTGAAGAGGTTCCTTTCTGATGTTGAGATATTATATCATTTTGGAGGATGGGTTACAAGGGGAGGCTCCTGACAAAGCGGCAAAAATAAGCGGTTGCAGCAGTTCAGACAGCGGTTGGGACGGGTTGGGCGGTTGCATATCATTTGATGAAAAGGTCGAATCAGAGTTGAAAAAAAGCTGAAGATCGTTTAAGATAAATCGGATGCTGTAAAAACAAAAGAAGGGAGTTTTATTTATGAAAGCAAAAGGATTTATCAGCGAATTCAGAGATTTTATTTCCCGTGGAAACGTGATGGATATGGCAGTCGGCGTTTTAATCGGCGGTGCGTTTTCCAGTATTGTTACATCTTTGACAGAGGATGTCATATCTCCGATACTGGGACTGTTTGGCGGTATGAATTTTGATCAGCTGTCCGTGAATATTTTAGGAGAAGTCACTCTGAATTATGGAAAATTTATAACGGCAGTTGTGAATTTTCTTTTAATGGCAATGATTATCTTTCTGATGCTAAAGGGGCTGAATGCATTACAGGCCAAAGCCGCAAAACTGGCCCATCTGGAGGCAGAGAAAGAAGAAGCGCCGGCAGCGCCGACGGTGAAGACCTGTCCATACTGTATGATGGAAATTCCGATTGGAGCAGTTCGTTGTGGACATTGTACATCGGTGTTGGAACAGGAGTCCGATGCGCAGCAGGATGCGGCAGAAGGTGTGACGCAATAATCGTGGCATTGATACGTTCTTCGGACTGAAGAACCTTTTCGTTGCGGCTGCAACGGCAGCAAGCAGATACACCATCCAGATAAAAATCCAGATAGAAAGCGAATACATCGCAAAAAACGGAGATGGACGAAAGATCATGGCAATAAAGTTCGGCATGATGGTCATAACTCCGCAAACTATTACAACGGACAGATCATAATAGGAGACGGCTAAAAATAATACGAGAAAATATGCCTCGGTCATTGCTCCAAAAGTCGCGGGTGTGGAAAAGGATAGCACAATGGCGGGCAACGCAGAAATTAAAGTAGTATGGTTTTTGTTGTCTTGTATTTTTGGTAATTTGGCGGCCGGCTTCGTCAGGCAGGATGAATGCTGACACAATACAGGCTGTATGCTATAATAATCAGGCAGCAGCGCGAAAGGTCTGCACGGATGTATGAGCAAACTGAAACAGAAAGGAGAAGAGAAATGAGCTGTTACTATAAGGAAACAAAGATGCTTTATGGAGGGGATTACAATCCGGAACAATGGCCGTCAGAGATATGGGAAGAGGATATGCGTCTGATGGCAAAGGCGCATATCAATATTGTGACATTGAATGTATTTAGCTGGGCGGCATTGCAGCCGGATGAGGATACGTATGATTTTTCAAAACTGGACGCTGTGATGGAGCTGGTGCGCGCAAACGGAATGAAAGTGTGTCTGGCCACCTCAACAGGGGCGCATCCGGCGTGGATGGCGCGAAAACATCCGGATATTCTTCGGACGGAAAAAAACGGGATGAAACGGAAGTTTGGAGGAAGGCATAATTCCTGCCCGAACAGTCCGACCTATCGGAAGTATGCGCCAAAGCTGGCAGCGAAGCTGGCGGAGCGTTATCAAAATTATGATAATATTGCAGCGTGGCATGTTTCGAATGAATATGGCGGGGAATGTTATTGTGAAAATTGTGAAAAAGCGTTTCGGGTATGGCTGAAAAAGAAATATGGAACGATCGATGAGGTCAATCGCAGTTTTAATACTGCGTTTTGGGGGCATACGTTTTATGACTGGGAAGATATTGTGCTGCCGAATTTTTTGAGCGAGCATTTTACAGATGAAGCGACAGGGGAAGAACGCACGATGTTTCAGGGGATTTCTCTCGATTATATGCGCTTTAACTCTGACAGTATGCTGGAGTGCTTTCAGCTGGAGTATGACGCGATTAAAAAAGTTATGCCGGACATTCCGGTTACAACGAATCTGATGGCAGCTTATAAAGGACTGGATTATCAGAAATGGGCAGGGGCTATGGACTTTGTATCCTGGGATAATTATCCGGCGCCGTCGGACCGTCCGGCAATGATTGCGTTTCGTCACGATCTGATGCGTGGACTGTATGGGCAAAAGCCTTTTGTACTGATGGAACAGACGCCAAGTGTCACGAACTGGCAGCCGTATAATCGTCTGAAACGACCGGGAGAGATGCGATTGCTCAGCTGGCAGGCAGTTGCACATGGAGCGGATGCGATACAGTTTTTCCAGATACGCAGGAGCATCGGAGCGTGTGAGAAATATCATGGAGCAGTGATCGACCATGCAGGCAGAGCGGATACGAGAGTATTTCGCGAAGTCACGCAGCTGGGAGAAGAGCTGGAAAATATCGGCGGGTTGTTTTTGGATGGAAAAACACCTGCAAAAGCGGCAATTTTATTTGACTGGGATAACTGGTGGGCTGTGGAGTATTCCGCAGGGCCGAGTATCCGTATGAAATACATCGATACGATACAGGATTATTATCAGGCAGCGTTTGCACTCAATGTAGCGGTAGATATCATTCGTGTGGAGGATGCTCTGGAATCCTATCAGGTAGTGATTGCACCGCTGCTGTATATGGTAAAGCATGGTTATGAGCAAAAGCTCAGGGATTATGTAGCGAAGGGAGGTACATTCGTCACATCTTATTTCAGCGGCATGGTAGATGAACATGATCTTGTGGATTTTGGCGGATATCCGGGCAGACTGCGAGAGCTGATGGGAATCTGGGTGGAAGAAAACGACGCGCTGCCGGAGGGAGAGCAGAATGCATTTTCGTATTGCGGCAAAAGGTATCCGGCGGATATTTTGTGCGATCTGGTACATCTGGAAGGTGCGGAAGCATATGGCGTGTATGAAGAAGATTTTTACGCGGGCATGCCGGCGCTAACCGTCAATCAGTATGGAAAAGGAAAAGCCTGTTATGTAGCGACACATTCCAATGAAGAGTTTTACCAGACGTTTTTGGACAGACTGTTTTCACAAAATGGGATACAGCCTGTGCATCAGACGCCGGTGGGCGTAGAAGCAGCAGTGCGTGAACATGCCGGTGAAACGTATTTGTTTTTACTGAATCATACGGCAGAGGAAAAAACAGTCGTTTTGGAGGATCATTATGAAGATCTCCTGCAGGGGCAAATGTATCGGCGTCTTGACGAATTGGTACTGGAGAAAAAAGGTGTGCGGCTGTTAAGGAGGATTCATGCATGAGCGCAGGAAAAATAAATCGGATGACAGAACGGGGCGATGCGCGGTTTTCCTGTTGAGATTTTAACCCTGGAGGTCTGATTACCTGATTTAACAACAGGGGATGTCGGACGATAGTTAACATCCCCTGTTCTAATGCTTATTTTCCCGATATGGTCCGGATCATGGCTTTGTCGCATGTCTGAAAAGGATCCATGTGCTAATAAAATAGCAGATCAGTAACAGCATCAGAATGCCGCTCGTAACCGCGAGCTGTTCCAGCAGAGCGGAAATACCGATATAAGCAGCAATCTGCGCGGAGATCGTCTGCAGAAAGCCTGAGATCAGAATGATACCTGTCAGTAATGCCAGAGCGACAGGAAGACCGAACCATACGCCAAGCTGTTTGAAAATAAGCCGGCTGATATGACTTTCTTCCACGCCCAGCTCACGCAGTACAAGAAAACGGTATGGATATCGGGCAGCATCCTGCAGCTGCTGCAGGGACAGTATCGTAAGGCAGATGACCATCAGTGTGACTGCGCCATAAATCATGACCGCTTTCAGTATGAAGTTTGTACACAGAATGCTGTTTACTTCCAGAGTATGCAGCCTGATCGTATATTGTACGCCGGTGCTGTCTGCTGAGGCCGTATCATCCGGAAAGGCCGCGGTAAAAGATTTTTCGAGCGCCTGTGCATCTGCAAACGAAAGCGGATCTGCCAGCTGAATATAACGGCAGCGTCTGACACCGAGAAGTTTTTTGCAGATACTGTCTGGAAATATATAGATCACATCGGTATAAATGTTATAGATATTTTCTCCAATGGACGCTTCCTGGCAGGCATTGTCCGCCAGTGTTAAAATGCTCGCATCTGTAGATACTTCTTTATGGCTGTTTAAAAATTCCGTTTTCTGATCATCAGTCGCAATCGACTGCCATTGGGTCGTAAACGTGTGGTCGTCTAACGACATAGGTTCATAACCAAGCATCTGCCGGATGGCGTTGTAATCGCTGAGAGAGACGGCAAGAACCGGGAACTCCCATTTGATCCGGCTGCGAAACTCTCTGCGTGTCGGCAGATATAAGGAAAATGTCTGATCGAAGGCCGTCGGGATACGTTTGTCTTCAAGGAACCTGGTGACCGCTTCATAACTGCCCTGCGGTAAAGAGCTTTCTTCATAGCTCTTGTTGTACTCTGAAGAAATCTGCACATCATATCTGGACCGTTCTTCCAGATATCCAAGACTCCATGCGGACAGAACCGGCGCGGAAAGAAACAGGATCATCGACAATATAAGGGTCATGCAGATCAGTATCATGGATTTGGTGTTTGCAGTCAGTTTGGACAGAATCTGTCCGTAAAAAAAGAGATTTTCTCCTTTGTAGCGGCTCTTCGATGATCGTTCTTTCCAGGCGGCGATGGCCAGGCCGGACAGATAAAACAGCTCGCAGACGAGAAAAAGGACGTTTCCTGTCAAATATGTCAGGTATTGTTTCATAACGCCGCTGCCATAGGAAAGCATGTAACTGTTTTTCATGGCGGGAACACATGCCGCGCTGACAGCGATCAGAATGGTGAATAGCATTTCCACAGCGACCAGCGTATAAAATGCACGCAGTCTGGAAAAAACGGACGTTTTTTTGCATAGGAGCTTTATGCTTATCCAGACAAGAGGCCATAGGATCCCGAGCGCAGGCAGGATGATAATTGCGAGGAACAGGATATGCACAGGCAGCTCAAAGCGGGGGTCAAAATAAAAGGAAATCATCTGATATCCGCTAAACAGCATCCACGCAAGCAGTATCAGATACAGAATCATCAGTACGTGCATAAAGCGGCTTTTGCGAAGCGCCGGGCCATTTTGACGATCAGCGGATAACATATCGATGATTTTAATATTTCTTATGGTATGGAGATTGAAAAATCCTACCAGCAAAAAGCAGCACAAAAAGAAGATTACGGTAAAAATGACGGTATCCGGAAACAGCATCCAGGAAAACTGATAGTTTTGACCGTAATCAGAAAGCAGCATGGCGGTAATAAACTGGGAGACGATCATTCCGGGCAGAATACCGGATACGATGGAGAAGACGCCCATACCAAGTGTTTCTGCAAAAAATAACCAGCCGATCGTTCGCTGTTCCATGCCAAGTATCGACTGGACGGCAAATTCTTTCTGCCTCTGTATGAGCAGATAGCGGTTCACATAGCGGATCAAAAAGATCAGCAAAAACGTTACCATGCAGATGGGCAGCTTCATATTATCAGCTAACATCGTAAGGTCGTAGGCAGTGCCGATGGAAGGATTGTAGTAAGCGCTGGATATGGATAAAAAAGCATAAAACAGAGCGACACAGATCGTCATCGTAACAAGGTAAATCAGGTAATTTTTTATCGAGCGTTTCGCGTTTTTAATCGTCAGTTTCAGATACATGTGTCTGTCCACCTCCTATCGCAGTCAGGACGTTTATGATTTTTTCAAAAAAAGTTCGCCGGCTGTCGTTTCCTCTGCGCAGTTCTGTAAATATTTCGCCGTCCTGTAAAAATAAAATCCGTTCGGCATAGCTGGCTGTAAAAGCGTCGTGTGTAACCATCAGAATCGTTGCGCGCAGTTCCTGATGGATGCGCTGCATTGTGGAGAGCAGCATTTGTGAAGAGCGGCTGTCAAGCGCTCCGGTTGGCTCATCCGCCAGCAGCAGCTTTGGCTCATGAATCATGGCGCGGGCACAGGCACATCTTTGTTTTTGTCCTCCGGATACCTGGTATGGATATTTGCTTAAAATATCACTAATATTCAGGGTAGCTGCGATCGCTGCGACACGCGGTTCCACGTTTTTGGCAGGTACTTTGTTGATGGCCAGCGTCAGCGCGATGTTTTCAGAAATGGTGAGTGTATCCAGCAGATGAAAGTCCTGGAAAATAAAACCCAGATGTTCTCTGCGGAAACGGGCCAGAGCTGTGGGCTTTAACTGCGTAATGTCGCGGCCGTCCAGCCAGATATGGCCGGCGCTTACCGTGTCGATGGTAGAGATACAGTTTAAAAGCGTCGTCTTGCCGGAGCCGGATGCTCCCATAATACCGACAAATTCACCCTGATCGACAGAAAAACTGATGTCACGGATCGCTTTTGTGATCATGCCTTCCCTGCCGTAATATTTCTGGATATGTTCCAGTGTCAGAATTGTATGCATAGTCAGCCTCCTTATAACTTCGATTGCATTTGAGAAGATTATAGACGAAGCAAATGAAAGTTGGTATACAGATTTCTTACGAAGTTCTTACAATATTGTAAGAACAGCTGCCGGTCTGGAAGAACCGACAGAGAACTGTTCGTATGACAGGATCAGGGGCATATTTCCGATACAAAATCATTGATGTGAAAAGATAAGACGACGGTTGTTCCGGCAGTGTCTGAATCAGCGCGCAGCCCGATCCCCAGCTTATCGCAAAGCCGTTTGCACAGATATAGTCCGATGCCGGTAGAGCTTTTGACAATCCTTCCGTTTTGTCCGGTAAATCCTTTTTCAAAAATACGTGGCAGATCGCACGCTGGTATGCCGATGCCATTGTCCCTGACGGACAAATGGATATAATCGTTTGCATTTACAGTGGAAAAATGCAGCTGTGGATGATTCGGCGTGTATTTTATAGCGTTGCTTATCAGCTGATTTAATATAAACCGTATCCATTTATCATCTGTATACACAGGAGATTCCATTGGATCGACGGTTACGACTGCCTGGCTTTGACGAAGCAGATATTTGTTGTCGGCAATGGCGTCATGGACGACGGTATCCAGCCGAATTTCACGAATCAGATAATCTTTCTGCGCATGGCTGCTGCGGGCATAGTACAGAGTCTGTTCGGTATAACGGCTGACGTTTTCCAGCTCTGTCAGCAGCTCGCGGGTGAAATCAGACCGGTTATTTTCACAGAGCAGATGCATCGCGGTAATCGGCGTCCGGATCTCATGAATCCATTGCTCGATATATTCCTGGTATGCTTTCTGGGCGCGGCCGGCTTGTTCGATTTTTTCCAGCATGGATGCCTCCGCCAGTTTTAAAATCTGATAAAAAACCTGTTCTTCAGCTTTTTCTGGCACAGGCATAAGCTCAGCGATTAAATATCGTTCGTCCAGCTGCTCCGTCAGGAATAATAACTGATTCAGCCGTTTTTTCCGACTGAAAAACGCGGCGGTCAGATAACAAACCACAACGACGAGCCAGAGGGCGGCAAGAAATACAATGCCCGATAACGTACAGTCATTTGCGATAAGAAACAAGGATACGCCAAGAATACCGCATAAATGCAGTAAAAGAATCGGAAGCTGATTTTTTACGTATTGTTTTCCATTCATGATCGAATCTCCTGATTTAAATCAGATATCCCTGCCTGTGTTTTGTGAGGATAAAATCGGTAAGGCCGAGCATTTTCAGCTTGCTGCGAATGCGGGTGATATTGACGCTTAAGGCATTATCGTCCACATAGATCTGCTGATCCCATAAAAAATCTACGATATCGCTGCGGGAACAGATTTTTCCGGCATGGGTAAACAGATAGTAAAGAATTTTTAACTCATTTTTAGTCAGATCTGCAGTTTTGCCATCGTATGTGAGCTGGCTGCATTCCGGATGGAGCACGGCGCCGCTCCATGACAGCATTTCCGGCTGTCTTTGCGTACGGGAACGCCTTAACAGAGCGTTTATTCTGGCGAGCAGTATGGCGGTGTTGTAAGGCTTTGTAATAAATGCGTCTCCGCCAGAGAGGATGCTGCTTAGTTCGTCCATATCGGTGTTGCAGGCAGTTACAAAAATAACAGGCGAATCACAAAACGAGCGGATCTGTGAGCAGACCGCAAAACCGTCGTTTCCCGGCAGTCGGATATCCAGAAGAATCAGGTCCGGGGTAAATGATCGGGTTTGTTCCATAATTCTTGTAAAATCTGTGACACCGGCAGCTTCATAGCCGTTTGCGGTCAGCAAATGTGTCAGCTGGCTGAGTATAGAGGGATCGTCTTCTATAATTAGTATTTTCGGCTTCATAAAGATCTCCTGCTTTGCTGGATGGTGGGCGTTTGAGAATATATTAGTGAAAATGGGAACAGATGTCAAGAAAGGAATGAGGAAAAGAAATTTTTCACAGATTGGTTGACGTGTGCGCAAAAACGTAGTATGATATGACCAGAAAGAGGTGTACATATGGACGCATTAGAGAATAAAATTACGCTTGACATACCAGAAGATCAGCAGTGGGAAAATCTAAAGATTTCAAATGATTTTATATTTGCTAAAGTAATGCGAAATCCGAAGCTATGCAAAGGGATACTGGAACGGTTACTGGAAATTGCGGTCGATTCTATCGGGTATCCGGAAGAACAAAAAGTGATCGATATTACAAAAGACAGCAAAAGCGTGCGACTGGATGTGTATCTTCTGGATGAAAAAGGAACCGTATACAATATAGAGATTCAGACGACAGAAAATCGAAATCTGCCGAAGAGAACACGGTATTATCAGGGGATGATCGATCTGAACTCTATAGAAAAAGGGATCGATTATCAGGAACTGCCGCAAAGTTATGTGATTTTTATCTGTACCTTTGACCCGTTTGGCAAACAGCGCTGGAAGTATACGTTTGAAAATAAAAGCGCCGAGGATTCTGTAACAGGATTAGAGGATGGAACGGCGAAAATCTTTTTTAATACGAAGGGGTTAACGGGCGGAATAGGCAAAGACGCGCAAAATATACTGACATATATAGAAAATAATTCTGTCAGCGATCGGTTTACGGAATCGATCGCGCAGGAAGTTCAAAAAATCAAAGAAAACAGGGAATGGAGAGTGGAATATATGACGCTGCTGATGAAGGAACAGGAAAAATATAGAGAAGGAATGAAAAGGGGAATGGCAGAAGGAATGGAAAAGGGAATGGCAGAAGGAATGGAAAAGGGAATGGCAGAAGGAAGAAAAAGAGGGATTATAGAAGGAGAAGCAAAAGGCATCATATCTACATTACTGAATCTCGGATATGGAAATGACGCAATTCTGGCTCAGCTGCGAACGAAACCCGGTATGGAGGGCAGTCAGGCGGAAAATTATCTGAAAAGATATTATGAAGGAAGTCTGTGACATAAGATATTTCGCTATTAGAAGCGAAGAGAGAATCATTATTATGGAAGTGTAAAGCATGCGATATCATTCAGCTGCTTTACACTTTTTTATATTTCAGAGTATAAGTTTTTCAAATTAATGTATTTATAATCTAAACGCATTATGATAAGAAAATCCTGCAGGTTTTATTTTGTAACGGGTCCGATCTGTTCACAAGGCACGATCTGTTTGCAATCAGGTAAAAGTTTGCAGAATCCATATACTTTGAAAGAGAGAAGAAAATCATGTTGTTTCATTCGCTGAAGTTTTTAATATTTTTTCCAATTGTCGTACTTATTTATTTTATCATTCCTGGAAAATTAAAAACGTTCTGGCTGCTTTTGGCCAGTTACTATTTTTATATGAGCTGGAATGTGAAGCATACGCTTTTGATAGCCTGTTCTACGATTGTGACATGGGTGGGCGGGCTGCTGCTGGGCAGATGCAGAACGAGAGGAAGATCGGCGAAAGCGATTTTAGTAATTGGGATATTCATTAATCTTGGTATTTTGGCGTTTTTTAAGTATTTTGATTTTATGATTGGGAATCTGAATGAGGTGCTCGTAAAAACAGGATTTGCACCCGTACGCAAACCGTTTGATTTTATACTTCCAGTGGGGATTTCGTTTTATACATTTCAGGCGCTTGGCTATATGATAGACATTTATCGAAGAGATATCGAGCCGGAAACAAACCTGATTCGCTACGCGCTGTTTGTATCCTTTTTTCCGCAGCTGGTTGCGGGGCCGATCGAACGGTCCAAAAATCTGCTTGGTCAGATTCGCGCAATCCGGGACATGCGTTTCAAAAAACTGTTTGACTACGAACGAATTGCGGAAGGACTGGTGCTGATGCTATGGGGGTTTTTTCAAAAGCTGGTCATTGCGGACAGGCTCTGCATCGTAGCAGATCAGGTATACGGCTCCTGGTATTTTTATGGAACAGTGGAGCTGATTGTTGCGACAGCAGCGTTTTCCATTCAGATTTATTGTGATTTTGCCAGTTATTCTACAATTGCGATGGGTGCGGCAAAGGTGATGGGATTTACTCTGATGGAAAATTTTCGTACGCCGTATTTTTCAAAAAGTATCCGGGAGTTTTGGCGCAGATGGCATATCTCTCTGAGTACCTGGTTTAAAGATTACCTGTATATTCCATTGGGCGGCAGCCGCTGCGGAGCCGTACGCAGATATCTGAATCTGATCGTTACGTTTCTTGTCAGCGGACTCTGGCACGGCGCAAGCTGGCATTATGTCTGCTGGGGTGCGATTCATGGCATTTATCAGACCGTTGGAATGATGACGGAAGGGGTTCGAAGGAGGCTGAGAAAAAAGGCTGGCGTCGATGTCCGGGCATTTGGTTATCGGGCCGGACAGATCGCAGTGACATATGTGCTGACGCTGTTTGCATTGATTTTTTTTCGTTCCGAATCGTTACATAGCGCGGCTGGCTTTGTAAAAAGGATAGTTACAAAGCCGGATCTTTGGGCGATTACAGACGGCACGCTCGGAGAACTGGGACTGGGATATGCGGAATGGCTGATTCTGGCCGTCGCGCTGCTGATCCTGCTGCTTGTCAGCCTGATCAGAGAATATAAAAATGAAACGCTGGATCTGTTTTTGTCAAGACAAAGCATCTGGTTTCGCTGGCTTGTGATTGTGATTTTGTTTTCGTTTATTTTTTTGTTTGGGATGTATGGACCGGATTATGATGAAAGTCAGTTTATTTATTTTCAATTTTAGCGGATGATTCCCGGAGAACGCGATCGGGATGGTCAGAAAGCCGGGGGACAGACTACGTAGTATGATGAGGTGCAGTTTATGAAAAAATTATTCAAAACAATGTTGTTTTTATCCTTACTGGCAGGCGTCAGTATAATATTAAATGATGTTACGCTAAACCGCAGGAGCGAGGGATGCATCCAGCTGGCGGATTTTTATGAACTGGAAGAAGATCAGGTCGATGTACTTTGTATCGGAAGCAGTCATGTTTATTATGGAATCAATACGTGTCTGCTGTATGATCGTTATGGGATTGCCAGCTATCTGCTTGCATCGCCGGGACAGCCGGTATGGATTAGTTATTATTTACTGGAAGAAGCGTTAAAAACGCAGCATCCAAGGCTGACGGTACTCGATATTGGTACGATGTATCGCAAAGAGGATGATTTTGGCGCATATTCCTTTGAAACGCTTATTAGTATGAAGCCTTCCCGGACGAAATGGAACGCGATTGCAGCAGTGAACCAGTATGGGGAAATACTGGATGCACCGGGAGCGTTTTTCTCATTTCCATATTATCATACCCGTTCTTTTACACTGACGAGCGAGGATTTTAACAATACGGACGAGATTCGATATCTGGGATACAAGCCTGATTTTACACGTATTTCGGAAAAAGAGCTGGCGAAGTGGGAAAAAGAACAGGACAGGGAGCTCGATGAAAGTCCGGTCTGCGGAGAAGAAAGTACGATCACAGAGCGGACAGAACACTATTTACGAAAATTTATCGAATTGTGCCAGGAGAAAAAGATTCCCCTGCTGCTTGTCAACGCTCCTTTTGCCAATCAGGTGGAAGAAAAACGAAATGCGGATGCTTATATTCAGACGATTGCAGAAGAATATGACGTTCCGCTGATAGAAGGCAACAAATATAAAGAAGAAATGCAGATCGATTTTGCGGAGGATTTGCTGGATGCGTCGCATTTGAATTATTTCGGCAGCGTAAAATATACGAATTATCTGGCAGACTGGATGAAAGGAAATATTATTCTGACGGATTGCCGGAATGATACACAATATGATACCTGGGCACAAACGAGCGAATTGTTCCAAAGGCAGGAGCTGAACGCAAGAATGCTGCAGGAAATCCAGTCAAAAGACGATTATCTGGAAACGCTGAAACAGCAGCCGGACAGTGTAACGGCTGTCTGCTGGCAGCAGAATCAAAAGCTGCAAATCTGGAATTCCGGAAAATGTGTGTTTCAGGAATCATCTGACCGCGATTACTTTAAGCATCTGAATCTTGGAACGTCAGATCTGGCGGTCAGATGTACGGATGGCAGGACGACCGTATTGTTGGATCAGCAAAAGTACTCGTTTGTAGAAGAAGGAATAAATATCCTTGTTTATGACCAGATCGCCGGACGGGTCATCGATGGCGTCGGGTTTGAGGAAAACGGGCGAATGGAAGCGGTTCGGTAATGAAAGGGCAGATTTTTTACGATACGCCGTTTCAGCGGATAACAGGAAGGGACTTATATAAGCGCGTTTAGTGATTCATAAGTAAAATTTGCCGCAGCCCGTTTCAGGAATACCCAGGCCAGTACCGCACACAGAATACCAAGACCAAGCAGTATTCGGGAATTAATTAAAAATATGCCGCCGAACTGACTCACACATAAAAGAATTATAGGAAGTATTAAAAAAACGGCTCCCTGCTGCGCGTCTTCCACACTCTGCGCTTTTGCTGAAGTACGTACCATAAGCGTAATCGCAATTACAGACAATGACGGAGCCAGAAGCAGCAGAATGAGCAGCCACTGCGTACCGGGCAGAATGAAAGTGCCTGTAGTCAGATATAGTTCCGTCTCCAGTACGATCAGCATTAGGAAAAAAGAGATAGCGGAGACGGACATGCTCAGCAGAAACGATGCGGCTGTTTTTGCCTGGAAGAGCCGTTTTAAAGAGAGCAGACTGTACAGCAGTGTTTCCAGTGTCTGTTTTTCTTTCTCGCCGACAAAGGAAGAGGCAGACATAATCGTCGACGCCATAATCGGAATAATCAGAAAAAAGAGAGGCAGCATATAATTCAGCATCAGTCTGGTCAGAGTCTCCGTCAGACTGCTTCCCAGCTCTGAGACCGGCATGAGTTTCAGTAGTTTTGCGTATTTGACGGTCTCTTCCTGCGGGATAAAATGGGAGGAAACAATCATCACGGTCGGCAGCAGAACCGTTAATACGAGCGGAACGGCAAGCAGACTGAGAAACATTGTTTTGGTAGAAACGACTTTGTCAAGGTCTTTTTTTATAATGGCTGTGAATTCGTATTTTATCATGCATGCTCCTTTCGGGTTTCGGTCAGTCTGAAATACAGATCTTCCAGGGATGGAAGGCTGGCAGAAATATGGTACAGTTCGCCGCCGTTTGTCACAATGCTGCGGACAATTTGCGGAATTTCAGTTTCGCGGCGGACGGTGATCTGATATTCGGATGTTCCGACAGGTGTGGCATTCAGACCGGCAGGCAGATTGTCAGCCCTGATTTTTACCGTAATATCGGAGCAGACCTGTGCCCGCAGTTCGTCCAGCGTTCCCTGCGCAAGCAGCTGTCCATGATTCATCAGACCGTAACGGGTACAGATTTCCTGTGCGTAACGCAGCTGATGCGTACAGTAAAAGACGGTAATGCCGTTTTCTTTTGCCAGATGGCAGATGATGGAATGAACATTCTGCGCGCTTTTTGGGTCAAGGCCCGAGGTCGGTTCATCCAGAAACAGGATCTGTGGCTGGTGAAGCATTGCGCGTGCAAGAGAAAGACGTTTGCGCATGCCGGTCGAATAAGCGGCAGTTTTTTTATTGGCGGCATCTGATAATTCCAGCTGTTCCAGGAGGGACAGGCTGCGGGATTTGCTTTCCGCAGGACTTAGGCCGAACAGGGAGCCGTAAAAAATAAGATTCTGGATGCCGGTCAGATGATCGTACATTTGTGCGTGTTCGGTAACGACGCCAGAAATTGCATGTGTTTTTTCCGGATCTTTGGCAGGATCGATTCCAAATACCCGACAGCTGCCGGCGGTCGGTGTCAGAATGCCGTTGAGCAGTTTGATCGTGGTCGTTTTTCCGGCTCCGTTCGGGCCTAAAAACCCGAAGATTTCTCCCGGAGCCAGCTGAATCCGGATATGGTCGACAGCTTTTTTGCCGTCCGGAAAGGTTTTGGATAGTTCGTTTAATTCGACAGCGTTTCCGGCAGATTCTGCTTCTGCAATTTTTAGTGTTTCAGGTTTTAATGTTTCAGATGTTAATGTTTCAGATGTTATGGTTTCTGTTTTTTTCATAGTCGCTTGTTTCATACCCGTTTTCCTTGTCCTTTCTGCAGGATTCCAGTCTGCGTACAATTGTCTGAAAGCGCGTGTCACCAAAAAGGGATGCAAACTCTGGCAGGCTGGTAACGGCCTCTGCCATGCATCTGCGGATCACGGAGTCTTCCCGTGGCAAAGCGTTTCCGAGCGTCAGGTTTTGCTCGAGCCAGTGATCCAGGAGATTGAAATAGGAATCTCCATGCAGAACGAGCGCATGATGCTGACAGGAAGCAAGGTCTGCGTATTGTTCCAGCAGATCAAGCGCATGCTCTTTGTCGCCGATCAGAACATAACCACGCGCAGCGGTAATGCAGACGCTCATTTGTATGCCCGGGTGCAGCGTTTCTAACTGGAATGTTTTGCAGAGCATCTGTATACGCGCTTCTGCTTCTCTAAAAACGACCGCGTCATCGGTACACAGATCTGCATAAGAAACCATCAGATTGACCAGCGTCAGCATTTCCTGATAGATGCCAGCCTGCAGAATGCTTTTCGCCTCCGCTGGATTGCCCAGCATCTGCCAGGCAGCCGCTGTCAGCGGTTCAGACGAGAGCTTTATCGTTTCACATGAAGACAGCAGATCCAGTACTTCCTGCGGCTGACCCAGCTGCAGCAGACAAAGGGCTTCCAGATGAACGGACTGAGAGATTAAGCTCATATCGTCGCTCTCTTCTCTGACTCGTACAAATATCAGCCTGGCTTCTTCCAAAACAGCCGACGTTTTTTCCGGTGAGGCCGCAAATGTACAGTGGTTTACATAGAGCGAGCCGATCTGAAACAGCAGCGGCATGCATGAATAATATTTTCTGACCAGTTCTCTGCAGTGCGCCATAACCTCTTCAAAAGGTTTGCTGGAAAAATCCTGCGAGATCTGCCGATACAGACGGCGGATATTATCACGGGTCATCTGCGGCTCATATCCCATCAGCTCATCGATACTGATATCAAAAAACGTGGCCAGCTGCGGCAGTAATGTAATATCGGGGTAGGTAGTGGAAGTTTCCCATTTGGAAACAGAAGCCTTGGAAACACCCATGCAGGCTGCCAGCTCTTCCTGCGTAATGCCGCGTTTGTGGCGATGCTTTGTCAGAATTTGTCCGAGACGGATTTCTTTTTGAGAGTTTTCAAAAAATTTTTTCATTGGATTCACCTCTTTGAATGTATTATAGGCGGGTGGATGAAAAAATACAATGGATGGGAAGGAAACTGTGAGTAGAAAAGTTGCGTGATAAGAAACGAATGTATCGATCTGGCATGTTACGTCAAACTCACACGTAAAGACAGTAAGCGTATGAAAACAAAATTTTTTATAGTTGACATCCTGGGTTTTGCGGAATATAATTTCAATACAGCTGAATAGACAGTTCGGCCCGATTGCTCGAGCGTACCATCCTGTCGTTAAACAAAACTAGGGAACCCGATTTTATTGAATC
>OFHA01001209.1_pt1 | contig 18956 bp, 14 predicted proteins | sample 1521891 | NCBI WGS metagenome assembly OFHA01 (sample SAMEA3504089, study PRJEB24116) | mouse gut metagenome | biome: mouse gut; feature: mouse-associated habitat; material: faeces | place: Denmark | collected 2011
ACAATAGTAACTTCACCTCCAGGAGGAGGTAAATCTACATTAACATTGGCTATTGCAGCAGAAATAGCTAAGCAAGGTAAAAAGGTACTTTATGCTACTGGAGAAGAAAGTGATAGTCAAATTAAAAATAGAGCAGATCGTATATTAGAACAAATTAATGAAAATATTTGGATTATTGCAGATACTAGTTTAAATAATGTATTAGCAGCTATTACCGAAATAGATGCAGATTTAATTATTGTAGATAGTATACAAACATTTACATTAGACGAGTTTTTACCTGCAAGAGCTGGAAACTCAACACAAACAATGGAGTGTGCTAATGTATTAGTTCAGTGTGCCAAAAATAAGGAAAGACAAAGAGCAATTATATTGATTGGTCAGATGAATAAAAATGATGAAATGGCAGGATTGCGTTCATTAGAACACCTGGTAGATACAGTATTATTTATGGAAGGAAATCATGAAGAGGAGTTAAGAAGTATTACCGCTACAAAAAATAGATTTGGTAGTACAGGAGAAATGGGCTTTTTTACTATGACAGAAAAGGGGTTAATTTCTATTGATAATCCTTCAGAGTATTTTATTACAAAAAGAGAAAAAAATGAAGTGGTTTCTGGTAGTACGATTACCGTAATTAGAGAAGGTTCTCGTCCCGTTATTTCAGAAATAGAAAGTCTTGTTTCAAATTCTTTTACGCCATATCCTTCTCGTATTTGTGAGGCTATGAAAAAAGACCAAATGAATACATTGATTTCTATATTAGAACAAAAAGGGAAAATATCATTGTATGATAAAAATGTTGTTATTAAAACAACAGGTGGTATTAAATTAAAAGAACAAGCAGTCAATTTAGCTGTTATTATGTGCATTGCTTCTTCTGTATATAATAAAGCAATTCCATGGGATTATGCATTTATTGCTGATGTTGGTTTAACAGGAGAGTTAAAAAAGGTGCCTTCCATGGAATCTCGTGTAAAGGAGCTAGATAGAATGGGATTTGTAAAGGTATTTATACCTCAAAATTCTATGAGAAAAATAGCATTACAAAATATAGAAGTTATAGAGTGTAAAACTTTAATACAAGTTATTACTTATTGTATTGGAAAAAAGTAAATTTTTATTTAGTGGTGATAGTTTACGAATAGTTAAATTTATATTATAATATATAATCAATAAAATAAAGGAGGATATATCTGTGCAAGGAGTAAAAATTAAGAAATTTAAAAAGGTACTTGTAGCGAATAGAGGAGAAATTGCAATCCGTATTTACAGAGCATTAAATGAACTTGGAATTCAAACAGTAGGGATATTTTCAAAAGAGGATAAATATTCTTTATTTAGAACTAAAACAGATGAAGCTTATATGTTAAATAAAGAAAAAGGACCTATTGATGCTTATTTAGACATAAAAGAAATTATTCGTATTGCAAAGGCAAAAGGTGCAGATGCTATACACCCAGGATATGGTTTTTTATCTGAAAATCCAGAATTTGTAGAAGCTTGTGAGAAAGCAGGTATTACTTTTATCGGTCCAAATAAGGAAGTAATGTATGCTATGGGAGATAAAATATCTTCTAAACAGATTGCAATTAAATGTGAAGTACCTATTATACCAGGAGTTGACCATGCAGTAAAATCAGAAGAAGAAGTGATGAATATTGCAGAAAAAGTTGGTTATCCCATTATGTTAAAAGCATCTAATGGTGGTGGCGGACGTGGTATGCGTATTGTTAATAGTGCTGTAGAAATGCCAAAAGAATTTGAAGAAGCACGAAATGAAGCAAAAAAAGCATTTGGCGATGATAAAATATTTATTGAGAAGTATTTAAGAAATCCAAAACACATTGAAGTACAGATATTAGGTGACAAATATGGAAATATAGTGCACCTTTTTGATAGAGATTGTTCTGTACAAAGAAGGCATCAAAAAGTAGTAGAATATGCTCCTGCTTCTACAATTAGTATGAAAACAAGAGAAAAAATATTTGCAGATGCTGTTAAAATTGCTAGATATGTAGGATATAAAAATGCAGGTACATTGGAATTTTTAGTAGATGCTGATGAAAATTATTATTTTATTGAAATGAATCCTCGTATTCAGGTAGAGCATACTGTTACAGAAGAAATAACAGGTATTGATATTGTACAAGCTCAGATATTAATTGAAGAAGGATACCCTCTTAATTCCCCAGAAATCAATATTCCTTCTCAAGAATCAATACATTGTAATGGTCATGCTATACAGATGAGAATTACAACAGAAGACCCTTCTAATAACTTTTTACCTGATACTGGAAAAATTTCTGTTTATCGTTCGGCAGCGGGCAATGGTATTCGATTAGATGGTGGAACAGCTTATACAGGTGGTGAAATTACACCTTATTATGATAGCTTATTAGTAAAAGTTATTGCTTATGATAGAGATTTTCAAAAAGCTACCAAGAAAGCAGTTAGAGCATTAAAAGAAACAAGAATTAGAGGAATTAAAACAAATATTCCTTTTTTGATAAATGTATTACAAAGCAAAACATTTATTGAAGGAAAATGTACTACAACATTTATTGAGCAAACACCCGAATTATTTAAAATAATACTGGGACAGGATAGGGCAACTAAAATAGCAGAATTTATAGGAAATCAAATTGTCAATGAAACACATGGAAAAAAACCAGAATTTGATAATATCCCAATTCCTACATTTGGAATGAAAGAAAATGTAATTGGTGCAAGAGATGAATTTTTAAAATTAGGTGCAAAAGAGTATACACAACAATTAATGAATGAAAAAAGATTATTTATAACAGATACTACTATGAGAGATGCACATCAATCTTTAGTAGCAACTCGTTTTAGAACAACAGACCTTGTAAAGGCAGCACCAGCTACAAATAAAGCAATGGCAAATGCCTTTTCTGTGGAAGCATGGGGAGGTGCAACATTTGATGTAGCATATCGTTTTTTAAAAGAATCTCCTTGGGTTCGATTAGAATCATTACGCAAACATATGCCAAATACATTGATACAAATGCTTTTAAGGGCTTCTAACGCTGTTGGATATGCTAATTATCCTGATAATGTTGTACAACAATTTATTCGTGTTTCTGCTGAAACAGGTATTGATGTTTTTAGAATTTTTGATAGTTTAAATTGGATTGAAAACATGAAAATGCCTATTGAAGAAGCGTTAAAAACAGGAAAAATTGTAGAGGGTGCTATTTGCTATACGGGTGATATATTAGACCCAAAAGAAAAGAAATATACAATTGAGTATTATCTAAAAAAAGCAAAAGAATTGCAAAATATGGGGTGTCATATTTTCGCTATTAAAGATATGGCAGGATTATTAAAACCATATGCAGCAAAGGAACTATTTTCTGCTTTAAAATCCGAATTAAATATTCCTTTACATTTGCATACTCATGATACAACTGGAAATGGAGTTAGTACAGTATTAATGGCAGCAGAAGCGGGAGTTAATATTGTTGACCTTGCAATACAATCTATGAGTTCTTTAACTAGTCAACCTTCTATGAATGCTGTTGTAGAAGCATTAAAAGGAACTGAAAGAGATACAAAGTTGGATATTGATGAATTAAATGAATTAAGTAGATATTATGCAGGTGTAAGACAAGTATATAAAGGCTTTGAAAGTGAAATGAATACACCAAATACAGAAATTTATAAGTATGAGATTCCTGGTGGACAATATTCTAATTTACTAGCACAAGTTAAAGCAATGGGTTCTGCGGATAATTTTGAAGAAATTAAACAACTTTATAAACAAGCAAATGATTTGCTTGGGAATATTGTAAAGGTAACTCCTTCATCAAAGGTTGTTGGCGATATGGCAATATTTATGTCTAAAAATGGATTAAATAAAGATAATATATTAATAGAAGGCAAAGATTTATCTTATCCAGATTCTATTGTAGGATATTTTTCTGGAAACATTGGTCAACCTGATGGAGGATTTCCAAAAGAATTACAAAAAATTGTATTAAAAGGAAAAGAATCTATTTCAGAACGTCCAGGAAAATTATTACCTGATAAAGATTTTGAAGTAATTAAAAATCATTTGACACAATCTTATGCTATGAAACATATTAGTGATAAAAACATTATTAGTTATGCTTTATATCCTAAGGTATATGATGATTATTGTGATTATCAAGAATATTATAACGATGTTTCTCAATTAGAAAGTCATATATTTTTCTATGGTTTGGCAAAAGGGGAAGAAACTAGTATTAATATTGGAGAGGGAAAGGACTTATTAATTAAATATATTGATGCTTCTGAGGCAAATGAAGAAGGAATGCGTTCATTAACTTTTGAAATTAATGGTGTTATGAGAGAAGTAAAAATTCAAGATAAAAATTTGGAAGTTAATACAAATAGGATATTAAAAGCAGATAAGAACAATCCTTGTCATTTAGGCTCTACAATACCAGGTACCGTTGGTAAGATATTAGTTAAAGAAGGAGATAAAGTAACAAAAAATATGGTGCTGATGACTGTAGAAGCAATGAAGATGGAAACATCTGTATTATCAAAAGTAAATGGCGTTGTAGACAAAATATATATTAAAGAAGGGGAAAAGGTCAGTCAGGAAGAACTTCTTATTTCTTTTATATTAAATGATGAATAAAAAGATTTAGATTATATTAAAGAGGTAGATATATTTTATGAAGAAACAAATTATTGATATTGGTTTAAATCTAATGCACAAACAATTTGACTTAGATAGAGAAGATGTTGTCAAAAGAGCAGAGAAAGAGAATGTTACCCCTTTAATTATTACTGGAGTACATTTAAATAATAGCAAAAAAGCGGCAAACTTTGCAGAAAAACATATCGGAAAATTATATTGTACAGCAGGAATACATCCTCATGATGCAAAAACTTGTAATGAAGATACAATATTTGAATTACAAAAATTGGCTAAGAAAAGGCAAGTTTGTGCTATTGGAGAGTGTGGACTTGATTATGATAGAAATTTTTCACCACAAAATATTCAGAAAAAATGGTTTGAGGAACAAATTATATTAGCAGAAGAATTAAATATGCCTTTATTTTTGCATGAAAGAGCAGCATTTTCTGATTTTAAAAAAATAATGATGAACCATAAAGAAATTTGTAATCATTCAGTGGTACATTGCTTTACAGGAAATGGAACGGAATTACAAAATTATTTAAGAATGGGATGTTTTATTGGTATTACAGGATGGATTTGTGATGAAAGAAGAGGGCAGCATTTAAAAACATTGATTAAAATGATACCTCTTAATAAGTTGATGATTGAAACAGATGCACCATTTTTAATTCCACGAGATTTGAAATTACCTGTTCAAAATAAAAGGAATGAACCTATATATTTACGTCATATATTGAAAGTAATTTCTAAGTGCCTGAATAAAGAAGAAGATGAATTAGCAGAGATTTTAACAAATAATACAAAAGAATTTTTTCATATTTAAAAAACATATAATAAAACCTCCTAAATAGGAGGTTTTATTATATGTTTCAATTTCTAGGATCTTCTCTCATAGCAATAATTGTTTTATTAATTAAATCATCTAATTCCCATCCCAGCATTTCAGCTCCTTTTTTAATAATTTCTCTAGAACATCCTGCTGCAAATGTTTTATCTTTAAATTTTTTCTTTGCAGATTTTAACTCCATATCTTGTACGCTTTTAGATGGACGCATTTTAGCTGCTGCACCTAGTAATCCAGATAATTCATCTACTGCAAAAAGTACCTTTTCCATTTCGTGTTCTGGCTTTACATCAACAACTAATCCATATCCATGGCTTGCCACAGCATGAATTATTTTTTCATCAATACCTCTTTCTCTCATAATTTCCTGTTCTTTTATGCAGTGTTGTTCTGGATATAATTCATAGTCTAAATCATGCAATAGACCTACAATACCCCAAAATTCTTCTTCGTCACCATATCCTAATTCTCTTGCAAAATATTTCATAATTCCTTCTACAACTTCACCATGGTAAATATGAAAAGGTTCTTTGTTGAATTCATTTAATAAGTTCCATGCTTCTTCTCTTGTAATATTCATGTTAATTCCTTCCTTCTATATTTTTTATTTTCTTATTAGTATAAAAGAAATAGAAATATTATGCAATATATAATAAAATATTAGTATATTTTATCAAATTAATATTGTATTTTATTATAATAAAGTATAAAATATACTATATTGATAACAAAGGAGAGAATATATATGGATGTTACAAGTTTTGGAATTAATCATGATAAATTGTTAAGAGGTATTTATGTTTCTAGAAAAGATACTGTTGAAAATGGTACTTTAACAACATTTGATGTGAGAATGAAAGAACCAAATAGAGAAATGGTAATGGATACATCTGTAATGCATACGATTGAACATTTAATGGCAACATTTTTTAGAGGACATCAAGAATGGAGTGATAAAACAATTTATGTAGGACCTATGGGATGTCGCACAGGTATGTATCTTATTTTTAAAGGAAATTTAGAACCACAAGATGTTATTAAAATTATTACGGAATCTTTTGAATATATGGCTAATTTTGTAGGAGAAATTCCAGCAGCAAAATCTTATATGTGTGGTAATTATTTAGATCATAATTTGGATATTACTAAAATAGAGTGTTGTAAATTTTTAGAAGAAGTATTATATCAAATAAAAAAAGAAAATTTAGAATATCCTGTACAAGGGTATTAAAAAATTGTTTTTGAATAATATTAAAAAGCTAGTGGAATAGAACACTAGCTTTTTAATATATTATTTTTATTTAAAATATCTGTTGTAAAGACCTTGGAATGCTTTACCATGTCTAGCTTCATCTCTAGCCATTTCATGTACTGTATCATGAATTGCATCTAAATTAGCAGCTTTTGCACGTTTAGCAAGATCAGTTTTACCTGCTGTTGCACCGTTTTCAGCGGCAATACGAAGTTCAAGATTTTTCTTTGTGGAGTCTGTTACTACTTCACCTAATAATTCAGCAAATTTGCAAGCATGTTCTGCTTCTTCCCAAGCAGCTTTTTCATAATATAAGCCAACTTCTGGATAACCTTCTCTATGAGCAACACGAGCCATAGCAAGATACATACCAACTTCTGTGCATTCGCCTTCAAAATTTGCTCTTAAATCAGCCATGATATCTTCACTAGAGCCTTTTGCAACACCGATTACATGTTCAGCAGCCCATGTCATTTCACCAACTTGTTCTGTAAATTTATCGGAACTTGCTTTACAAATTGGACATTGTTCAGGAGCTGAATCACCTTCATGTACATAACCACATACGGAACAAACAAATTTTTTCATAATTAAAATCCTCCTTATTAAATAACATTAGAATTAGAAATAATAATTTAATATTTTTAGCAATAGTCAAGTTAAATTTAACTATTGTTAACTAATAATAATTATAAATTACATCTTTATACTTGTCAACCTTTTTTTTATAAAATGATTTTCAATTTTTATAAAAATATGTTAAACTGATTAAAATGGTTTGTTGAAAATAACTTTTCAAACCATTTATGTAATTGCGAAAGGAGAATTTTATGATTGATTTTCAAATTGGACAACAATATTATGGTTTTTGTTTAAAAGAATATTCAAATATAGATGATATTCATTCTAAGGGTTATTTATTTGAGCATATCCAAAGTGGAGCAAGATTATTCTATGTAAATAATAAAGATGATAATAAAGTTTTTTTTATTGCCTTTAAAACACCTCCAGAAGATAATTGTGGGGTACCTCATATACTAGAACATTCTGTATTATGTGGATCTAGAAAATATCAAGCAAAAGACCCTTTTAATGAATTGGCAAAAGGTTCTCTTAATACTTATTTGAATGCATTAACCTATGCTGATAAAACTATGTATCCCATTGCTAGTAGAAATCAAAAAGACTTTATGAACATGATGGATGTTTATTTAGATTCTGTTTTTTATCCTCGTATTTATGAAAATAAAGAGATATTTATGCAGGAAGGTTGGCACTATGTCTTAGAAAGTAAAGAAGCACCTTTAACAATAAAAGGAATTGTGTATAATGAAATGAAAGGGGCATTATCTGACCCTGAAAGTATATTAAATAATGCAATATCAAGGAGTCTTTTTCCTAAGACAACATATGGATTTGAATCTGGAGGTAATCCAGATGATATACCTAATTTGACATATGAAAGTTTTTTAAATTTTCATAGAAAATATTATCATCCATCAAATAGCTACATTTATTTATATGGTAATATGGAAATTGAGAAACAATTAAAATGGATAGATGAGGAATATTTGAGTAAGTTTCAAAAAAAAGATTTTGACTTGCAAATTCATTTAGAAGATAATTTTTCTAATATGGTTTTTTTAGAAGATACATTTTCTGTTAATACCAAAAAAGATAGTATTAGAAATACATTTCTTTCTTACAATGTACGTATTGGAAAGTCAACTAATCCTACATTGATACTTGCATGGGATATATTAAGCTATATTTTATTAGAAACAAATGCTTCTCCGTTAAAAAAAGCACTGATAGATGCTGGTATTGCGGATGAGACAGAATGCTGGTTTGATTCATCTAGTTATGATATGGTATTTAGCATTATAGCAAAGAAATCCGAAAAAGAAAATGTTTCAGCTTTTCAGAATATTGTAGAAAAAACATTAAGTAATATTGTAAAAAATGGTATTGATAAAGAATTGATTAAATCAACATTAAATAGATGGGAGTTTTATTTAAAAGAGGAGTATTTTGGAAGCAGACCTAAGGGACTCACTTATGGTATGAAACTGATGAAAAGTTGGTTACATGGTAAGAGTCCTATAGAACCACTATGTCATTGGAACCATTTTCAAGAAGTAAAAACTTTAGCTTTGACAACAAAGTATTTTGAAAATTTAATTGAAACGTTAATATTACAAAATAATAATAAAAGCATAGTAATTGTTTCTCCTGAAAATGGAAAGCAAGATTACATTGAACAGAAGTTTTTGAAGGAAATGAAAAGAATAAAAAATAGTTTATCTGAAAGTCAAATTGAGCAATTAGTTCTTGAAAATAGGTTATTGGAAGAATATCAAGCTACACCAGATAGTAAAGAGGTTATAAATCAGATACCGTTTTTACAAATAAATGAAATCAATAAAAATGCTGAAATTCTTCCTACTCAGAAAGTTCAAGAGGAATATCAGATGATTTTTACACCTTTGGATACAAATGGAATTATTTATTCTCAATTGCTATTTAATACTTCTTGTGTACCAGAAAATTTATTACATTATGCTAGTCTTTTAGTGCATATAGTAGGGAAATTAGATACGATGCAGTATAATTTTGAACAATTACCATTAGAGATTAATTTTTATACTGGAGGCATTAATTTAAGTAATGATATTTATTCTACTTCAAAGCAAAACTATAATTCATTTATAACAATCAATGGAAAATTTTTGAAAAAAAATATAAAAAAAGCTTTTAATATTATAAAAACTATATTATTTGAAACAAATTTTAATCAAAAAGAAAATTTAATAAAGTTAATTAAATCTGCAAAAGTAACCTCAGAAAATTATTTACAAAATGCTCCTCATTTGGTAGGTATTTCTAGAAGTATGGGACATATTGCTATGGGTGCTAGAATGAAAGAAGAAGTATCAGGGATAACATTTTATCATTTTTTAATTAAAGCTGAACAAGAAGCTGAAAGAAATATAGATATATTAATTTCAAAATTGAAAGAAGTATATTCCTATATATTTACAAAACAAAACATTATTATTGCTGTTACTTGTGAAGAATCTAGCTTACATCATTATAAACGAGAAATAAAACAGTTATATGATATGCTTTTAGATAAACCGTCATTAAAAAAGCAAAATTATCAATTTTCATTGCAGAATAAGCAAGAAGGATTAATAAGTTCTTTTAAGGTGCAATATAATATTCAATCTGGTAATTTAGAAGATTATGGATATAGCTACTCTGGCAAATTGGCTGTATTAAAAACAATACTAGATTTAGAATATTTATGGAATAGTGTTCGTGTACAAGGAGGGGCTTATGGATGTTATTGTCGTTTTCTGAGAAATGGAAATGCTTATTTTTATTCTTATAGAGATCCTAATATACAAAAAACATACAATACTTATGAAAAAATGGCTGTATTTTTGGAAAAATTTTGTAATACAAATGTAGATTTGAGAAAATATATATTGGGTGCTATCAATGCAATAGATAAGCCATTAGGAAATGAAGAAAAATCAAACTTAGTTATAGCTAGATATTTGACTGGTATTACGCCAGAAATGCAACAGAAAGAACGAAATGAAATTTTAACGACTACAATAGATGATATGCGAAAGTATATTTTATTATTGGAAAAAATAATGAATCAACAAAATATTTGTACAATTGGAAATAATGAAGTAATATGTAAAAATAAAGAACTTTTTTCAGAAATATTACCATATATATAATTGATTTTGTAGAAAATATTGTTTTTATTGCTTTTTTGTGTAAATTATGATATAAATAAAAGTAGGGATAAGGTTTCATTTTGTAAAACAGGTTTCAAAAACGGAATCTGTTTTACTTTTTTATAACATTATTATGATAAGGAGGAAAAAAAATGGGGCTTGATTATAAAGATGCAGGCGTAGATGTAGAAGCTGGATATAAATCTGTAAAGTTAATGAGGGAACACGTAAAAAGCACATTCCGTAAAGAAGTATTGGGTGATATTGGTGGATTTGGAGGGATGTTCTCTCTTTCAAATTTACAGATGAAGGAACCTGTACTTATTTCTGGAACAGATGGTGTAGGAACAAAATTAAAATTAGCTTTTATACAAGATAAGCATACTACTGTTGGTATTGACTGTGTTGCCATGTGTGTTAATGATATTATTTGTAATGGAGCACAACCCTTATTTTTTTTAGATTATATTGCTTGTGGAAAAAATGTACCTGAACGAATTGCTGAAATTGTAAGTGGTATAGCAGAAGGATGTCGTCAAGCTGGTTGTGCCCTAATTGGTGGTGAAACAGCAGAAATGCCTGGATTTTATACACAAAATGAATATGATATGGCTGGATTTGCAGTAGGTGTAGTAGACAGGGAAAATATTATTGATGGAAAAAATATTGTTGAGGGAGATGTTATTATTGGATTACCTTCTAGTGGTATTCACAGTAATGGATATTCTCTTGTTAGAAAAATTTTCCGTCCTTCTGAAACTAATTGTAAAGAATTCGTAACTTCTTTAAATGAAACATTAGGAGAAACACTCTTAAAACCCACAAAAATTTATGTAAAAGAAATTCTTAATTTAATTGAAAAAATAGAAGTTAAAGGAATCAGTAATATTACTGGTGGTGGATTTATAGAAAATATTCCAAGATGTATTCCAAAAAATAGAAATCTTTGCGCATACATAGAAGAGGGAACATGGCCTGTATTGCCTATATTTGATTTAATGCAAAAAACGGGTGATATTAATAGAATGAGTATGTATAATACATTTAATATGGGAATTGGTATGATTTGTGTTGTTGCTAAAGAAAATGCTGAAGCAACATTAAATATACTTCATGAAATGGGAGAAGAAGGATATATCATAGGTAAAATAATATCTAGCGAAAAAGAGGTAGAAATATGCTTAAAATAGGTATTTTAGTTTCTGGTGGAGGAACAAATTTTCAAGCTATTGTTAATGCTATTGAAACAGGAAATTTAGTAGATACACAAATTGTAACTCTTGTAAGTTCTAATCCAAACGCCTATGCTTTAGAACGAGCAAAAAGACATAATATTGATGCTGTTTGTATTAGAAAAAAAGATTATGATACAGACATATTATATCAACAAGCGCTTATTGATCATATGAAAAATAAAAATGTAGAATTGATAGTTATGGCTGGTTTTATGGTTGTAATAGGTTCTTTATTTATTAAAGAATTTGAAAATAGAATTATTAATATCCATCCTTCTTTGATACCTTCTTTTTGTGGAAATGGTTATTATGGTTTAAAAGTTCATGAAGCTGCTTTAAAAAAAGGAGTAAAGGTTACTGGTGCAACGGTACATTTTGTAACAGAGGAAACAGATGCAGGTCCTATTATTATGCAAAAGCCTGTTTTTATTTTAGATGAAGATACACCTGAATTATTACAAAAACGAGTTATGGAAGAGGCAGAGTGGGAGATATTACCTAGAGCTATACAGTTATTTGCACATAACCGTTTAAAAGTAATTGAAAATCATGTTAAAATTTTAAATTTAGGAGGAAAATAGATAATGAAAATTTTGGTTGTAGGCGGTGGTGGTAGAGAACATGCAATTATATGGAAATTGAAGCAAAGTTCTATTGTAGATAAGATTTATTGTGCACCTGGAAATGCAGGTATTTCTGAATTAGCAGAATGTGTTCCTATTAGTGCAATGGAATTTGATAAGCTAATTTCTTTTGTAAAAGAAAATGATATTGATTATACAATTATAGGAATGGATGACCCTTTAGCAGGAGGTATTGTAGATGCCTTTGAAAATGCAAATTTAAAAGTATTTGGTCCTAGAAAAAATGCTGCTATATTAGAAAGTAGTAAAGCCTTTGCAAAGAATTTAATGAAAAAATATAATATCCCAACTGCTGCATATGAAACATTTGATAATTATGAAGCTGCAAAAATATACTTAGAAAAACAAGATATGCCTATTGTATTAAAAGCAGATGGACTAGCACTAGGAAAAGGTGTTTTAATTTGTAAGACATTAGAAGAAGCACAACAAGGTTTAAAAGAAATAATGCAAGAACATAAATTTGGTGCTGCTGGAAATACTGTTATAATTGAAGAATTTTTAGAAGGACCAGAAGTTTCTATATTATCATTTTGTGATGGAAAAACAATTATTCCTATGGTAAGTGCTCAAGATCATAAAAGAGCTTTTGATAATGATAAAGGCTTGAATACTGGTGGTATGGGAACATTTTCACCAAGTAAATTTTATACCAATGAAATGGCAGAAGAATGTATGAAAACAATTTTTCAACCAACTGTTGATGCTATGTTAAAAGAAAATAGACCATTTGTAGGTATTATTTATTTTGGATTAATGTATACTAAAAATGGAATGAAAGTAATTGAATATAATGCACGTTTTGGTGACCCTGAAACACAAGTTATATTACCAAGATTAAAAACAGATTTATTAGATATTATGTTAGCTTGTACAAATGGTACATTAAATAATATAAATATTGAATGGTACGATAATGCTGCTGTTTGTGTTATATTAGCCAGTGGAGGGTATCCTGTTTCTTATACAAAGGGTTATGAAATTACAGGGTTAGAAAAGATTTCTGAAAAGAAAAATATGATTGTATTTCATGCTGGTACAGAAAAAAAAGAAGGAAAAATTGTAACTTCTGGTGGTCGTGTACTTGGTATTACTGGCATTGGAGATAATATAGATGAAGCAATTAAAACAGCTTATAAAGGTGTGGAAATTGTTAATTTTAATCAAAAGCATTTTAGAACTGATATTGGAAAAAAAGACTATAAATAAAAAATTAACACATACATAATAAAAACATTATGTATGTGTTTTTAATTGTAAAAATAAAAAAACTATATATTTATTCGTAAAAGTTGTATTTTACGAATAAATATATATTGGTAAAAATATATTATACTATTCCCCTATCAATTTAAATTTATTCTATTTTTTATTAGTCTTCTTTTAAATATCCTAATTTTACAGCTAAATTTAAAAGTGTTACAAAATAATTTGCAATTTCTTTAGGTCCAGATAACATTTTCTCATTTCTTTTTAATACTTGATTTTTTGTAATGTTATTTTCAATCCATAATTTTCCCTCTGTTTCAAAATTCAACATAATTGGTTGAAGTCTATCTAAAATATTTGCAAAGATGGCTTCTTTAGATTTTCCTTCTTCAAATTCATACCATAAAGATTTATATTCTTGTGCTTGATTATTAGGTAATATATGATAAATACGTTCGGCAGCTTTTTGTTCTCTGCTATATTTATCTTCATTCGCTTTTTTATCATAGCAAAATGTATCACCAGCATCAATTTCTACTAAATCATGCATTAATACCATTTTAATAACTTTTAACAAATTAATATTTTTATCAAAATATTCTCCTAAAATGATTGCCATAATCGCTAAATGCCAAGAATGTTCTGCATCATTTTCTTTTCTTGTACCATCAGCTAAATATGTTTGTCTAATAATACTCTTAATTTTATCAATTTCTAATATAAATTCAATTTGTTTTTCTAAACGATTTTCTTGTTGTTTATTCATTTTTTTATTCCTTTCTCATTTTAATAAATTGTTTTCTTTCTTAATTATTTTAAAATATTTCTATAATTTTACTATTTTTCTAAATAAAAGTAAATATTCTTGATATTAATTCATTAACCTTTCCAATAAAAATCACTAGACAAATAGAAGGAATATAGTGTATAGTATATTTATGTAAAACAAATTTATAATTACATAATCTATGTAAAACCATCATCTAAGAAGTAATTGATTATTCTAATAAAATCTTAACTATAAAAAACTCTAATTACATTATTTTTAAATATTTAATAAGGAGGCTTTTTCAGTGAATTGGAAATTAAAGCGTTTTTTATGTATATTTGTTATACTTTTCTCATTTGGAACGATTTCTACCTATGCTAATGATAATCTAAATGATATTTCTATACAGATAGATGGTACTTATTTGAAATTAAATGATTCTCCTAAAATAATAAATGGCAATACATTAGTTCCTTTACGAGATATTAGTGCAGCATTAAATATACCTATAAATTGGAATGAAAATACAAAAACCATTGATATATATGGAAAAGATAATAAATACACTCTAGAAATTGATAATGATATTGTTAAATCTGAAAACAATGATACCATTATATTAAATACTTCACCAACAATTATAAACAATAAGACATTTGTACCAATTCGTTTCATTGCTGAAAGTACAGGAACAGAAATTTTGTGGGATGATTATTCTAGAACAATATTTATTACAACTAATAAAAAACAGAAAAATAATGATTTAGAAAAAATAGAATTATCATTAGGCAGTAAAAAAGTTTATACAGGTGAATCAGTTTCTGAGTTAAAGAAAGATTTTGGTGAGCCAAGTCGTATTGAAAAAAGTATATATAATTTAGACTGGCATATTTATAACCATGATTATAGTCAATTTATAATGGTAGCCGTAAATGACGATACAGTAGTTGGATATTATACAAATGCTAAAGGTTTTATTTTAAATGAAAAAATACAATATGATATGATTTATGATGATGTTAATATAGACAGTCAAATTACTGTTTATAAAGATTCTAATAATAATCAGAAAATATATGGTATTTTAGTGGTTCTTCCTCCCTATCAAAATGAAGAAAATATCAATTCGCAGGAATTTTTAAATATACAAGCAAAAGAAAATTTTGATATTTTAAACACTTTTAGAACAAATTATAATTTACCGATTTTAGAGTGGGATAACTTATTAGTTAAATCTTCAGAAATTCATTGTATTGATATGGCTGAAAAAGGTTATTTTGCTCATAATTCTTTAGATGGCAAAACACATAAAGATAGAATATTAGCCACTGGTATAAAAGATACCATAGCATGGGGAGAAAATATTGTAGCAGGACCTAAATTAGCAGTAGATACATTTGATTTATGGATTAACTCCTCTGGTCATCGTACTAATATGTTAAGAGAAAACTTTACTCATGTAGGTATTGCCTCTATTTATAAAAAGGATTCTATTTATAATTACTATTCTGGACAGAACTTTGTTGAGAAAAATGCAGAAAAAGCAAAAAAAATAAATGAAACAGATGAAAAAAATAATGAACATACTATTACATTTACTATTTATTAAGTTATTAGAATATTAAGATAATAAAATATTATACAAAAAGGATTACATATAACTTGTAATCCTTTTTATATAAAGAATATGTATTATTTTGAAATACTAAATAACTAATTTTTATTATTAGAATAATGCTTATCACAACACTGACAATCATTTCTACCGCAATGACAAGTTCCTTTATTTTTAATAATCGCTTTTATTGCTATAATAATGAGCCCCAAAATAATACTACATATTATAATATTTGACAAATAATATCACATCCTTTCTATTACCTATATTAAATTTTCACAGATATTATATTTTTTTTATTACTCCAATAAGCTAATATTATTACACAAGTAATCAATATCACTGCTATAACTGCTGATATTGGAATTATATTATATAATAATACATTTCCAATAATATTAATCAATAATGATACAGTATATGCTAAACCAGTTTGATATCCTACTGCAATTAATGTCCATTTCCAATTTCCCATTTCTCTTTTAATTGCACCAATAGCTGCAAAACAAGGAGCACACAATAAATTAAATGCTAAAAATGAATATGCAGATACTTGCGTAAAATCATTTTGAAGATTTGTCCAAACTTCAATACCATCTTCTGCAACTTCCCCTATACCATATAATACACCAAATGTTCCTACAACATTTTCCTTTGCTACTAATCCTGTTATAGTAGCCACTGCTGCCTTCCAATTCCCCCACCCTAAAGGTGTAAAAATTGGTGCAATTACATTTCCAATAGAAGCTAAAATAGATTCACTAGCATCTACCATTTGCAAAGACCAGTTAAAAGATTGTAAAAACCAGATTAAGCTACAAGCAATAAAAATAATTGTACCTGCTTTTTTTACAAATGATTTTCCTCTATCCCACATATGAATCAATACACCTTTCGCTGCTGGTATATGATAAGGAGGTAATTCCATAACGAATGGTGTAATATCACCGGAAAATAATATTGTCTTTTTTAATAAAATGCCTGAAAAAATAATTGCTCCAATTCCAATGAAATAAGCAGATGGTCCAACCCAAGAACTTTCTGGAAATAATGCACCTGCAATCAATGCAATAATTGGTAGTTTTGCTCCACAAGGAATAAATGTTGTTGTCATGATTGTTACTTTTCTATCATTTTCATTTTCAATTGTCCTCGAAGCCATAATAGCAGGGACTCCACAACCTGTACCAATCAGCATAGGAATAAATGATTTTCCTGACAAGCCAAATTTTCTAAAAATTCTATCCATTATAAATGCAATACGTGCCATATATCCACAATCTTCTAATATAGAAAGGAAAAAGAATAATACAAGCATTTGTGGTAAAAATCCAATTACTGCTCCAACACCGCCAATAACACCATCAACAATAAAACTTTGCAACCATTCTGTCGTATTGATATTATCTAAGAAAGATGATACATTTCCTTGTATAAATTCTCCTACAAATATATCATTTGTCCAATCTGTTGCAATGGTTCCTATTGTAGAAACAGAAATATAATATATTAACCACATTATTGCTATAAAAAATGGTAATGCAAAAAGTCTATTTGTAACAATACGGTCAATTTTATCAGATGTTGTTATAGAATTCATATTTTTCTTTTTTACAAATTTTGATATACAATGGCTTATATATTGATACCTTTCATTTGTAATAATGCTTTCACTATCATCATCTAATTTTTTTTCACATTCAGAAATAATATTTTCTAATTTTTCTGTTATATTATTATCAAATTGAAATTTGCTTACTATTTTTTCGTCTCTTTCAAATAATTTTATAGAAAACCATCTTAGTTGTTGCTTACTTACACTATCTTGTATAAGGGACATTATATTTTGTAATGCTGTTTCTATATTTTGTTCAAATATTTCTTGAATTGGTTTTATATTTTTTGCTGCTGTTTCTAAAGCTGTTTTTGCTACTTCCATTATTCCTTGCCCTTTTAATGCATACGTTTCTATAATTTCGCAGCCAAATAGTTTACTTAATTCTTGAATATTGATAATATCACCATGTTTTTTCACAATATCTATCATATTCATAGCAATTACAACTGGTATTCCTATTTCTAATAATTGTGTTGTTAAATAAAGATTTCTTTCAATATTAGAAGCATCCACTACATTTAATATTACATCTGGTTGTTCATTAATAATATAATCTCTTGATATAACCTCCTCTAATGTATACGGAGAAAGAGAATAAATACCTGGTAAATCAATAATAGTAACATCTTTATGTCCTTTTAATAATCCTTCCTTTTTTTCTACTGTAACGCCTGGCCAGTTTCCTACATATTGAGAACTTCCTGTCAATTCATTGAATATAGTTGTTTTTCCACAATTTGGATTTCCTACAAGAGCTATTTTAATTGCCATTTTATTATCCCCTCCTTATGTTATATAATTACTATCATTTCAGCATCTATTTTTCTTAAAGAAAGTTCATATCCTCTTACATTTATTTCGATAGGGTCACCTAAAGGAGCTACTTTTCTAATAAAAATTTCTGTTCCTTTCGTAATTCCCATATCCATAATTCTTCTTTTTAAAGCACCTTCTCCTCTTATTTTTGATACAATAACTATTTCGCCTATTTTAGCATCTTTTAATGTTTTCAAATAAAGTCTCCTTTCCTATTCAATCATAATTCTATTTGCTATTGATTTACTAATAGCAATACTTGTTTCTTTTATTTTTATAATTACATTACCATGCATTTGAGATATTATTGTAACTTCACTCCCCTCTATAATTCCTAAACTTTTTAAAAATCTCCTAGTATCATCTTTTCCAACAATTTTTTTAATGGACTGTTTTATACCAATTTCTGATAGCATTAAAGGCATCATAAAATTCTCCTTTCAAAAGTGAAATATTATTAAATAAGTATATTGCAATAAGTATTAGTTTTAACTAACTGATTATTATTAGTTTATACTAACTAATATAATTTGTCAATA
>OFHA01001216.1_pt1 | contig 18851 bp, 11 predicted proteins | sample 1521891 | NCBI WGS metagenome assembly OFHA01 (sample SAMEA3504089, study PRJEB24116) | mouse gut metagenome | biome: mouse gut; feature: mouse-associated habitat; material: faeces | place: Denmark | collected 2011
CCATCATCGGCTGTCACATAACCTCACCGTGAAAACTTGCCACGATCGGCATCAACCCGCACTGCCACGATCTCATTTGGCGGCGAGTATCCGTATCCTACTCAACGGCTTTCAGGGATTCCACCATTTCCACTTTCCGCAGGCGGAAGCGCATCACGAAATTGACCAGAAGTGCGAACAGTACCGTCAGGCCGAAGGCGAAGAGATAGGAGAGCGGGGAGATGATCCGTCCGAACATCACGTCATCCAGTTCGGCCAGGTTCATGATCAGCCGGTGCAGCCAGATCCCCAGAATCAGTCCGGTCCCGCCGCCGATCATGGCGAGAATCAGCGATTCGCGGTTCACATAGGCATCCACCTCCCGCTCGGTATACCCCAGGACCTTGATCGTGGCGATTTCTCGCATGCGTTCGGAGATGTTCACATTCGCAAGATTGTACAGCACCACGAAAGCCAGCATGGCAGCGGAGATCACCAGGACCACGACCACCATTTTGATGGATCCGATCATGTCCAGGAAATTCTGCTGGAGCTTTGAGTAGAAGGAAACAGACCGCACGTCGTCCAGCAGCATGATATTGCCCCCCAGAGCCTCTTCAAAGTCATCCGACTGATCGGATGTCTTCAGCAGATAGACATCCTGCGGCTGTTCCGCCACATGCCAGTCGTCAAAGGTTTTCTGCGATACATAAACCTGGTGTCCCACGTACTGTGAGAAGACATCTGCGACTGTGGTTTCCAGCTTCTGGTCATCGGCTGTCTCCAGGGTCAGTTTCGATCCGGGTTTCAGCCCCAGTTTTTCCGCCATTTTCTGCGACATCAGGGCGCCTTCTTCCGGAACGGTGAGCGGCTCTTTGTCGAGGCTGTCCAGATGCACGAAGTCAGCGAGTTTCTTCCCCTGTGTTCCATCAGGAATGATGTGCAGGGTCGCTGCCGCCTTATTGCCATCCATGTCCAGCGTCACGGGCAGATCCTGCTCCCCGTAGACTCCCGTCACGCCTTCCAGTTTCTTCAGCGGATCAGACAGGGCATCGTTGTCTGCTGTCACCGCCGCATCATACTGGTAAATGGCGCCAAACTGCTCCGATACAATGCTGGAAATCGAGTCGTTGATCCCGAATCCCGCCACCAGCAGGGCACTGCAGCCCGAAATGCCAATGACGGTCATGAAGAACCGCTTCTTGTACCGGAAAATGTTGCGCAGGGTGACTTTGTGCAGGAACGGGATCCGCTGCCAGATAGCCGGCACTTTCTCCAGCAGGATCTGTTTTCCAGCCACACCGGCTTTGGGCCGCATGAGCTGGCTGGGGACTTCCCGGAGCTCCCGGCCGATGGAAAACAGCGTGGTGGCAAGGATCACCAGTGTCACACTGCCGGAGGCCAGGAGCATGAGTCCGGGCTGCCAGACGGTTTTGATGGTGTCAATGGTGTACATGGTGTTCCAGGCATAGAAGATGATGCAGGGGAACACCACCATGCCAACGGCGCAGCCCAGAATGGACCCCAGGATGGACGCGAGCAGGGAATACAGAATGTATTTCATGGCGATCTGCCACCAGGCATAGCCCAGGGCCTTGAGTGTGCCGATGGTGCTGCGCTGTTCGTCCACCATGCGGGTCATGGTTGTCATGCAGACCAGGGCTGCTACCAGGAAAAAGAACACCGGGAACACCGAGGCGATGCCATCCATGCGGTCGGCACAGGACTGATAGTCGCGATAGGAGTAGAACGAGTTGCGGTCCAGCACGATCCACTGCGGCTCCAGCTCATCGAGTTCCTTCTGTGCATCTTCGATCTTTTTCTGGCCCTTTTCGGTTTCTTCCTTCAGCTTTGTCTCCCCGTCTGCCAGCTCTGCCTTTGCTTTCGTGAGGTCCCTGCGGCCCTGTTCAAGCTGCGCCTGTCCTGACTGGTACTGGCTTTCGTGGATGTTGAGCTCGTTCCGGGAAGTCTCCAGCTGGCTGCGGGAGGCATCGATCTGTGCCTGGGCGGCTTCCAGTTCCGGGAGCCGGGCTTCGGCTGCCTGAATCTGTGCCAGGCCGTCACTGACCTGGTTCTGCTTCGCGTTGAGATCCGCAATGGCTGCATCCGCTTCCTCCAGTCCGGCCTGTGCCGTCTGTTTCTGTGCTTCCAGCTGTGTTTTCTGCGCCTGCAGGTCTGCCGCTGTGTCCAGGGCGCCCTGCACCTGCGCAAGGGATGCCTGCAACTGCGCAAGCTGTGCTTTCATGGCCTGGGCAGCCGCCGGGTCAGTGGCTTCCACCGCTTCGATCTGGGTCTGTAGCGAGGCAATGCCGGTCTCCAGCTGCTGCTTCTGTGCTGCCAGCGCCGCTGTATCGATCTGCGCCAATCCGGCATCGATCCGGGTGAGCCCTGCATTGATCTGGTCCAGCCCTGCCTGGGCCTGGTCCCGGCCTGTCTGTGCCTGTGTCAGTCCTTCCCGGATCTTTGCCTGCGCCGGTTCGAGAGACGCCTTCTGTGCCTGCGCCTGGCGGATCTGGGCAAGACCGCTGCTGACCTGCTGCTGCGAGCTGTCCAGCTGCGCCTGCCCCTGATTCAGCTGCGCCCACCCGGCATCCAGCTGTGACCGGGAATCCGTCAGCGTTTTTTCGCTGTCTGCGATTTCAGCCTCGCCATCCCGGATCTGCTGTCGGGCATCCGCCAGCTGTTTTTCGCCCTTTTCCGTCTCTTCCTTCAGCTGCTGCCGGGCATCTGTCAGTTCCTGCCTCGGATCCTTCAGCCGGGCCTCGATCCTGGCATCCGCGATGGCCTCCAGCTTTTTCACCACCGGATCCGTCACATCGAAATAGGCATCCGAGTAGGCGACCAGCTCCCTGGCGCCCCTCACCGTCACATCCGCTTCCGTATAGTAGCCGGATTTCACGGCTGCTTCCGGCACAAACAGGAACCCGTCCACAGACCCCGAGCCGATGGCGGAAGTGCCTTTCTCGAAACTCAGGTACCGGGGCGTGAACCCTTTGCCAACAACGGTGTATTCTTCATGCTTCAGCCTATCCGACAGGGGATCCTTCGTGCCGGATTCGATGCGCACCTTGTCGCCGATCGCAAAGGTGCCCTTCAGGCCGCTTTCCATGCTGCCGCCTTCGATCAGGCACTCATCCGGTTTTTCCGGCAGCCGTCCCTCCTCCACCCGGATCAGGTTCATCTCCGGGTTTTCCGGCAGGGAAAACAGCTTCCATACCTGTTCTGACTTGTCGATCCGGACCAGGACATCCTGGTTGTACAGTCCCTGCACCGACTCGACGCCGGGAACTTCGCGCATGGCATCCAGATCTTGCCGGTCCAGTCCCAGGGTGGAGAAGACCTGGATGTCCTGCAGGCCATAGCGGTCGAAGTAGTCATCCGCACTGGCCTTCATATCCGGCGGACTGGCCTTGACCCCTGCAAAAAAGGCCACGCCAAGGGCCACAATCAGGAGGATGGAAAGAAACCGCCCCAGAGAGCGGCGGATCTCCACCAGTGTTTCCTTCAGCAGTACCGGGGGCATCAGTATTCGATCTCCCGGGCATCCACAGGATGAGGATTCATGGTCACGGACTCGATTTTTCCGGATTTCACATGAATGATTTTGTCCCCCATGGGCGCCAGCGCGCTGTTGTGTGTGATCATGACCACGGTTTTGCGGTTGTTCCGGCAGGTATCCTGCAGCACCTGCAGCACCTGCTTGCCTGTCTTGTAGTCCAGTGCGCCGGTTGGTTCGTCACAAAGGAGAAGCTTGGGATTTTTCACCAGTGCCCGGGCGATCGCCACTCGCTGCTGTTCGCCGCCGGACAGATTTGCCGGGAAACGCCTGAATTTTTCCGGAGCGATCCCCACCAGTTTCAGGTTCTCCTTTGCATGTCCTGCCGCCTCTTTCCCGGAAACTCCGTTGAGCTCCAGAGGAAACATAACGTTCTCCAGCACTGTCAGCAGAGGAAACAGCTGAAAAGACTGAAAAATCACGGACACCTCTTTCCTGCGCCATAAATCCCTGTCCATAACCAGCACGTCCTGTCCGTCCTTTTGAACAGTTCCTCCGGAAGGCTCATCCAACCCTGCCAGAATGGACAAAAGCGTGGTCTTTCCTGAACCGGACGGTCCTGTAACTGCCGCCATCTCTCCGCCGGAAAACCGGCAATTCACATCCTTTAACACATCTTTCTCTGCTTTCCTGTACTTATATGAAATATGATCCAGTATCAGCTCTGTCATATTTTTATTCCCCCTTTTCTTTTTCCTGCAGCAATTCCATGGGTTTGGCTCTGGTAACCAGAACAGCTCCTGCTGTTGTTCCCATAAAACAGCCGGCCAGACAGCATCCTGCTGCCAGGAGCATGGCTGTCAGACTGTCATTTCCGGTCAGAATCAGAGAAATTCCTGCTCCGGTCAGAATTCCTGTCAGATTCAGAATCAGCAGCTCTAAAGCCAGCATCAGCCTGGTCTGAAAAATCCCCGTACCCAGAATCCGAAGCAGAGCGGCCTCCCGTTTTCTCTGTAACAGAAACAGAAGTGAAAGCGCTCCGGCAGCCAGAAGGGACACAGCATTTGACAGCGGACAGAGAATTCTCATCAGAGCAATATTTTTCTCCATGGGCTCCACCGCCTGCTCCAGTTCTTCATCCCAGATCACATGGGACAGCTCCAGAAGCCCTGCTCCCGGTTCTTCCAGAATCTTCCCGGCCTCCTCCCGGAAGATCTCCAGATCCCGGTTTTTTTCGGAATCCAGCCTGAACTTTGCTGTCATATAGTAAAGATTTCCCTGTTCCAGCAGTTCTAACAGTGAAAGGGGAAGAAGAATCGGTCCGGTTCCCACAGTTCCTCCCGTATAAAAGCCTCCCGCTTCCGCAAATACAGTATGATCTCCGCTGGCGTCTGAGAGACAGATCTGTTCTCCCGGCTCCAGTTTCCATTCTTCCCAAAGCGCCTCAGGAAGTATCGCAACCGGCATATAAAGCAGCCCATATCTGCCTTTCTTTGAGTAATCTTTCTGAAAACGTTCCGTCAGATACGGCAGTTCATCCTGTATCTGCATACGATTCCAGGAACCGGAAAGATACTGTTTCAGATCCTCAATGCCCACCAGACTCACTTTTTTTGTTCCGGTATTTCCGGCTTCTTTACTCACCAGGCCCTCTTCTCCCGCCACAAGGAAAGATTCCTGAATAAACCCGGTATCCAGCAGTTTCTTTATAGTATTTTCACTGATATATGCCCCGCCATGTTCCGTAACCACAACTCCCGTACTCTTTTTTATAATTTCAGTCTCCACAGAAACAGAGCGGTACAGCCGGTCTGCTTCCCGCTCCCCGGTGCGGACAGCGCTGTAAAGCCAGCAGGAAGACAGCACAAAAACCGCTGCCGCCAGCCACGCCAGCACTGTCCGCAGAGAAAAACGGTACAGATGACGTCCCACAAACTTCACCGTTACTCCTTTCAGAAAATGCTTTCCACCTTCTGCTGTATTCTGAGTGTTTCTTTCCCGGACATACTCCGGAGAGGTTCTGTTTTTACCGGTATTTGAAACATTCCGGATGCTTTCCCCAACTGTTTCCTGTATGGCATTCCTTTTCTCCGTTACTTCCGGCAGACCCTTTTTAGTCTCGTACTGTTTCTTCCCTCTTTTTCCCCTGGTTCCCTGAAGGATCTCCAGAACCGGTTTGCGGGCATGGAAAAATACTCCGGCTGAAAGTTCCAGCATCAATATCAGAAAAACCAACAGACAAAGTCCCGGAAACCATACGACCGAAAGCTCCGGGCGTCTGCCTGCCTCCAGGGTCCTCAGGGTCTGTCCGGCCTGCCACAGACCATATTTCCAGGCAGCTCCTCCACCTGCAAAAATTCCGGCTGCCCCTGTCAGCGCCAGAGGAAAACAGGCACAGAATGCTGCCTTTCCTGCCGGAACCCCCAGCGCCCGCGCAATGGCAATCTCTTTTTTCCGCTGCCAGGCATACAGAAAAGCCACTGCCCCCAGGGTCAGAATCATCACTGCCCCAAAAATCAGAAAACTGTAAAAGCTGCCCTGTTCCACTGCTTTTGCAGAATGGTAAAAAGAATCCCAGTTATTTTCCACAAAAGAAAGTGTAATTCCCAAAGATTCCAGCTTACCTCCCACCTCCTGCCGGAAGGAATCCTGTTCCCTGGGGGAGGTCAGTACAAAGCTGAACGAATCCTGTTCCACAGGCTGGTTTTCCCCATAGTGTTCCGGCAGCAGACTGTCCGGAATATATATAAGATTACTGTGACGGCTGAACAGAACAAATCCCGGATCATCAATCATGCCTCCATAACGTCTTCCGCAGATTCCCACAATCTCCAGCGTCACTTCTGTTTTTTCACCGTTTTCCCAGGTATCTTCTTCCAGGCTTCTCGTATACCCGCCGGGAGAGACAATACTGTCCTTAAGCGTCATGGTCAGAGAATCGCCCGCAGACAGGCCTCGGATTTCTGCAAATTCCTTTGTAATCACACACACCTTCCGGCTTTCTTCCTGGTCCTGACGGTTCAGCCATCTGCCTTCTTGAAGATAATAGTCCCTGGATGCTTCCTGAACCAGAGGCATGGCACTCATGTCAGCGGTGGTTTGGGCCAGCATGGTATGGCGGTTTCTCTCCTGAAGCAAAGCATCCTCATCCACATACTGCTCTCTTTCTGTCCGGTTCCCCTTCCAGGAACCAGAGGCCTTCCTCCAGAGGCAGAAGGTTTACGGACATTCCATCTCCGTAATGCCCGTAATTGGATTCCACCGGAGGATAACATTTTATCAGGTACGTCTTCCCCTCTTCCAGAACAGGCATCTTGCCTTCTTCGTCCGAAATCTCCAGCGTAAGGCGGTTTCCCGGTTCTGCACATTCCGGATAGCCATACACCCGTTCTTTTATCACAAAATGATACAGGCTGACGCCGGTTCTTCCGGTTTCCATTTTTTTGGTTACTTCACCCCATACCAGCAAATCACTGATTTTAACTCCATATCCATATTCACCCCGGTCGCTGGAATATCCGTCCAGATCCGTATTGTAGTATCCGTCCAGAACTGCAGGACAGTATCTTCTGATATCTTCAAATTCCACATAAGGACTTTTTTCTACCAGGGAAATTCCCTCTGTAATATCACCGTGAGCGGAGGACAGGGTTCCTATGGGCCGGTACCGCCGGGATATCCTGCTGATTTCATCCCTTACCGCCAGATATTCTGCCCCATGCAGCACAAATCCAAAGGAAGACGCCGCAATGAGCAGTAACAGCAGCAGCGCGCTCACTCTTCTTCTTATCATTGATTTCCAGAATAATTTCAATTCCATAACAGCTCCTTATCTCAGACCGGTATTTCCCTCCTGCGTCATCATCCGGATAATCGTCCTGTCCGTTTCCCGCATCCCCTGGCTTGCCAGTTCTCCGATATTTCTGATGGTATTTTCCACGCCTTTTCGGATAATTCCCTCTCCGTCGTGAAACTCCATGTTCTTTCTCTGCATCTGAACTCCCAGCAGTCCGGCTTCCACCGCGGATGCAATTTTCGCAGCGCAGCTTGCCTTTGCCCCGTCACAGATCACACCGGAATTGATGGCTACCGCATTGACGATTACATGAGAAATCTCATATGCACGGCCTCCATACAGATAACAGATTCCCGCGCCGGCGCCGCACCCTGCGCTGATAGCGCCGCAATATGCGGAAAGCCTTCCGATACCTGTTTTCAGATGGATTGTGACAAGATTGGAAACCACCAGAGCCCGCAGCAATGTCTCTCTGGGCACCTGCAGTTCTTCCCCGTACACAATTACCGGAAGGGAAGCTGTCATTCCCTGATTTCCGCTGCCGGAATTGATGATAACCGGCAGCTCACAGCCGTTCATTCTGGCGTCAGAACCTGCGGCAGCAATGGCCTTGGCCCGGTTCTGTACATTGTCTCCGTAACATTCCAGCAGAATTTTTCCAATCTGGGCTCCAAAGGAGCCTCTCATTCCTTCCTGAGCAATGGCTGTATTATATGCAATCTGACGCTCCAGCACTTCTTCCACATGAGAAATTTCCACACATTCCGCAAAATCTGCAATTCGCTCTACCGTAAGCAGCTCCCGGTCCGTACCGAAAGACTGCTTCTGCTCCACATAAGGCTTTTCCTGCATCACCTTTTCATCCTTTTTCACACAGATGACATTGGTGTGATAACCGGCAATCTGCGCATACCCGGAATGGCCTCCTGCGCTGGCCTTAATCTGGATATCAAAAATATAACCGCTCCGGGATTCATTTACGCTAACCGGCAGGCAGCTCTGCAGCTTTTTTGCCTGCTCTTTCTGTTCCTCTGTCATGGAAGCCAGAATTTCCAGTCCTTTTTCCGTATCTGCCGCCACAATCCCGGCGCACACTGCGGCCGAAATCCCCCGCTGGCCGCCGGTACAGGGCACTACCACGCTTTTTACATTTTTAATAATATTTGCGCTGGCCCGCACTTCCACAGATTCCGGCTCTGTTCCCAGCGCCCTGGCTGCAACTGCCGCCCCATATGCAATGGCGATGGGCTCCGTACATCCCATGGCAGGAACCAGTTCTTCCTGCAATATTCTCACATATTCATCATAAATCTTCTGTTCCATATCCTGTTCCCCCTGAACAATGTTTATCCATACAGAATTTTACCCATGGTTTTTCTTTTTACAGTTTAACACAGAAACCGGAATTCTTCCACACTTTCCTGCGGGCAGGCCGGATATCATGCCGGGAATGTCCGATATTTTCCGGCTGCCCGGACTTCGGCTCTTTTCTTTCTTATCTTTTTATATTATAATGGTGCGGGAGTAAAACAGAAAAAGGAGGAAATTATGATTCAGTACATAGCAAGCGACCTGGACGGAACTTTACTTCCGGACGGGGGACAGGACATGAATCCTGAAATTTTCGATTTGATTCTGCAGTTAAAGGAGAGAGGTATCCGGTTCATCGCTGCAAGCGGAAGACAGTATCACAGCATCCGTCAGCTTTTTCTGCCTGTCCAGGAGGATATTTCCTACATTACGGAAAACGGTTCCCTCTGTCTCCATCAGGGACAGGTTATTCACCGGGGTACGATTGAGCGGGAACTGGGCCTGCGTATTATTGACACCAGAAAAGAATTCCCGGACTGCCATACCCTTCTTTCCTGTGAGAGCCGGGCATATACTGATTCCAGAAATCCGGATTTTATTCATCATATGCGTGATGTGCTTCATAACGATATTGCATTTGTGGATGATCTGCATAAGATTCAGGAGCCTTTCCTGAAACTTGCCATCTGCGACCCCAACGGCACCGACAGAATGGAACCCTTTCTGAAAGAGCGTTTTTCCTCTGAAATCCGGGTAGTAACTGCCGGCAGAATCTGGGTGGATTTCCTTGCACCCGACGCGGACAAAGGCAAAGCCCTTGAAGTGCTTCTGAAACACCTGAATATTCCGCCCGAAAACGGCATCGCTTTCGGAGATCAGCAAAATGACATCGAAATGCTTCGGTTTGCAGGCACCGGCTATGCCATGAAAACCGCTGCGCCGGGAGTGGCAGAGTATGCGGACCGTATCACAGAATCTGTGACAGAAGTAATCAGAACACTGCTTAATACAGAAACTCCCTGACGTTTTCATCTGTTACTTTCTGATAAGGCAGATAAATGTATTTCTCATTTTCAAATACAATATCGCTCATGCCCATGCCGGTAACAGCAGCAACTGCCAGTTTCGCAATCGCCTGAGCCTGCCCCTTTCTGTCATTGTAAACAGTGGCGGCCAGCCTTCCGTCTATGACAGCTTCCAGCCCGGCCTCCGTTCCGTCTATGCCAAAAAATACCGGAAGGGCCGTCTCTGTATAATTCAGCTTATGGTAAGCGTCAATGGCGCCCAGGGCCATGGCATCGTTATTGGCCAGCACCATTTCAATCTGATTGGGATACTGGCTCAGAAGCTGCTGCATCCGGTTCTGAGCCTGTGCCCGATCCCAGTTTGCAATCCCGGTGCCTGATTTTTCCAGGGAAATATTCCTGCTTTTTAAAGTATCCACCGCGCTCTCGGTGCGGATAATGGCGTCCTGATGTCCAGGTTCCCCTTCCAGTACCACATACTGGATTTTCCCATCCCGGTTCCGGTCAATCCGCTGGTCTGCCTCAATGGCATCCGCTGCCAGTTCTCCCTGCATCTGACCGGACTGACGGGCATCGGCTCCCACATAGTAGAGTTTTTCCCACTGCATCATATCCTCTGCCACCGGCTCCCGGTTAAAAAATATAATGGGAACATCATTTTCTCTGGCCAGATCTATAATTTCCGATGGATCCGCCCGGTCCACCAGATTTACACAGAGCACATTGCAGTCCATATCAATCAGTTCCCTGACCTGGTCATCCTGAGTGCGCTGGGAACCTGCCGCATCCCGCACCATCACCGTAATCTCAAGATCGCCGCTCCCAAGCTCCTCAAACTGCTGCCGCAGGCAGGTTACCAGTTCGCCGAGAAATACGTCACTCTGATTATAAACAATGATACCTGCCTGGATTTTTACCGGAATTTCCGGCTTTTTTCTTCCGCAGCCGGCAAAAAGCAGCAGAATCATACAGCATACCATCCCTGCTGCCAGATATTTTTTTATTTTCATCCTATAAGCTCCATTCTGCTGATTGTAAAGGTATTACTCCGTAATTTCCCGGTTGAGGCTGTGTCTTTACTTGCTCATTGTAAACAGCAGTTCCTGATTTTTCTCCGAAAACAGATTTTCCCTGCGCAGCACAGTACAGGAAACCGTTCTGTTTCCGGCCCGCTGAAATTTATGCTCCAGGCTCTCGGCCAGTTCTGTCAGGCTCTGGTAACCCATCTGAAATCCGTCAGGCACAACCAGGCACTGCAGCACATCCGTATCAAGATAATAAGCGGCTTCTGTGGAATTTCCAATCCCATACACCAGCGCTCCGTGCAAATCATTTGAAGCCGCATATTTTCCTGCTGCCACCGCGCTTCTGTCATCCAGCGCAGCCACAAAGTCCACCTTCGAAAGAGATTTCAGAACATTTTCTCCCTCTTCTGCAAAAGAACCGGAAACAGACCAGCGCACTTTTACCCCTCTGGTTTCCAGCACTTCCCGCAGACCCTGCTCCCGGCTGAGGGCAGCCTGAGAACGGTCATCCTCGGAAAGAATTCCGCATACCTTTCCTTCTATATTTTTGCCGTAGTCTTTCCATAATTCTTCTGCCAGCCCTTTCCCAATCTCATAATTGTCCGGCCCTGTCACAGGAAGGAGTGAACTTTCTTCCTCTCCGGATGCTGCGCATACCACCAGCATAACGGGAATTTTTTTCTCCATCTTCCGTAACATTTCCTCTGTTTCCTGCCCTGGCGCCGGCTGCACAATCACAGCGTCCGCTCCATTTTCCATTTCAGACCTGATCAGTTCCTGTTCCTCTTCTGTGGTCAGATTCTCTCCCGTACTGACAATGGACAGTTCAATATTCTGGTCCTCCGCCGCCATCTTCAGTCCGTACTTAAAAGAAGCCCACTGGCTGCTGTCCGAATTCTGAATAACCACAGCAATTTTATAACGGCTTTCTCCGCTCTTTTCCAGAAACATCTGGATCACCAGTATAATCAGCATTACTGCCAGTATGGATTCCATCAGAATAAAGATTTTCTTATTATCCTTCATAAACTGCTTCCTCTTTGCCAGGCAGACATCCCTTTTCCAGGACTTTCCTGTTTTCCTCCGTATAGGGAACTGCCGGAATCCGGATGGAAACCTCTGTCCCCTCGTCCGGTTCACTGTTCACTGAAAGGCCATATTCTTTTCCAAACAGAATTCGGATACGGCTGTCCACGTTAATCAGTCCTACCCCTGACCCGTGCTGGGGCTTCCTGCTGCTGTCCGTAAGAATCAGACCGGCGGCCTCTTTTGTCATCCCCATACCGTTATCTGTTACCGACAATACCACAAATCCATCCACAAGCCTTCCGGTTATCTGAATCTCCCCGGCGTCTTCCATGCCCGCCATTCCGTAATTGATTGCGTTTTCCAGAACAGGCTGCAAAATCAGCTTTACCGTACAGAAGGAGTAAATGGCCGAATCTATGTCAAATTTCACCGAAAATCCATTTTTATAGCGGATTTTCTGAATATTCATATAACTTTTGGCATGTTGGAGTTCATCTTTTACCGTGATTATGGTACGTCCCCCGGAAAGACTGATGCGAAACAGCCTTGCCAGTTCCGAAATCATAAAAGCTGCCTCCTCATTCTTTTCATCCTCCACCATCCAGATAATGGAATCCAGCGTATTGTAGAGAAAATGAGGATTAATCTGGCTCTGCAGTGCATCCAGTTCACTTTTCCTGCGCTCATTCTGCTCCCGGACAATTTCTTTCATCAACCTGTCAATCTGCTCATAGGACGTCTGAATGGAATATCCCAGGTGCCTGATTTCCCGGGAACCGCCGATGTAAATCTCCGGTGTTTCTCCCGCTTCATATCCCACCACCGAATCATTCAGTTTCAGAATAGGGCTTGAAATCCTGACGGATACAATCCGGTTTACAAGCACCAGCATCATTGTCATAAACAACATAAAAATTCCGAAAAAGTACCGGAGATCAAACATCCCGGAGGTAAAAGAAGAATAGGGAATCACCCCCACCAGCTTCCATCCGGTATAACTGATGGTACTCACAATCACTTTCCGGTGTTCTCCTTCAAAATACTCGTCATAGACGCCATCCCTGTATCCAGCGGCCTGGACGCTGTTTTCACTTCCAATCCCGTTGTTAATCTGAACCTGACGGGTATGGTAAATAAGTTCTCCGTTGCTGTCGCACAGATAAAAATACTGTCCGTTCCCGGATTCATTGATCTTTCTCATCATCCGTTCTATACTGGCATAATCCATATCCACCAGGAGCACGCCCGACCGGGATACCCCATTGTCCGTCAGTTCCACCACACGGCTTAAAGAAATCACCCAGTAATATCTGAAAGCCCCGTCATCAAAAAGATTCTGGATATGAGGAGTGGAAAAGTGCATGTTTTCCATTTCTCCCAAAGCCTTTTCATACCATCCCTGCCTTGTAATATTGGGGTCTTCTTTCTGTAAAACCACCGGCTCCGCCGCCACCAGGCTCCCGTATTCATTGTATACGGCCACGCTGTGCAGATTTTCCCGGTTTGCCGCATACAGAAGATTCATTCCCTGCTGGATTTCCTGAAGCTGCCTGGAAAAATCATTTTCCTTAATAACATTATAATAGATGGAATCCGACACCCTGCGCATACTGACCAGATAATCCTCCAGATTTTCTCCTGCCTGCCCCATCAGTTTCTGTGTGCCGGAAACAATTTCCTGGCGTGCTGACGCGGAAAATCTGATATACATCACAACTCCCAGAATCAGCAGAATGGAAAAGGATACCACGGAAAATACTGCCATAATGGTAGACTGAATGCCCCACAGTTCCGGTTTTTTCGGATATATGAAATACTTATTTTTCACTCTCTGCATGCTCCGTTCTGTATTTTGACGGGGACGTCCCAAACCGTTTTTTAAACACGTAGCTGAAATAATTCGGGTCGGAATAACCCACCTGGCTGGCTATCATATAGCTTTTCTCATTGGTTTCAATCAGAAGGCGCGCCGCACGGTCCAGCCGGTAATCTGTCAGATAACCCACAAATGAGCTTCCGGTCTCCTTCTTAAACACTGTGGAAAAGTAAGAATTAGACACACCCAGAGAGGCGCAGATATCGTCCAGCGACAGTTTTTCGTCTGCATAATGATTCTGTACATATTCCATGGCTCTGCTGACCAGGGATTCGGTTGAGCTGCTCCTGACACGAATGAGCTGTTCCCGGAAAGAAAGGCTCACCTTCAGCAGCCAGTTTTTCAGGGCATCCGGCTCCGTATCCAGCAGGCTCCCGTACAGCCGGCCCATATCCTCTGTATTCTCTCCCATTGTAATACCATTATTCGCAGAAAACCGCAGAAGCATACTCAGCAGTTCCATCCGGTCCATATACTGCTGCTGCAGGGATTTATCTGTAAATGAAGTGTGAAGGAAATACCGGTTTACCGCTTCGGTAATCTCTTCTTCCGAGCCCACCCTTATCATCCGGAACAGATCCGACAGTTCCGACTCATTGGAAGAAACAGACCTGTCCATTTTCTGAGGGACAATCTCCCTGATATTGATGGCCCTGGAGGCGCCATATACTGCCCGGTAGGAAACTGCTTCTCTGGCACTGCTGTAAGACCGGGGCAAATCCAGAATATTTCCGCAAATCTGCCCGATTCCCACAGTGACAACCGCTCCCAGCATCCGCCTGGCATATCGGCAGAACCTGTCGCATTCGTCTGTCAGTTCCCAGACCTCATTTTCATCTCCCAGCTGCAGAATCAACACCGTATTCCCCAGGTAGGCAAAACTTTTCGCCTGCCATTTCTTTCCCAGCCGCTCTTTTGCATGTTCCCGGACGGAAGCAGCCAGCAGCTGCGGATCTATGGGCCCGGCCTCCTGACTGGAGGAAGTATGAATAACCAGGCAGCTGAAAAAGGGGCCCGGAAAAGACAGCTGACATTCTGAAAGATATCTGGAAATTTCATCTTCATGAACCCTTCCTTCAATCAGCCCGGAATAAAAATCCGCTCGCAAAAGAGGCAGGGACTCCAGGTAATACTTTTCAAGGGTTTCCACGCTGCGCTTCTCACTGATTTCCTGGTCCAGCTTGATTTTCAGCCTGGAAAACACAGATTTCAGCTCCGCAGAATTCATGGGCTTTAAAATATACTCTTCCACCTCCAGATGGATGGCTTCTTTCGCATATTCAAATTCGTCAAAACCTGTAAACAGCAGAATCTTAGTGGCCGGAAATTCCGTTTTTACACGATGCGCCAGTTCCATACCGTCCATATAAGGCATTTTGATATCGGTCACCAGTACATCCGGCTGAAATTCTTCCATCAGCTCCAGAGCCTTTACACCGTTGCCCGCCCATCCAATCACGGAAAACCCCAGTTCCTCCCAGTTGATTTTACGCATTATTACCTGTATTACCTCTTCTTCATCGTCCACTAAAAGCACTGTATACATATTCTTACCTTCCCTCAAATCCTGCTTTCTGTTTTTTCCTATTATAGCAAAAGGGCCGGGAAAAGTAAATGTCGCTCTATTATCAGAAGATGGTGTTTCCTGTAGCAGAACAAAGCGGAGAGGTCCACATCAGCTCCCTGAATCCCTAATTCATGAGGGACCTGGACGGTTTGCTGCGCCGAGTGCAGTCGCTTTAGCGACTAATACCTGTTGCACGAGTGCGCATATTACTTTTATCTTATAGGAAGACACTTTCATGCTTTAGCGTGGCAAGGTCTTTCCTATAAGATAAAAAAACAGGCCCGCCATCCGGCGAGCCTGTTTTATCCCATATATCTGCAGAATACAGTCTGAAGACATTTGATGTCACTCCATACGGAATTATTTTTTCTGTACATATTTCAGACAGTCAAGGGTTACCGCCGAAATAATGATGATACCTTCAAATACGAACTGAAGGTTTGTGTCAATTCCGAGGATGGTAAGAGAATAGGTAAGGGCTGTAAAAATCAGCACACCTACTACCACGCCGGAAATCTTTCCGATACCACCAGTAAAGGAAACGCCGCCCACTACGCAGGCTGCAATTGCGTCCATATCCCAGCCCTGTCCATAAGCTGCGGAACCGGAACCAACCATTCTGGCACATTCCAGCCAGGAACCGAAACCGTACAGTACGCCTGCCAGCATAAACGCACCCATGGTTACCTTAAATACGGAGATACCGGAAACAGATGCAGCTTCCGGGTTTCCGCCTACTGCGTACAGGTTCTTGCCGAATGTGGTTTTATTCCAGATAAACCAGATAATTGCAATGGCTGCAACCGCCCAGAGGATAATGGTGGGGAATCCATTGACTTTCGGAATAATCATATTCGGAATTACCGGCTCAATGGCTCCGAACGATACACCTTTGGTTGCATAGGTGATGATACCGAAAATCATCAGCATGTTTGCCATGGTTGAAATAAAGGGGTGCATCTTAAATTTGGCAGTAAAGAAACCGGCCAGCGAAGTAAAGCAGGTACACAGGAAAATACATGCCACCAATGCAAAAATAACACGTACAATAACAGGAAGCCCTGTAAAGTCAAATATATGGCCGAACACTCCTCCGGTATTGATTCCCTGGTGCATAATAATAGTGGCTGTGGTCATACCCATACCAACCATACGCCCGATGGAAAGATCCGTACCGGTAAGTAAAATCAGTCCTGCAACGCCAAGAGCAAGGAACATACGGGGTGAAGCCTGCTGCAGAATATTTAATACGTTATTATAAGTAAGGAGCGGGGTATTCTTCACAATAGGAGTAATCACACACAATGCCACGAAAATCAGGACAATGACAATATACAGTCCGTTCCGCAGGAAAAAAGACCTGCGGTTAAAGGTATATTTGTAATTCTCCCACTTCTGAGTCCTTGCTTCCATAAATGTAAATTTGGACATGCGCAGCATATCAATCAGATGATATCTGTGGGCAAAAGCTGCATGTTTTCTGTCTTTAATCTGCTGAAGGTCTTTTTCCAGTTCCATTTTGGCAGCAAACAGACGATTTTTATGCACATACTTTTCATCTTTGATTTCATTGTGGTCGGAAAGTTTTGCCAGGGCTTCTTTATGCTCTTTTTCCAGCCGTTCCACTTCCCTGGTGTATTTCGCTTTTGCTTCTGCTCTTTCTCTCTCGCAGCTTTCCTTCACCGGCTGATAATATTCTTTATCATAATTTGCTTTCAGGAATTCTTCTGCCTGAGCGATTAATTTTGCAATCTGGTCTTTGTTTTTTGCTTCAACTGCTCTTGCCTGCTCCAGTTCTGCCTGGTATCTGGCAATTGCGGCATCCTTTTCTGCCTTTGTATAAATGCGGTCTCTCTTCACACTGTCAATTTCATTCTGGACAGAGATAACCTTATTTGTGCCTTCTGCTCTTAAGCTGTCAATTTCTTTCTGAATTGCACCGACACGATCATCAATTGGCTTACGCAGCTTCATTTCCTGCTCAGCCGTAAGAATTTTATTATCCATATTCTTCTTTCCTCCCTACAGATATTTGGCGCTGAGCCTTAAGAGCTCTTCCTGATTCGTCTCTTTCGTATTTACAATTCCGGAAAGATGTCCGTTTGACATCACGCCGATACGATTGGTAATTCCCAGAATTTCCGGCATCTCAGAGGAAACCACAATAATGGTCTTACCCTGTTTCGCCATATTGATAATCAGTTCATAAATCTCATATTTCGCGCCTACATCAATTCCTCTTGTGGGTTCGTCCATCATAAAAATCTGCGGGCCGCGCTCCAGCCATTTTCCGAAAATTACTTTCTGCTGATTTCCACCGGAAAGATTTGCAATCATGTCCTCCGGACCCATGCATTTCGTATGCATAACTTTAATCTCATTTGCAGTGGCCTTTGACATCTTCTGATTGTCGAGAGCAATACCGGATTTGTACTCAGAGAGATTTGCAATAGTGGTATTAAAGATAAGGTTGCCTTTTATAAACAGCCCGTTAGCTTTCCGCTCTTCCGTAATCAGAGCAAATCCATGCTCCATGGCTTCCAGTGCGCTGTTAAAATTCATCAGGCGGTTTTTAAAATACACACGACCGGCCGCTCTGGTACGAATTCCGAAAATCGTCTCCAGAAGTTCCGTACGTCCGGCTCCCACCAGACCATACAGTCCAAAGATTTCTCCTTCCTTCACATCAAAGGTAATATCCTGCAGGTGAGGCTCAAATTTGGTGGACAGGTTCTGAATGGATAAAATCACATCCTTCGGCGTATTGTCCACCGGAGGGAAGCGGTTCTCAAGAGAACGTCCAACCATTGCCGCAATCAGTTCATTCATATCCGTGTCTTTTGCAGCCTTTGTCATAACCAGGTTACCGTCACGGAGCACGGATATTTCATCACAGATTTCAAAAATCTCATCCATTTTATGAGAAATATAAATCAGCGAGATTCCCTGGGATTTTAACATCCGCATCATTTCAAAAAGTTTATCTACTTCCTGTACCGTCAGGGAGGAGGTAGGCTCATCCAGTACAATTACTTTTGAATTATAGGAAATTGCTTTTGCAATTTCACACATCTGTCTCTGTGATACTGACATGTTCCGCATGGGCTGTGTAAGGTTTACTGTCATCCCCAGTTTTCGAAACAGCTCGGAGGCCTCTTTTTTCATTCTGCCTTCATCTACAATTCCCATGGAATTCACGGGATATCGTCCAAGGAACAGGTTATCAATGACATTTCTCTCCAGACACTGGTTCAGTTCCTGGTGCACCATTGCAATTCCGTTCTCCAGTGCATCTTTCGGTCCTGAGAAACTTACTTCCCTGCCGTCAAGAAAAACATTGCCCTCGTCCTTCTGATACGTTCCGAACAGGCATTTCATCATTGTTGACTTTCCCGCACCGTTTTCACCCATAAGCCCCATAACCGTACCCCGCTTGATATCCAGATTAATGTGATCCAGTACACGGTTCCGGCCAAAAGACTTGCTCATGCCCCGTATCGATAAGACGGTATTATCTTTCTTATCTGCCATTTTCGTTACTCCTGTATGCATAATCAATAGTTACCAATATTTAATTTCCGATATAAAAAGCTGCCAGAAAGAAGTCCTTCCTGGCAGCCCGGCTTTGCATAATAGCAGCTTACTGGCTAAGCAAAGATGTATAGGAAGCTGCATTATCCGTTTTAACCATGTTGATGGCAAATGCATCATACTGTCCCGGATTTCCAAGACGGTTTGTAATGTTGG
>OFHA01001220.1_pt1 | contig 18753 bp, 13 predicted proteins | sample 1521891 | NCBI WGS metagenome assembly OFHA01 (sample SAMEA3504089, study PRJEB24116) | mouse gut metagenome | biome: mouse gut; feature: mouse-associated habitat; material: faeces | place: Denmark | collected 2011
ACAAGGTTTGAGGACGGAATCCAGAAGACGGTCCGGTGGTACCTGGAGAACCGGGCTTGGTGGGAGAACATCGTCAGCGGGGAGTATCAGAGCTACTATGAGCGGATGTACGGAAACCGGTAAGCCTCGGATTGCCATTCTCATGGCGGTATATGAACCAAGGATGGATTGGCTGCGGGAGCAGCTGGAGAGCCTGGAGAAACAGACCTATCTCAACCTGAAATTGTATGTCCGGGACGACTGCTCCGAGACGGTATCCTTTGAGGAAATCGAGCGGTGTATAAAAGAATACATCCATTCTTTTCCCTATGAGATACAGCGCAACGAGGCAAATCTGGGCTCCAACAGGACCTTTGAGCGTCTGACAGAGGAGGCGGAGGGGGAGTACTTCGCCTACTGTGACCAGGACGATATCTGGTTGCCGGAGAAGTTGGTGGTCCTACAAGAGGAACTGGAGCGGACGGGCGCACTGCTGGTCTGCTCGGATATGCACATCATTGACGGTGATGGTAAACAGACGGCGGACAGTATCATCAAGGTGCGCCGGCACCATGTATTTCGTTCGGGCGAAGACCTATCTTCTAAATTGCTTTTCCACAATTTTGTAACAGGTTGTTCAGTGCTTGTAAAAAGTATTGAAGCAAAAGCGGCGGTTCCGTTTTGCCCCTATATGGTCCATGACCACTATATCGCGCTGTGGTGCGCGGAAAGAGGAGCGATAATCTCTTTACAGATGCCTTTGATTCGTTACCGCATTCATGATAAGAGCCAAACATTACTGTTATCCGGAGTGTACGATAAATCCAGCTATGGGACAGTTCGAATCCACAGAATGCTGGAGCGGCTGGCCTGGCTGCGGGAGCATTTCCCCTGCGGCGAAGCATTGGACAGAGAAATTGAGCAGAGCTTGCTCTGGGCCCAGGCGAGGGAAAACAACTGGCTGCGGCGGGGTGGAAAGACTGTGGTCTGGAGGTACAGGCGGTACAGTTTGCTTCCATCCCTGTTTGAACTGATTACAGTTAATATGCCAGAGTGTATTTTTCAGGTGTGCCTTTGGGCCGCAAAAAGAAATTTAATGTAGGAAATTAAGCAATGAAAATTTTAGTAACAGGTGTGGGCGGACAGCTGGGCCATGACGTGTGCCGTGTGCTAGCCGCGCGGAATATTGCGCACAGAGGCGTGGATATCGCGGCCTTTGACATTACGGACGTGAAAGCCACGCAGGAATATATTATGAATTATTGCCCGGACGCGGTGATCCACTGCTCGGCGTGGACGGCGGTGGACAAGGCGGAGGACAAACTGGACAAGGTCCGGGCGGTGAACACGGAGGGGCCCCGGAACATAGCGGCGGTCTGTAAAGAGATTGGAGCAAAGCTACTGTACATCTCCACGGACTACGTTTTCCCTGGAACCGGGGAGCGATTCTATGAACCGGAGGACCCCACAGGCCCCCTGGGCGCTTACGGTGAGACCAAGCTGGGCGGCGAACTGGCGGTAAAAGAACTGCTGGAGAAATATTTCATTGTCCGCATCTCCTGGGTGTTCGGCATGAATGGTAATAATTTTGTGAAAACCATGCTGCGTCTGGCGGAGACAAAAACGGAACTCAACGTGGTGTGCGACCAGATCGGCAGTCCCACCTATACAGCGGATCTGGCGCCGCTGCTGTGCAATATGATTATGACGGAGAAGTACGGCGTATACCACGCCACCAACGAGGGCGTATGCTCTTGGGCGGAGTTTGCCCAGGAGATTTTCCGCTTGGCAGGGAAAAACGTCAAGGTTAACCCGGTGTCCACCAGCGAGTATCCGACAAAGGCGGCGCGGCCTCTGAACTCCCGCATGAGCAAGGACAAACTGGAGAAAATGGGCTTCGCCAGACTGCCGGACTGGCATGACGCGTTGGCGAGGTACATTCACGAGCTTGAAGGAGCGGACCGGATTTGAGTGAGAAACAGGTGAGAAAAGGCTGCGCCATCGCGCTGGCGGTATATGTGGTTTTAGCCGTGGCCTTCTACTGGATCAGCGGGGACCAACTGCACTTCCGGGACGAGAATACAGATGCCATCACCGCCAGCGAACCCATAGGGGAGTTGGTGCAGGGTATGGAAATCCGCCAGCCGTTTACCGCGCAGGCGGATGAGATATTGGGTGTGGACATGCTGTTGTCCACGTATGCCAGAGAAAACCAATGCCGGGTTTTTGTGAGTATTGTGGATGGAAACGGCCTTACACTGGCGCAGACGGAACTATCCGGGGTGGAAATCATGGACAATGCTGTCCGTACAGTCTCCTTTGCCCAGCCTGTCCAGGTGACGCCGGGGGCGCGGTACGCGCTGGTGCTGGCCAGTCCGGACGGCGCGCCGGGTAGCGCGGTTACCGCCTGGCAGGGCAGCACGATTGCTGCCGCCCGGGCGGAAATCCCTGTAGAAATCCAGGACCGGCTGCTGGTGAACGGCGAGGCCCGGGAGGGACTGCTGCACTACAGCTTCCACAACCGGAGCTATTTCTGGTTCGGCACATTGTACTGGTACTTCATTCTGGGGGCGGGACTTATGGCGGCAGGATACTGCGTCTGGCTTTGCTGCGCCGCGCGGCAGGGCAGGAACTGCCTGTCCCTGCGGCTGATTTCCGCTTTCCAGCGGTATGGATATTTAATGCGCCAACTGGTGGCGCGGGACTTCAAAACCAAGTACAAGCGCTCTGTACTGGGCATACTGTGGAGTTTCCTCAACCCACTGCTGACCATGATGGTCCAGTATATTGTGTTCTCCACCCTGTTCAAGTCGGACATCCCCAACTTCCGGCTGTATCTGCTCTCCGGTATCGTGTGCTTCAACTTCTTCAGCGAGGCCACTACCATGGGTCTGCAGGCCATCGTGGGCAACGCCGCGCTGATTACCAAGGTATATGTGCCCAAGTATATATACCCGGTGTCCAGGGTATTTTCCTCTGCCATCAATCTGTTGCTGTCCCTCATCCCCCTGCTGGCGGTGATGCTGCTGACGGGTACGCCCATTCGGCCGGCCATCCTGTTGCTGCCCTTTGGACTGATCTGTCTGGTGGGTTTCTGCATCGGGATGGGCTTCATCCTGTCCACATTGATGGTGTTCTTCCGGGACACCCAGTTTTTGTGGGGCGTGGTCAGTATGCTGTGGATGTACGCCACGCCGATTTTCTACCCGGAGAGCATCATCCCGGCCCAGTACATGGCGGTCTACAAGTGCAATCCCATGTACCACATCATCCGGTTTGTCCGTATTGTGCTGATTGACGGCGTATCGCCGGAGCCGAAGGCCTACGCGCTGTGCCTGATTGCGTCCTTTGTGCCCCTGATATTCGGCGCAATCATCTTTAAGAAAAACCAGGATAAGTTCATTTTGAACCTGTGAGGAAGACATGATAAAAGCGAAAAATGTATCGGTAAAGTACCTGATGACCTACGATCGGATCAAGAGCATGAAGGAATATCTGGTGCAGCTGGTGAAGGGGAAGATCCAGTATGAGGAGTTCTGGGCGCTGAAGGGTGTGAGCTTCGAGGTAAAGAAGGGGGAAGTTCTGGGGATCATCGGGCACAACGGCGCGGGGAAGTCCACGCTGTTGAAAGTGATCTCTGGGATACTCAAGCCCACCACCGGGAGCGTGCAGGTGAACGGGGCGATTGTGCCTATGCTGGAGCTGGGGAGTGGGTTTGACTTTGACCTGACAGGCCGGGAGAATGTGTTCCTCAACGGGGCGATTCTGGGGTATTCTGAGCAGTTCCTCAAGGAGAAATATGAGGAGATTGTGGCGTTTTCGGAGCTGGGGCAGTTCATTGACGTGCCGCTGCGGAACTACTCCTCCGGTATGGTGATGCGGCTGGCGTTCTCCATTGCCACGGTGGTGCAGCCGGATATCCTCATTGTGGATGAGATTTTGGCTGTGGGGGATGCGGAGTTTCAGGAAAAAAGCAAACGCAGGATGCTGCAACTCATGGGCGGCGGGACTACCGTGCTGTTTGTGTCGCATAGTATCCAGCAGATTCGGGAGATGTGCAATCGGGTGATTTGGCTGGAGCGCGGCGAGGTAGTTATGACTGGAGATACTAAAAGCGGTTGCGACGCATATGAGGCGTCAGCAAATTGATGTTGGAGGGAACGAGATATGGGGCGGGCGAAGATGCTGTGGGAAAAGAGCATAGCAACCCTGAAAAACGATGGACTGCGGGCGTTTGCCCTAAAGTCGATGAATTATGTGAAGAAAAACGTGAAGAAGGAGGATAACGCCAATTCTCCGGAAACGATGTTTATGGATGTCCTGTTCATCAATGGTTGTTTTCTGCCTCATCCGTCCAGGTACCGGGTGACCCACCAGCGCGAGCAGCTTTTTGCCAATGGTGTGAGCAGCAACGAGGTTTTCTACGAAAAATTGAGCCTTGATTTGGTTAAAAGGTACCGCGTGTTCATCTTTTTCCGCTGCCCTTATACGGATGTGGTGGGCGAGTTCATTCAACTGGCGAAGTCAATGAATAAGCGAGTTCTCTTTGACATTGATGATCTGGTCATTGATAGAAAATATACGGATCAGATTCCCTATGTTCAGAACATGCCGCCGGAAGAAAAGGCAAATTATGACAGCGGCGTGGAAAGGATGCAGCGGACGTTGCGCCTCTGCGATGGTGCGATTACAACAACAGAGGGACTGGCAGATGAACTGCGAAACTATGTTCCGGAGGTGTATATCAACCGAAACGTAGTCTCCGACCGGATGATTGAACTGTCTAAATGGGCGGTATTTGACCGGGATCAACTGCCATATTTATCTCCCGATCAGGCAGATTCCCGCAGAGATCGGAAAAAAATCCTTAAAGCGAAAAAGGAGATGGAGAATCGCAAGGCCAGCAGAGTTGTGCGAATTGGATATTTCAGCGGGAGTATAACACACAACGATGATATCCAGATGATCCTGCCTGTCTTGGCAAAAATTATGAGGCAGTTCCCAAATGTTGAACTGCATATCGTGGGTGAGTTAGATATCCCGGAAGAGCTGAACCATGTCCAAGAGAGAATTACAGCAAAGCCGTTTGTCTCTTGGGAGGAACTTCCCAGACTGATTGCATCTGTTGATATCAATATTGCTCCGCTCTGTAACACAATCTTTAATGCGGCTAAGTCAGAGAATAAGTGGACGGAGGCATCCTTGGTGAAGGTCCCCACAGTTGCTAGCAAGGTTGGCGCGATGACGCGGATGATAGAAAACGGGATAACGGGATTCCTCTGCGAAAACAATGAGGAATGGCTTATGACTCTGGAAAAGCTGATCCTTGATTCCACGCTACGCAAGCAAGTGGGGGAACGGGCCTACCAGTATGTAAGTAAGCATGGTGTTACGCTCTACACGGGGTATTCCTTTTCAAAATACATCAAGGGGAAAATGACAAAGAATATTGCCTTCGTACTGCCATCTACACAGATAAGCGGGGGTATCCTTGTCGCCTTAAAGCACGCGTCTGTTTTAAGAAACGCTGGCTATGACGTCCTGATTTTAAGCGAGGGATTTTCAGAGAAAGATGTTACATATTTAGGCGAAACTTTCCCTGTTATATCTACCAATATGTCACAAATACACGGCAGCTTTGACCAAGCTGTGGCAACACTGTGGTCCACCACCAATTTTATCCGGATGTATCCTGCAATCTCAACAAGAAGCTATTTAGTACAAGGCTTTGAGACTGATTTTTCTGCACCTGGGAGTATTTTTCGCTTCAGCGCAAATCAAACATATTCTTTAGATGATATACGGTACCTCACAATTTCCAAATGGTGTGAGAAATGGCTACACGATGATTTCGGTCGCCGTTCTACATACATTCCGAATGGAATCGAGCTCTCGCGCTTTAAATCTCAGAAACGAATATTCGGAAAAAAGAAGATACGCATTTTGATAGAGGGCAATAGCGATGACTACTATAAAAATGTAGACGAGGCATTTAAAGTAGTCGGGAGGCTCAATAGACAAAAATACGAAATCTGGTTTATGTCTTACCAAGGAAAGCCAAAGGAATGGTATCAACTGGACAAGTTCCTACATCAAGTGGCTTACGATGATGTGCCGGATATCTATTTACAATGCGACATACTCCTGAAAACAACTATTTTGGAGAGCTTCTCCTATCCTCCCCTGGAGATGATGGCCACAGGCGGATATGTGGTGGCCGTATCAAATGATGGAAATGCGGAGTATTTGAAAGACGGCGAAAATTGTTTGCTTTATGAACAAGGCGATATTGACGCGGCTGTAAAGGCGATTGAGAGAATTTGCTCTGATTGTGAACTAAGGGAAAAACTTTATTGCAGTGGCCTATATACAGCGGATAGTAGAAATTGGCGGAGTATAGAGTCTAAGATCCTGGAGATATATGGCGGATAATACGGAGAGGTATATATGGAGAGAGCAGAACGGATTGGGTGGGTGGATGTAGCCAAGGGATTTGCAATGGTTTTCGTCTATTTAGGCCATTGGAGTACCGCCAGAGTAACCACGCTGGCGTATAGTTTTCATTTACAGCTGTTTTTTATCATTGCAGGATTCTTTTGTATACAGCCTCAAAAAAAACTTACCCGTTTTACGAGAGAAAAAGTATGTGCGATTGCTGTCCCAATGCTTATGTGGGGGTGCATTAGCTTTGTTATAAGCAGATTAGATGCGGAGACTTTTGAGATTAGCGAATTAGCGGTATTAGTTCAGAATCCGGCCTCTATTCAGCCCAATTATTGGTTTTTTCCGGCTATGTTCAGTGCCATTTTGCTGGGAATTTTTTGGGTAACGCATCTGCTGTTTGGTGAGAATCCTGTTATCCCAGAGAGGTATAATGCGATTTTGAAATTCAGTCAATTACCGGGTATAAAAATAGTCAATAATTGGTTTAGTTTAGGCGGAGCGGCGCAGTACCTGTTTTGGTATGCTTTAGGTGCGCTCGTATATGATTATTTAAATAAATATGCGTCTTTGCGGAAGATACATCCAATCCATTTCCACACATGTGGTCTGTTGGCAACCGTCACATCATTGATTTTGTTCTTGGGCAAGGTGACAGAAATCGGGAACATCTCCCATATTATTTATTCCAACATCGTTATATTGGAGTTTTACCGCACAATTACCACAATAATCATTTGTTTTGGCGTGATATATCTAAGTATTTTACTCGAGAGATCGTCTTTTCTTAGTGGGATTGGTAGGAACGGCGTGTCATTGATGGGGTTGGAATTTATTACCCACAGTTTTATTCCACTTAGTCTCCTGCCTATGCTCAACATGGGAATACCTTCGATTGCTTCGACTGTTGACGTGATAACAATCACACTTGCCACACTATGGTTAAACTGTAGAATTGCACGCGATATAGACCGGTATTTCCCGGTTTTAAATGGAAGATGGAGAGTGAAAGAGCACCACAGCCATACGGAAACGGGGCTTAAGGGATAGACGCTTGGATATACAGAGCCGGCATAATGGAGCCTTCCCAATAATTAGGAACTGGAGAAATTTAAAACTATGAAAAGTAAGCAGAAGGTTGGAAAATATATTATCCCTGTATTACTAGCGACGTGGTTGCTTATCTCTCTTTTATTCTCGGAGAAACTGGGCACCTATCTTGCCAGCTTCTCGCCTCAGATATCAGAGGGGGAGGCATCTATCGACTATTACAGCGAAGATAACAACCAGCGCTATGCGCTAAATTCGGGGGAGATTTTGTCCCTACCTGTCCAGCTGGAAAAGCGGCTGGCGCGGATTGGTATATATATTGGTGCGCAGAGCGATAGCACTGGAAACTATATTTTCCAGCTTGAGGATGACTTCGGTTCCATCTTAGGAAAGACCTCTGTAGCTCTTGCAGATATCAAAGAGAACCAATTTGTGTATATCACATCAAGGAGCATTATTAGCAATGAGGGTGTCTATTATATAAAGATTTTTTCTGAAACATCCACCCAAAGTCCGCTCTATCTGAATACATCTTTGGCCAGTGCTTTCCAGACAGCACCATTCCAAATTGAGGGAATACCGGGGGAGAATACTCTGATTCTGGATAAAAGATATGAAGGCATTAATAGTAAACGGATTATCCTATACGTGGATTTAGTACTTATTGGGGCGGTGCTCCTCGTTTGGATTATAGGGACTGCTAGAGCTCGGGCTTCAAGGGGCGAAAAGAAGCGGGCCTGGGATGTAGTAAAAAGGTTGCCCTGGAAAAGAGTCCTTTTGCTATTTATGATTGCGATGACTATAGCAGAAATTGTGGCAATTTGTGCGAAAAAGACGGAATATCTAATACAATTTGGAAATGGAAGAACCAGAGATATAAATGAGTTTTCAGTTCCTTTGCAAAGGGGAACGGTCCTTGAGCAATATTTGGCAACCAATGAGGGAACAGTAGACTCTTTTTCCCTTTTTTTTGCCACATACAAACAGAACACAGAAGATGGTGTGGTCTGTGTGGAGCTGTGGAATGATACAGATGCAACTAAGATTTACAGTGGGCACCTGAACACAGAATCGTTGCTAGACAACACGTATCAATATTTTCAGCTTGATACCCCCCAGCAGCTGAGTGGAAAAGCGCTTCGGATTCGGGTATGGGCTGAATATGCTGGAGAAGAGGACTGTATTGCTGTATACGCGAATAAAAACGTTACCCAAACTATGTTTGCAGAAGAGAATGGCAAAAGACTGGATGGGAGTTTGATTTTTGATCTTTCCAGGCGAGTGAGATCATACCGTACAGGCATCGCTATAGTGCTCAATAGTTTGTTGCTGGCAGCAAGCATTCTGTATATTTGGAGGTTTGCCCAATTTAAGAAGGAAATTTTCCGATATAGTGTGAGCGCTATTTTGGCATCAGTCCTATTCCTTGCTCCGGTATTATCCTTCGTAAATTACCGAGAAGTATCTGTGAATAGTATGAAATCGTCCCTGATGGATCTTAGCAAATGGGAGAGCAACTTAAAGTTTGGCGAAAGCGAACTTTCAAACCGTGTATCCCGAGAAACAGAATATGATTTTAAGGGGGATCCGCTCATCGCCTATGAACGAACAGAGCTTCCGATCAATGGGGCAGTGTCAAATATTGAGATGCACTTCCGTGGAAGCGACATGGTTAAAAAGGATTATGATATTCAAATATATTGGAATACAGGCGGCGGCTATAGTGATTCGCAGTCTTATACCTATAAGTATGTTCATCAGGACAAAAATAAACTAACCTTTCCAATTCCATGCAGCCAGCCGGTGCGGAGCATTATGCTCAATGTTGGTATGACGGGAGATCGTTTTACTGGAGTTGAGCTGCCTGATCGGATTCTGCCGTTGACAAGTGCAGAGATAAATACCCATACACAAGATACATCTCCTTTCTCAGCGAAGATTTTAACTGTGTTTCTTGGTATTTTCTGTTTTTTCATGGTGGCTCATCTGTGGAAATATTTTGATTTGGACAAGAAGTTATCGTCCTTTTGCGTCCGAAAGAGGATATCTATTTCCACTGTCTTTGCGGTGATTGCACTGATAATGGGTACAAGCATGTCTTTCCTAATTCCCACTTTGCAGGTGCCTGATGAAAGGGCCCACATTAATGGCGTATACAGTGATAGTGGAAATAGCGGCACAGAGCAACGATTACTGGATGCATTAGGAAATCAAGGGCTTCAGGGGGTTATGCTCAATGCCGGGGAGATTGTCGATGTTTCAGCTTATATTGACGCTTCTTCACGCCGATTGGATGATTACCATTTTGGCGGAGGGAGTCCGTCACTCCGCATGATAAGACGGCCCGGCCAAGTATTAGGCGTCACGATAGGGCAGTTGCTGCATCTACCTGCCTATTGGATATTGCAGTTAGGAGAACTGGGGGCCCTTGCGCTCTATATTGCAATTGGTGCGCTTACACTAAAGGTAATTCCATTTAAGAAGAATTTGATGATGATGATTATGCTCCTCCCAGTCGCGATGCAGGAGGCAGGCTCGTTATCATATGATAGCTTTAATAATGCGCTGTCTTTCTTTACAATTGCGTATATTCTTCATCTGAAAGTAAGGGCAGAAAAAGTATCATGGAAGCAGCTAGCGGTCTTAGCAATATTGGCCATAGGACTTTTGATCGGAAAGGTAATTTATGTATTGTTACTGGGATTGGTATTTATTATACCGATCCATAAGTTGGAAATAAAACTAGGTGGAGTCAAACAGATTACCATCAATGCAGCATGGATTAAACATCATCGCGTTGCTGTGATTTCATTTGTATTAGCCGGTATCTGCGCCTGTGCAGCAGTTAGTTTTACACTTCTTGACAACCTAGGATATGGGGAAATCAATAAAATGCTGTGGGGATATATTATGTCCTTGCCGCAATTAATCAGGCTCTGCGTGTCAACTTGTGCTGTGCATTGGCAGGGTTGGCTGCGTGGGCTGGCTGCAGCTTTGGGGAATTATGATGTTCCCGTGAATGAGATTATTACGTGGATCGGTTTGATATCTTTGTTTGTAATAGCAATGATACATCATGAAAAATCTTCAGTTCAAAAGGTACCTTCCAAGCATATAGCAGTTGTTTCTTTTTCGCGCAGAGATCTGCTGGTTTGGTACGGGGTATTGGTTATTCTCTTTATTTCGGTACTTATGACTATGATCAGTTGGGGATTCTTTATTTACGGCATTGATAGCAGCTTGCCTTACTCAGTGAGTATGCGGCTTCTACCGAGAATTGAGGGTGTGCAGGGACGTTATTTTTACCCGATATTGCCGTTGCTGTTTATTCCCATGCATACAAAGAAAGATTTCCTCGGGTTTATTCCTGCTGGGCTTTATAAAATTTGTTATTATGCCATAATGACTATTTATCCAATATTTCTTCTTTTGGTGCGATATTGGGGGATCGGAAGCTGGTGATAAGCAGGAGAGCACGAGATAATCGCATTAGAGAGGATGTGGAAAAGTGAAAAAAGTTGCCGTATTAATCCCATGCTACAATGAGGCGCAGACAATAGGCAAGGTGGTAGCAGACTATAGAAACGCATTACCTGAGGCAGATATCTATGTCTATGACAACAATTCTACAGATGGGACTGCGAAGATTGCGCGTGAAGCTGGTGCGATTGTTCGTATGGAACGAAAGCAGGGAAAAGGAAATGTCATACGAACAATGTTCAGGGAGATAGAGGCGGACTGCTATTTGATGATTGATGGCGATGATACATATCCCGCATCAGACGCAAAGAAAATGATAGCTAAAGTTCTGGATGAAGGATATGAGATGGTCATTGGAGACCGGCTCTCGTCTACATACTTTACAGAGAATAAACGCCGTTTCCATAATACTGGAAATATATTGGTAAGAAAGCTGGTGAACAATTTTTTTAAAGGTAACGTAACGGATATTATGACCGGGTATCGAGCCTTCAGCCGAATATTTGTAAAAAGCTTTCCTGTATTATCTAAAGGCTTCGAGATTGAGACGGAAATGACCATTCATGCCTTAGATAAGAACTTTTCTATTACTTCTGTACCGGTGGGATACCGGGACCGTCCGCAGGGAAGTGTGTCAAAATTAAATACCCTTTCAGATGGGTTTAAAGTACTCCTTACCATCGCGCGTTTATTCAAGGACTATAAGCCGTTTGCCTTTTTTGGAAGTTTATCCATAGTTATGATGGCAATTGCTTTCATATTGCTATTTCCCATCATCGGAGAATACCAGCGTAGTGGTATGGTCCCGCGGCTGCCAACTTTCATCGCGGCTTGTTTTATGGCACTGTTCTCACTACAAACATTTGTCTGTGGATTAATTTTGGATACAGAGGGAAAGAAGAGCCGGCAGAGTTTTGAAATACAGATGAATATGCTCCAGAAGCAAGTGGATAAGCATTAGAGTACGTTTCATCAAAGAGGCAGTTGCAAGAGAAATTATGGACAATAAAACGGTTGGGCGCAATATCATATGGAATACAACTGGCAACATTTTTTATTTAGGCTGCCAGTGGCTTTTAAGCGTTGCAGTTGTGCGTATCTCCGGGAGCTATGCGGATGCAGGTGTCCTGACCCTGGCGATCTCCGCAACGAACATCTTTGCAACCCTTGCAGCCTTTAGTGTGAGAAACTATCAGGTATCGGACCTGTCGGAGAAATACAGCCAGTCGGACTATATATCCCATAGGTTCATCACATGCTCTGTTGCCTTCATTCTATGTATCGCTTTTACTATGATAAGTAGCTATCGTCTAGACGTTGCCATAAGCATTGTTGCTTATATGCTTATGAAAACAGTAGAAGCGTTTGCGGATGTTTTCCATGGCATCCTGCAAAAGCAGTGGCGGCTGGATATTGTTGGGCGGTCATGCATCTACAGAGGGGTTATCCTGATCGCATCGTTTACTTTGGTATACAAACTCTCGGGCCAACTTCCTTTTGCACTGCTTATCATGGCTATACTGACAGCAGTGATATTTTTCTTGTATGACTTCCGCACGGTTCGCAAACTTACGGATATTTCATGTGAGGTTAATAGACACAGTTTGTTCTATCTCTCCAAAGACTGCCTGCCAGTCCTAGGCTATAGTCTGCTTCTCAACTCCATTGTCCTCACCGCCCGTTTTTTTATCGAACGGTACCTCGGGGAGGAGATGCTGGGATACTATGGAAGCGTATCTACGATTGCGGTTATTGTTCAGATGGCCTCAAATCTCATCCTAACGCCATTAAATGGAGCAATCAGTGACTATTATACACATGGGAAGTACCGAAAGATTTTAACCCTGTTTGGAAAGGTTGTCCTACTTCTAGCAACCTTGACAGGTGTGGCGCTTGCGGGGGCGTTTTTGCTGGGTAAATTCGTATTGATGTTGCTGTTTGGAGAGTCTATAGAACCATACACATACCTACTTATCCCCACCATATTTGCCAGTTGTCTGACAGGCTTTGTATGTTTCTTATGGATGAGTTTTAATAGGAACACTGTAATATCAAGGCTTTTCGGAGCCAGCAATCACAAAAAAATATTATTTGAGCTATCACATTACGCAAAAAGCCGTCCGGCAAGAAAGGGCAGGGGCCGTAAAACAGTATTTTTGAAAAAGCTGAAAACGTAGTATTTTCAAGGGACGGCGTGGCTTCGGTCACGCCGTTTCCCCTTTCATCAGTTCATCCAGAGGGATGAAACCCAGTCCGTCATACTTGATGTGGATGCTCTGCCGACGCTTGCCGCTGGACTTGTCTGGGGCCTCCACATAGATTGCCTGGACCAACTCACGGAGAGCGTAGGGGTCGAGCGTCTCAATGGATACATACTTCTGCGCCGTCTGGATGAACTTTTCAATATTCTCGCTCTGTCTCGCCTGTACCTCAATCTCCTGCCGCAGACTGACAACCTCAGCCTCAAGCTGCTTCTGCTCCGTCTCGTAGCTTTGACTCAACATATCAAACCGCTCGTCACTCAGGCGTCCGCTGGCGTTGTCCTCGTAAATCTTGATGAACAGCCGCTTCAGCTCGGCAATACGTTTTTCGTCCCGGTTGAGTTTCTTCCTGCTGGTCAAAATTTTCTCGGAACTTTCCAGCTTCATCTGCTGTTCCATGACCATACGGAAGTGGGCCTCGTACCGCAGAATGTAACCCGTTACCAGTTGGATATGCTTCAAAACCATGCGTTCCAGAACCTTGGTCCGGATGAAGTGCCCGCCGCATTTCTCCCGGTTCTTCTTGTGAAGGGAACAGTCAAAGAAGTCCTGGGTAAAATCGCCGTTGTTGGAAGAGCCGTACTGCATCTTAGAACCGCAGTCGGCGCAGTAGACCAGACCGGAAAAAATACTGCTTCTGCCAGTGCGGGTCATGCGGTGTCTTTGCTGACGGATCACTTGAACCTTCTCAAACACATCATCTTCAATGATACGCTCATGAGTGCCGGGGAAAATCGCCTGCTTCTCTACCGGATTTTCCCTTTGCTTCTTGTCCCAGATGGAGTTGGAATAGGTCTTGAAGTTGACAGTACAGCCCGTGTACTCCCGGCGTTCCAGAATTTTGACAACTGAGCTGTCACCCCAGCCATAGGGATTTTCCGGGTCCGGGTTCGGAGTGCTGCGGCCCTGCTGCTTTTTGTAGGCGGTCGGAGTCAACACCTTGTCGGCCCGAAGCTGATTGGCAATTTGCTGGGGGCCTCGCCCCTCCATGCACATCTGGAAAATGCGCTGTACTACCTGAGCGGCCTCCGGGTCAATCAGCCAGCGTCTTGGATTCTCCGGGTCCTTCACGTGGCCATAGGGGACATTGACCGTCAGCGGTATACCCCGTTCCCCCTTCGCTTTCTGAACGGCCCGGATTTTGCGGCTGGTATCCCTGGCATAAAATTCGTTGAACCAGTTCTTTATCCCGGCAAAATCATTGTTTACGCTGTTGGGGTCAATGGTATCATAGTTGTCGTTGATGGCGATAAACCGGACGCCGTTCTGCGGGAAGGTAAAGTTGGTGTAGAGCCCGGTCAATGCGGAGTTCCGTCCCAGCCGGGAGAGGTCTTTCGTAATGGCGACAGCCACGTTGCCCGCCTCAATTTCCGCCAGCATTGCCTGAAATCCGGGACGGTCATAGGTCACACCACTTACACCGTCATCAGAAAGTGTCAAGGGAAAACCAAAAAATTTTTGGAACTTTTTCTCGGAGGAAATAAAACAATCTCCTTTTTGGTTTTTATTGGACACTATCGGGTGAAAGTGTCCTGTAAAAACCAAAAAGTGATTAAAATACAAAGTGTGGGAACGGCGAAATACACCGTTCCCACGTTATATATCGAATTGTTGTTAATTGCTGTCCCGCATAGTGGTATCCTCCTTGGCAATCAGCCGCATATCATCTTCGTTGAAATTCCAGGATATTTCGATATGGTTTCCACTGTAAACCTGGACTGAGTGAATCAATATCTCCACCACGTTCCGATTCAGTGTCCTCAGGTTGGTCAGCTGCTTCAGCCCATTGATCTGACCATAACTGACTATATCCACACTGGAAGAGTCACTATCGCTGGTCTGGTTCAACATTTCCAGCTTTGTGTGCTGCTCGGTGATAGCAGTGCCAAGTTTTATACATTGTTCTCTGTACTGGGTTTGAGAAATCTTGCCCAAATCATAGCTCAGATAGGCCTCCGCTTTCCGTGTCTCCAGCTGAGCGATTTGTTTCTGAATACGCTGCTGGGCTGACTGAGCACGATTTTGTGCCGTCTGGATTTGTTTTTCCTTTCGGTCAAGGCGCTTCTCTGTCTTTTTCGCCAACTGAGCTTGAAACCGGATGGAGGCCAGAACCGCTTGAATCAGGTCTGTCTCAAACAGGCGGATTGTTTTGCAGTCATCTGTTCCGTTCCAAGCCCTGCCATCGCAGGCGTAGTAGACGCCCTGTGCAATCTCATGGCGAATCAGGGCCGCGCCGCAGTGGCCGCATTTTAACTTTCGGGAAAACAGTCTCCGTTTCATAGGGCCAAGCTTCCGAGTAGACCTGACCATTTCAATCTTTGCTTGTACCTGGTCAAAGATTTCCTGGGAGATAATCGCCTCAAACGCTCCAGGAACGATGATCCAATCATCTTTTTCAATCGCCTTGGCTGAGTGGATATTCCCCAGTTCGCTCAGTGTGGTTTTCAGTGCCACCAGCTTGCCGGTGTACCGCTCGTCCCGCAGGATTTTTCCAATCGTAGTGGCCCGCCAGAAATTATCGGTGCGTTCCGAGTTCCAAAGCTGACGTTTGGACCCCAGCGCCCTCTTATGCTGGGCTGGCGTAGGGATACCATCCTCATTCAGCCGTTTGGCTATTTCTGTGGGGGTGAGTCCCTCTACATACCAGTTGAACATCCGCTGAACCACCGGAGCGGCCTCCGGATCGGGAATCCAAGTCCATTTGTCCTCCGGGGATTTGAGATAACCATAGACCGGATAAGCAGATATACACTGGCCCCGCTGGGCGTACAGCCGCTTGGCCGCTTTGGATTTCTGGGATAGGTCTCGGCTGTACATTTCGTTAATCAAGTTTAATAGACCGTTATTGATATTGCCAGCGGTGCCGTAGGGAAAATCATAGCTGTCGTAACAATCGTTGACAGAGATGAACCGGATGCCCAGGGCCGGGAAAACCTGTTCCAGGTAACGGCCGGACTCAATGTAGTCCCTGGCAAAGCGGGAAAAGTCCTTCACAATGATGCAGTCGATTTCGTGCCGGCGGGCAGCATCCAGCATGGCGCGCATTCCCGGCCGGTCCAGGTTGGTTCCGCTGCGGCCGTCATCCAGAAACTCCAAAATTGTGCAGTTGGAAAATTCACGGTGGCTTTCAAGATAACAGTCCAGCAGCTTTCGCTGGTTAACCACACTGTTGCTTTCTGCTTTATCGCCCACCCTGATGTCCTCGTCAGCGGAGGACAGTCGGATATATTTTGCCGCCGTCATGCTACTACCTCCTTGTTAATCGCGGTGAGCAGCTGCTCCCGCTCATCCCTATACTTGAAAATCACTTCAATTCGGTCGTTCTCGTAAATCGTAATACGCTGGATCAGTCCATGGGCCAGCTCCTTGGTCAGTCGGTCAGGGAGTTGGAGACCTCCAAAGGTTTTCAGCCAGGGATTATCCCCGGTCAGCGTCTCGGACTGACAGTGCTGCTCCTCCCGGAGTGCCAGAATACGGTTTTTCAACCGCTCGGCCTCTCCGGTACAGCATATCTTCAGCTGCTCATATTCATCGCGGGACAGCTCTCCGGCCAAAAAATCCTGCATAACCGTCTTTTTTCGGTTTTCAGCCCGCTCCAGGTCCAGATTCAGCCGCCGGAGTTCCGCCGCTCTGGCGGTGATTTGTCCCTCTTTTCCAGCGGAGAGATGTCTGGCAAGTCGTACAGTATCCACCGCCTGCTCGATTTCCTTGCCAATCAGCTGGGACAGGGCGTCCAGCAGGATATCCTCCCGCAGGAATTTGTAGGCGCAGCCGCTCCGCTCCAGCATAGCGGCGTAGTTGGGACACATGTAATGGTAGGACACCTTTTTCCCTTGACCACCTGCTTATACCGCACCATAGGCCGGCCGCAGTCGCCGCAGTAAACCAGGCCTTTCAGAATATTTTCGCTCTTTCCCAGGTGATCGTACTTTCCCAGATTGGCGTGGTATTCTTTCTGTTTCAAATCACAAATGGATTGTACAGCGTCAAAGTCTGCTTGGCTGATGATGGCCTCATGGGTATTCTCCACAATGGTCCATTCCGACTTCGGCAGGAGCCGGTCCGGTATCCCGGCGTAAAACTCCGAGCGACGGCGGCCCTGTACCATATGGCCCAGATAGACTTGGCTGCGCAGGATATTCTTTACCGTTTCCACCTTCCAGGGCTTGGGCTGGGCGAACCGCTGGTCGATCAGGATGCCTTTCTGGTACCGGTAGCAGCAGGGGGACAAAATCCCGGAATTGTTCAGCCAGCGGACAATGCCTGCATTGCTGACGCCCTCCAGCTTTTTTTGAAAAATCATTCGGACCACTTCTGCGGCCTCCGGGTCAACGATGATCCGGTGCCGGTCCGCCGGGTCCTTGATATAGCCATAGGAGGCGTAGCCCCCGATAAACTCTCCACGCTTGATCTTCTCCCGCAGAATGGAGCCGGACTTTCGGGAAATGTCCTTGGAATATACCTGATTCATCAGATTTTTTAACGCGACCACCAGACAGTCGGCGGTAGTGGCGTCAGCGCTGTCGTAGCCGTCCCCAATGGAGATAAAGCGGACGCCCATCGCCGGAAATACATGTTCCAGATAGTTGCCGGCCTCAATGTAATTCCGACCAAAACGGGACAGGTCCTTGACCACAATGCAGTTGGCCTTGCCATCGCAGACCGTCTCCATCATGGTCTCGAAACCAGGCCGCCGAAAATTCGTTCCTGTTTCGCCGTTGTCCTCGTAAATGGACACCAGCGTTAAGTCACCCTGGCTCTGAATGTATTCCCGAATAAGTGCCTTCTGATTTTGCAGGGCCTCGCTGTCCTTCCTATCCCTGGTTTCCAGGATGGACAGGCGGACGTAGCCCACAGCGGTATAGGTTTTCTCAGCGGGAGCCGCAGTCTGTCTCTGCTCAGGCAGGGATTGTCCGCTGTTTGCAGCCCGAATCTGGTCCTTTCTGCTCTTTCTTGCCATACCTACACCGCCTCCCGAAGTTCATCGCTCTCCGCAAAGGAGGAGGCCACAGCCTTTGCCTGCTCAAACTGCGCCTGATACTGGAACACAATTTCGATTCGGCTGTCCTCATAGACCAGAATCCGCTCCACCAAACGCACCAGCACATCCCGGTTTAGTGCGTCAATTTGACCGAACCGCTGAAAGTATTCAATCCAGGGGCTGTCCGGGGAGGTGTTGGCCAGCATTTCATCCAGCTGACGCTGCTGCGTCTCAATGGACTGTTCAACTTCTTCACAGTCCTTGGTGAAAATGCGCTTGAAATCGTAAAAATCCTCCTTGGATACCTCACCGCTGGCATAGCGGCGGTAGAGATTGTCCCTGATTTCCTGTTTTCGGGCCAGTTCCTGCCGCAGAGTATCCAGCCGGCGGTCCATCCGCTCCAGCGTCACCCGCTGCATGGGGCGGCGGCTGATGGCCTCCAGCGCTCCACGCAGCTCCGCTACCATCTTGATGTGAAAGTTGATCCCCTCCAGCACTGCCTGCTCCAGCTTGGCCTCACTGATACTGTGGGTGGAGCATACCGACTTATCCGCTCGGTGG
>OFHA01001226.1_pt1 | contig 18680 bp, 28 predicted proteins | sample 1521891 | NCBI WGS metagenome assembly OFHA01 (sample SAMEA3504089, study PRJEB24116) | mouse gut metagenome | biome: mouse gut; feature: mouse-associated habitat; material: faeces | place: Denmark | collected 2011
CAATGCGGATATATGCTCCGAGCAGAAAGCAGCTGCGGAGCCGCCGGTGATCACGCTCCCCTTGAATACCGGGGAAGAATACCCTGTCACGCAGAGAGATGCGGAGGGGTGGATGGCGCTTTACCCGGCTGTTGATGTGATGCAGTGCCTGCGGAACATGAAAGGGTGGCTGCTGTCCAATCCGACCAAGAGGAAGACAGCAAGGGGGATCACGCGATTTATCACTACATGGCTGCAAAAGGAGCAGGATCGCGGAGGAACGCCGGGGTACAGACCGGCATATAACCAGGGAATGGCAGGTGCTTCCGGGGTAGAGCGGTTTGCGGCAGGAGCGAGGGAGTGGGCGAACAATGGATAAACAGCAGTTTGCAACATTGACAATCGGGATTAAATCGGCTTATCCGGCATCAAGGATACTGGAGGATTCGGCATCAATGGATTTCTGGTACCTGATGCTGAAAGATATCCCCTACGAAGTGGCTGAAAATGCCGTTATGGAGCATATATGCACCAATGTATTTCCCCCGAACATAGCAGAAATCCGAAAGTTGTGTATGGAACGGTGTAGACGGCCAGCACTCAGTTTTGACGAGGCGTGGGGTGTGGTACAGAAAGCGATATCCACATATGGCCGGGAGCGCCCGCATGAAGCCTATGAAACCATGGATGAAATGACTTTGGCTGTGGTAAAGAACCTTGGATGGACCAGGCTGTGCCTGAGTGAAAATCAGGCGGCCGACAGAGCGAATTTCAGGGAAGCATACGAGGCCAAGGCCGGAGCTCTGCAAGAAAGTAATCAGTTGCCGGAATTTGTGGCAAAGGGGAAGGCATTGTTGCAAGAGCAGTATATTCCGCCCATTGAAGAAAAACCGGTACCGAGGATAGAGACCACGGAGCGTCCACCGGATCCCAGAGCGGATCTTACGCAGGAGCAGCTGGAGGAACGGGCAAAAAAATTTGAAGAGGCGAGAAGGAGGATTTTAGGTGGCTAAAGCAAAGCGGAGTGAAATCATACAGGGTACCGAAAAGGAATTTCTGGATGTATTCAACCGGCTCTGCTATTCCAGAAGCTCTTGGCAGGTATGGGCGGATCTAATCAGCGCAATAGCGTGTACTTTAAGCAATGTGACAGATCGGACACCGAAACATTTTGAGGCAAGGGAAAAGGAATATGCCCAGTGCATAGAGAGGCTCGGCTCGGTGGAGACGCCGGCAGAGATACTCCATATCATCGTTATGGCCCTGGAAAATGAGCCGGAGCAGGATTTCCTCGGGAAAATGTACATGAACCTGAACCTGGGAAACCACTGGAAAGGACAGTTTTTTACCCCATACAACGTGTGTAAAATGATGTCCCAGATGACCGTGGGGAATGTTGACAGGCAGATTGAAGAACAGGGCTACATATCCATTTGCGATCCGGCCTGCGGCGCTGGGGCGACACTGATAGCGGCGGCAAATACCCTGAAAAGATCCAAATACAATTTTCAGAACCATGTGATTTTTGTGGGGCAGGATGTGGATCGGGTGGTGGCACAGATGTGCTATATCCAGCTTTCGCTCCTTGGGTGCGCCGGTTATATCTGCGTAGGGAATACAATCACCAATCCTTTGACTGGGACGGTGTTATTCCCCAGGGAAAACGAGGGGCAGGAGATGTGGTATATGCCAATGTTCCATTCGGACATATGGCAGTGGCGAAAGATATTTCATTCGCTGGGAAGTATGGGTGGAACCGTAACCACCGAAAAAACAGTGGAAAAAGAGCACTTTTATATGTTTTTCGATTTTGAAGAAAAGGAGGCGCAGTATGGAGAGCAAAGGATTTGAAGGAACTCTGTCGGAAAAGAGCAAAGAGGCTCTGCAGTCGGAAACATGGCAGAAAGTCAGGGATTGCATAAAAGAGAAAAGGGAGGTCAGACACTTCACGGCCGAAAACACAGCAGAGAATGCCTACGGATGGACATGGGATCAGGTTGTAAAAGAGTATCTGAGAAGCGGATATAATGCCGAGGATAAAAGTCCTGATATTGTCGTGATGGGCGAGACGTACAAGACATTGAGACGCCCGGAGGTAACGGTCTTTTATGACGCCGCAGGGGACACTATCTTTGATGTGACGAATGAGAGACTGAAAAAGGAATATGAGTGGCTGATGAACAGCGGTGCAGTGGATGCGGCGGAGGGTATGGATACTGGAGAGGAAAATGGTGAAGATGGGAAAGGCGATTCGGTTGTGGAGCAGACGGAGGAAGATCCGGAGGCTGGCGAGGCTCCGCCGACGGAGCGAGCAGAGACGGAAGAGGAGGACATTACGGATAATGGAGCAGATGATGATGTGATTCCTATGGGAACAGCATCTTTGGAAGAGATCGTTACAGGATTGCCTGCGCCGACCACCGAGGAAATCGCGGTTGCCAAAGAAGAGAATGCCAAGCCCGTCAGGCAAAGGGCCGTGGAGAAGCTGGAAAAGGAACGGGAATCGGCAAAAGACAGCACATTCGCAGATCCTATCATCGAATATCTCCTGAAGCGTTGCAATGAGGATGAAGGAATGGCCGAGGATGTGGCGCAGGAGCATAAGACCTGGCAGAAATGCTTTGATTATATTTATTCCCAGGCGAGGAAGCAGGCAAAGGGGAATTGCGCCGCTGTCCGTGATGATGTGGTATATGAATGGGCCGAGGACTACTACCACAAGGATGATAAGGCGGAGGAAGAGAAGAAAGCCAAAAAGGCAGCTGAGGCCAAGGCCAAAAAGTCAAAATCTGCGGAGGAAAGAAAAGCGGTGAGGGCAAAGAACACCACCGATAAGGCAGAAAAGGCTCCGGTTCCGCCAAAAGCGGAAGCACCAAAAGTCCCGCCCAAACATAAAAGGAATGGGAAAGAGATGGATGGCCAGCTTGATATGTTTGCCATGATGGGTATGTAGGAGGCGGATGTATGGATAAAAGAGCACTGTCGGCAATACCAAGGCCGGCGCTTACGGATAAAAATAAAGAGATGCCGTTGCTTGTGCCAAATATGTGTTACTTGGCAACGGCAGACAGGCGGGAAGTGAATGGAATTGATACACTGATCATCAATTTTTTCAGAAATAATAAAACAGAATTAAAACCGGAATTCCGCACGTTCTGCCAGATGGATGATTATATTTCCCAGGATCTGACAACGGAAAAGACCAAATGGAAAACTGGCGCGGTTAATTATCTGACAGGGTACCTTTACTGGCATAAGGACAGCGGAAATATTGTTATAGCGTCTGTAGGAGAAAGGGAAGCGATATTAGATTTTCTCCATGATTTCAGGAAGAAACACGGGATTGACGATCAGAGAATGACGATTGCCCGGGGCGCTGCTGTAGACAGCGAGGTCGAGAACCGGATTGATGAATATCAGGATTCAATCAAAGAGTGGAAACTGCAGGAGCGGCATAAAAGAGAAAAAGCAGAGATCGATCTGCAGATGGAAAAGTTCGGCTCCCTTCCGGCTGATTATGAGCAGTTTGTAAAGGAGACAGTATTTAGCGATGAAAACTATATCTTTTACAGCAGGCCGAAAGAGAGGGCGTATTGCACAAAATGCGGGCATGATTTTGAACTTCGGAAGGATGGCCTGTATCATAAGAAAATTGTGATATGTAATGATACAGATCAGGTAAAGCACAATAGAACAGTCCGGTGTCCTTACTGCAATAGCTATCTGATGTGTAAGAGTGAGGGAATGGGAAGACAGAGCCTCTTTTCCATCGAATGGAGTGTATTGGTCCAGAAATATAAGGAAGAGGTACTGGTAAGGTATTTCTGCCACACGAAAGACTTTCGGATTGATTTTCGCAACCCCAAAATAGAAAGCTACGAGAAATTCCGGACAATCCACAATGCGAAGAAATCCATAGATTTTGAATGGTGCCGGTTTAAAAGTTCTGCGGAGCTGCGGTGGTGCTACTTCAAGGACAGGAGTTACGGCTATTGTCCACCCTCTGAAATAGCTGTCCCCAGAAGCACTATTCTTTACAACACGGATTTACTGGAAACAGTGTCCGGCACATGCATGAAGTATAGCGCCATTGATATCTTTGTGGATAAAGTGGTGCAGGACAGCCAGATCTTTAATAAACCATGGTGCATAGACTGGTATTTTAACGCATATCGAGAAAAGCCGTATCTGGAGCAGCTGCTGAAAATAGGGTTTTACAGATTAACTAAAGCGGTTCTGGAGGATCATAATTGTCCGGAATTTAAGAACGGAAGGACGGTTTTAGAAACGCTGGGGATAAATAAGCTGCAGTTCAATATGCTCCGGGAACTTGCGGATCCGTCTGTGCGGGATGTGGAAATATTACAGTACGCTGGGGAAATCCGGCAGGAAGATTTTAAGATCCTGCGCTATATCCATGATGACGGATATAGCAGGATGTACCGGAAGTATCTTGACATGCGGCGGTACACCACTATCTATAAATTAGATAAGTATATCAGCAAACAGAAGATCAAGCATGACCGAGATTATTTTGATTATATCGGTTGGATGGAAGAGATGGGGTATGATATGCGGAATGAATTTAACCTGTTTCCCAGAGATTTCAAGAAAGCTCATGATGATAAGTCAAAGGAGTATACCAGATTCAAGGATAAGCAGGCCAAAGAGGATGAAAAGAGGTTTAAAAGGCTGTTAAAGCAGCTCCGCAAGGAAACGGCGGATGTGGATGCCATGAATCTGAGGATTGAAGGTATGTTCATCCGGCTGCCGAAAGAACTGGATGAATTGAAGAGAGAGGGAGAAACACTGCACCATTGCGTAGGAACATACCGGGACAAAGTAGCCAGAGGCGATACCATGATTTTCTTTATCCGCTTGGAAGCAGAACCGGATCGGCCGTTTTTCACGCTGGAGTGGAAAGGCCGGGTGATTCAGTGCCGGGGGTTTAAAAATTGCGATATGACACCGGAGGTCAAGGCTTTTGTAAATATATTTCAGGAGAAAATGATGGAATATGAGGAAAAGCCGGTAAACCGGAGAAAGGCGGGATAAGATGGCGGACAAGGCAAGGCACAAGATACGGAATCTGCTTATGAAGCTGAATGATGAAGACCGGAATACCCTTTGCTGTCTCCTGATCAAAGCGGGATATGCGGCCAGAATTGGAAAGGAGCGGCCCGGCGGAAAGGGCCAGACGATGTATTTCGTGGAATTTTGGGAGGAGGATGCAGATGCATAGAAAAGTGTGGATGCCGAAGGGCATAGCAAGAAAGCCGGCTGCGAGAACAGAAACGTATCTGAAATACGGATTTGTTATTACGGAATGTGAGAAATACTTATGTCCAAGGTGCGGAGGCGTTCTGAACGCAGGACCGAATTACCAGCCAAAATACTGCGATCAGTGCGGACAGAAAGTCAGCTTCAAAGGAACTGAGTGGAAGGAAGATAGGGAAATGGGATTTGCAGAAAGGGGAGGAAAGCATGAACAGGTCGAAAATCGAGTGGTGTGATCACACATTAAATCCGATTACGGGATGCCGGCATAACTGTGAATACTGCTATGCCCGGCGCATGGTTGCCCGGTTTGCCGGTGATGTAAGGCTGAATAAGATGGCAAAAAAGGATTACTCCCTGGTGCCGGCGGCGGATGGGGGAGAAGATTTATATGTGTTGGATGCCCCCATGCTGAACGAAACCGGAAATCCGCTTGTATACCCCTTTGGGTTTGCCCCTACGCTGCACCGGTACCGGTTGGATACTCCGGCAAAGCTAAAGATGGGAAACAATATTTTTGTGGGAGCCATGGCTGATGTGTTCGGAAGCTGGGTACCGGATGAATGGATTACGGAGATATTCAGTATCTGCCGGAAGTATCCAATACATAATTACCTGTTTCTCACAAAGAATCCGGAAAGGTATGAGCGCATAGACGCAGCCGGGATACTCCCTTCGGGTAAGAATATGTGGTATGGCTCCACGCTCACCAGGCCGGAAGACAAATGTTTTGTGTCAAATGCGCACAATACATTCTGGAGCATCGAGCCGATCCATGCGCCGTTCCAGATATGGGAGTGGGATGAATTTTCCCCTGACTGGATAATCATTGGCGCTGAGACCGGGCGCAGAAAAAACCGGATTATTCCTCAAAAGGAGTGGATAGAGGATATCGTGGCATGGTGTGATAAGTCGGGGATCCCGGTATTCATGAAAGAAAGTCTGGTTCCGATTGTCGGGGAAGAGGGTATGCGCAGGGAGTTTCCGGAGCAGCTTCAACATTCAGCAATAAGCCCGAAGATGGAAGCGAAAATGTATGATGTCTGTGCTGAGTGCAAGGCCCGGCTGAAAAAGAGTGACATGATCACGTTGCTGGCGAGATCCCGGCGTGGAGAGCAGCCGAAACAGTTTGGATTTATGTGCAAGGAATGTTTTAAGAAATTCTGCCGAGAACTGGGGCTGGATATTCCCCAGCTGGCAGAATTGGCGGACAGTATTACGATAGGCCCCGGTGATGCAGATGAGTAGATGGGGCAGAAACAGAGAGGGCTATGCCGACATTACCGCTGGCATAGCCATAGGAAGAGTGTCAAGAGAAGAAAGGAAGATTGCTATGGCAAAGAAAAGGAACTGCAGGCGCACAACGGATGAAAGCATTATCCATGAAAAGGCTGTGAAAATGCGGAAAATGACTGACGAGCAGCTGGTACATTATGTGGAGGATCGGGTAGAAAAGGCCAGGAGCGAGGGCTTTAATCAGGGGAAGGCCCAGGCGCCTAAATACAAATCAATCAGCATTGAGAAGATTATCAATGAGATTGGGAATGTCAGTGGAATCGGGGCGGCTAAGCTGGCGGGCATTCAGGCAATCCTCGAAAAGCATTTGGAGGTATGGGTTAATGTCTGATCCGAGGCGGCAGCTGATCGGGAGGCGGAGCAAAGCTGCCGGAGAAACCTTTGAACGCTGGATAACGAATGCCTGTGAATTTTATCTGCGGAACGGATGGGCGCATATAGAAAAGACGCCGGAACCGTTTCATATCACCGGCAAAGATGCAAATGGAGTTGTCCGTGGTTATTATGAAAAGAAAGGGCAGCCGGATTATAAAGGCATTTTATGTGATGGCAGCGGGATTATGTTTGAGGCGAAACATACGGATTCTGATAGGATCAATCAGAACGTTGTCACGGACACCCAGTGGGAAAGCCTTGATATCTATGAGAAGTTTGGCGCCCATTGTTATGTGATGGTATCCATGGGGCTGATGAAATTTTATAGAGTTCCTTGGGATATCTGGAAAAAGATGAAAGAGTTGTTCGGGCATAAGTTTATGACGGAGCGAGAGCTGGAACCATACCGGTTGCAGGAGAAGCAATGCACGATACTTATTTTGGAAGGAGTGGAATTGAAAGATGAAAATAGAGAAAACAGAACTGGCGCAGAAGCTGAACAAAATTAAAGGAGTAGTGCCGAAGAAAACCCCCATGCCGGTCTTACAGGGCATTTTGGTTCAGGACGGTTATTTAATCGCCAACAACATGGAAATGACCGTTAAGGCGAAGATAGAGGGCACAGAGGGGGAATCCTTCATCATTCCGGAAAGGGCGTTCGATCTGATCAATAATCTGCCGGACGGGCAGATGGAGATCTCCGTTGCCGCCAATCATATCATGACAATTAAGGCTGACAAGATTAAAAACAAGTATCAGACATTGGATCCGGCTCAGTTTCCGGTAACGGCCTCCCAGGAAGAGGGCAGCGAACTGACGATTAAGGCGGATATGCTTCTGGAATCCATAAAGCGTGTATCCTATGCAGTGCCTGCGCAGGGCACCAATCCTGTAATGTCCTCCATGTGTCTGCAGGCAAGCGGCGGACAGTTGAATTTTGTCGGACTGGACGGCCATGTGCTGGCATGGGATAAAGTGGAGTACAGCGGCGAGTTTGAACTGTTGATACCCAAGAACACGGTGGATAAGCTGAAATCTCTCGGAATGTCGGGGGATGTGCAGATCAGGCATAGCAAGACGGGAGCGGTATTCATCACGGAAGATTTTGAGGTATACACCCGGTTGATCGAGGGAGAGTATTTCAAGTATCAGACCATGTTTAAGGAACTGCCCTTACATACAGTCGTATCAAGAATGGTGCTGCTGGATGCTATGACAAGGGCGAAAATGTGTACGGAGGAAAGATGTCCGGTCCGGTTTGAACTGGATGGAAATTCTTTGAGCCTGAGTATTAAGGACAAGACTACAGACTATCACGAAACGGTGGAACTACAGGAAGATATGGCAGAGGCGCTGACAATAGGGTTTGATGCCCGGCTGGTACTGGAAACGCTGAAAGCTTTTGATTGTGAGAATGTCGGGGTTTCCTTTGGAGGACCGAAAATGCCTATGATTGTCGAGGCCGAGGACAGCGATTTTAAGACAATCGTTCTCCCGGTGGCAATAAATTAGCGCCAGATACTCCGATTGGTCTCGGAAAGGAATGATATCACACAAATAAACCAGGGCGGCCGGCTGGGCCGCCCGGAAAGGAGCAGACATGGACGAAAGCATAAAAAATAGATACATGAGAAGATTTAAGGATCATAAAGCTACGGTGGTACTGGAAAATGAGGATTTCCTGATTTTGGATTGGAGGGATAAGAGCGGCAGCGGAGAGTATGCGGTCAGATATATTGTGGATTGCCAGAAAGGAAATCTGATTGTCAGCGGAGATTTGGGAGACTGCATAGCCAGCTGGTTCAATCATGTAACACCGGATAAGCTGGCGTGTTATGTCAATGATATCTCATACTTCATGGGAAAATTCCAGTGTTCTTCCGACACATATGATTATCAATGGAGCGATATCGCGTCAGACCTTGAGGGCATAAAGGAAGAATTTCTGAAAGATGATGGAAATTGGAATTATGGAATATCAGCAGATGAGGTTGAGAAAGATTTTGCAGAGATGCTCAGATTATGCGATGAAATGACTTTTGGAGAAAATGTTCCGTATCCTGATGCCTTTGTTGATCTTGCAGAGAAATATGCGGATCCGTGGTGGGAATCAGAATTTGCACATATAGGGAAGCGGATCAGCGGACGTGTGTATTTGTGGGCCATTGGGTATCAGATGGCATTAAAACAGATACGAAAGGCGGCAGCAGAAGCAGGGGAGGATCCGGGAGCGTAAGGCCAATGAAAGCGATAGCAAAGTATCCGGGAAGTAAATGGTCACTGTCTGAGTGGATCATAAGGTTTTTTCCGAAACATCACAGCTATTTGGAGCCTTTTTTCGGGAGCGGAGCCGTCCTGTTTAATAAGCCCAGATCGCACATCGAAACGGTCAACGACCTGGACAAAAATGTAGTAAATCTTTTTGAATGCATAAGAGAGGATCCAAAGAAGCTGGCAGAAATGGTTTATATGACACCATATGCAAGGATGGTATATGAAAAGGCATATGAGGAAATTCCGGAAGATAAATTCGAGGCGGCGCTGAATTTTTACATACGTCTCAATATGGGGCATGGCTTCAGGACTTCCGGGGAGCGAGTGGGCTGGAAAAATGATGTGCATGGCAGGGAGCGTTCCTATGCATCACAGGACTGGTGCAATCTTCCAGAAAAAATTATGCAGGCAGCGGAGAGGCTGCGTGGAGTGCAGATTGAAAATAGGCCTGCAGTGGAACTGATCGAGCGTTTCAATTATGAGAATGTGCTGATATACTGCGATCCTCCGTATATGCTGGAAACTAGGCATGGGAAGCAGTATCGATGTGAAATGAGCATGAAAGATCATGAGGAATTGCTGGAGGTGTTACTTCGACATAAGGGTTCCGTCCTGATAAGCGGATATGATACGGAATTGTATCAGGATATGCTTTGGAAATGGGAACGGCGGGAGAATGTGAGTTATTCCCAGGTCTGCTCTAAGAAAAAAGAGGTGCTGTGGATGAATTTTAAGCCGGCTAATATTCAGATGAGTTTTGAAGATTTTGGAGGTTTGGTATGAAAATATGTCCGAAATGTGGCAGAAAATTTGATCGGCTCTTAGCCGTATCGAGAATTGACAATAAGACCATGATCTGTGATAGGTGCGGAACTATGGAAGCGTTGGACAGCGTTCCGCACGGAGTTCTGACACCGCAGGAGCGAACACGGCTTGCAGTAGCGGCAACTGGGAACAAGTGGGCTATGGAGAATTTCAATGCAACTCATAATTGAACGAGGGCATTCTCTTATCCAGCGATTAAAGGAGATGATTATATGAAATGTGCGTTGTGTGGAGAGCAGTTTACGGATGATGATCTTGAAGAAATGATGGAAATGGGAGAGGCTTTTCTCCGTGAAAGTAATTATTTTATATGTCCTGATTGTTACGATGATTACCGCAGAATGTGTCTCGAAGATCAGCTTAGTACCTTGATGGAAAGTGGCTCATAATATTTTATACTGTGCATGGTGGGAGGTAATATGTATCGGCAGATGGATATATTTGATTTTATAGAGAAACCACCAGAAAATGTTCAGGAACCGCTCCGGACACAATTTGAACAGCTGTTTGAAAAGGTAAAAGATCCAGTATGTCTATGTGCCAACTGTCTATGCGAGTTTTGCGTGAATAATGCGGAGCAGTCACTGGACAGAGTTAAGCCCGGGGAGATGCAGGAGCCGTGCTTCAACTGTGATGATTGCCGGGCATATGATGGAGATTGCCGGAAGCAGTATCAGCGCAAAGAGGAATGTCCAGAATTTGTTATGTCTGATTATGGGGCCATAAGGAACAGGAAAAGGATAAGGCTGGTAAAGAAATAGGAGGTGCCTATGGGAATGTATCATAAAAACAGATTTGTCGGTCCTGGGTACAAACGGCATATAAAGAGATGCACTTCTCGGGGAATGAGAAGGGCAGCGAAGAAAAGCTGTAGAGAGGAATTTACGGATAAGATCACTCTGACGGGGAAAAGTCACAATCTGTATGGAATGGATGCATGGAAATTTAGCTGAGGTGGAATGTGATGGATAAAAAAGAGCGGCTGTGGTTCCTGTTTCAGTTTCTCCATGAGGTCGAAAAAGAAATGTCCCGGGAGGAAGAAAAGCAGGTGATGATTGAAAAAGCTATCAATCTCCGGCTGATGTGTGACTATGTTGTCAGCTGTTCATATTATGATGTGGTGCTGATCATCTGTATGTTGCATGATTATATAAATATGCTGGATGAAATAAAGGCTGATGATGTCTTTTACCAGGCATATTATCGGGGCGTGTTCACGAAGATGGCCGACCGGCTGGCAGAACAGATTGAATATGACTACGAAATGCAGCTGGAGAAGTGTAAAAAGAAAATGGAAGCGAAAGAGAGAAAAGATGATGTTGGAGAGGATGCGATGGCTTTAGCTGTGAAATATAGTGGCAGGGGGAAAGAGGCCAAGAAAGAAGGAGGTAAGACAGGTGCTAAAAGTAACATCAACAGAAATAAAGAAAGCGCTGGCTAAATATCATCCGAAGGATTATTTCCTTACAGAGTGTAAAACCTGCTCTACATACTTCCCGGATCCGCAAGGAATGCTCAAATTTGACGGGCTGGCAATGACCAGGAGCTATACGGCACCGTGTATAACTGGATATGAAATCAAGGTAAGCCGCAGCGATTTCCTTGGAGATAATAAATGGCATTTGTATCTGCAATACTGTAATGAATTTTATTTCGTGGTTCCTGTGGGATTGGTGGCAAAGGATGAAATTCCGGAAAATGTCGGCCTGATCTACTATTATCCCGAGACAGGGAAACTCCTGAAAAAGAGAAGGGCGGTTTACCGTAAAATCGAGGAGCCGGTGGGGGTTTATAAATATATCATTTACAGCCGGCTGGATCAGGAGCGGATACCGTTTTATGAGGATCGGGCAGAATATGCCAGAGATTATCTTGCGGATCAGAGCGAAAAGAGGAAGATAGGGAGAGACTTCGGAAGTAAGATGGCAAAGGATTTAAAAAATTGTCAGGAGAGGCTTGAGCGCCTGAGCAATGTGGAGGGACAGCTTGAGCAGCTCCGCAAGATTGAGGAGATTCTGGAAAAGCATCAGATATTGGGGTGGCGCTGGTACCGAAATATGGATGATTCCTTAAAGGATTTAGATGATGCTCTGAGCAGCAGCTATCCGAAAGAATTAGGGCGTGTAGAGGATGATCTGCAGAGGGCATTGGATAATCTGAGAAGGATAAAGGAAAACCATTTATCAAAGGAGGCGATTGGTCGTGAAGAATACATTAACCGACTTGAATAATTACCTGTTTGAAGCTATTGAGCGTATCAATGATGATGACTTGGACGATGCTGCACTTGAACGGGAAATCCATAGAAGTGAGGCCATAACAAAGGTTGCAGGTGTAATTATCAATAATGCGAATGTTCAGCTTCAGGCAATCAAACATATGGATGAATATGGTTACAAAGGAGAGCATGCTATGCCGCCGTTGCTGACAGGAAGAACAGAGGGTGTTGTCAGCGGAGGTGATGGATAATGCCGAAAAGAGTATATCCTTCGGAGTTAGAGTTATGGATGCGTGAGAAGTTTAAAACATACACTGCTCGACAGCTATCCACAATGGTAAAAGAGGAATGGGATATAGACATGACACCCGCTCAGGTTCATTCATATACTCAAAACCACGGAATTCATTACGGACGAAACGGGAAAAAACTGCCGGAAAGGAGAATTACCACGCCAGAGATAGATACGTTTATTCAAGAGCATTATAAAGGAACTGGATATTTGGAGATGGCTAATCTGGTAAATGAGCGTTTTGGGACTTCTTATACTGCAGATCAGATTAACAGTTACTACGGCAGAAATCATTTGAACAGTGGAAGGACAGGACGATTTGAGAAAGGTCAAGAACCACCGAATAAAGGGAAAAAGTGGGATGAATTTATGAGTCCAGAAGGTCAGGAAGCATCCAAAAAGACGCAGTTTAAAAAGGGGCAGATACCTCATAATGGAGGAGCACCTGTCGGCGAACTGCGGATAAGATATGACCATAAGCACAGGAATGGAAATAAATACTACTGGCAGAAAGTAGCGCAGCCGAATGTGTGGCGCATGAAGCACATAATCGAATGGGAGGAACACAATGGGAAAGTCCCCAAAGGGTGCATGATTTGCTTCGCAGATGGGAATACGTTGAATTGGCATATTGAAAACCTGATCCTTACGACGCGAGCACAGAACGCAGTTAAAAATCGTTGGGGAATTAAAGGACATGACATGGAAAGTGCAGAAACGGCAAATTTGATTGCGGATCTCAAAATAGCTACAAATAAGGCGAGAAGAAAGAGCGGAAGGAGAAAAAGAAACGATGAAAGATGTTGACGAAATGATTGAAAGGCTTCTGGATATGGATATTGTCAAAGCAGATAATACAGTTGTTTTTTCAGATGAAGGGAAGCTGCTGATACATGAAATTGCCGAGAAGTGCAGCACCATCCCGATCGTAGATGAAACAAGGGCGCAGGCAGAGGAATATGCCAGAGGATTATCTGCAGAGCAGGTTTATACAGACATGCTGTATAAAATCGTGGAGGCTCCTACCAGGATTCACATGAGGGTGTCGGCGCGTATGCTGATTCCGATTATTGATCAGAAATTGCAAAGTGCAGAAACGGAGGGATAGAAGTGGAAGTAAAGATATGGCCGAGAGGTTCAGAAGAAAAAGGCGGATATGCCATGATGCCTATGAGAAAGAACATTCCAGTCGGCCGGGATGGATGGGAACTTACTCAATGCCCGGCGTGTGGGTGTGATTGCTGGAGGACACCGCTTCTTTCAGTAGCGCTTCAGCAGGGAGCCATCGCCTTGTGTTCGGAATGTGCCCTGCGGAAAGGGGTGGAGGCAAATGGCTAAGACAAAAAGCGTATCAAAATCCAAAAAACAGAAGCAAATAAAGGAAAAACCGGAGGATAAGGCTCCAAAGCGTATTGATATTGGGAAAATTATGGCCCTGAAAAGAGCCAGGTGGACGGATGAAGATATTGCGGTTGAAATGCGGATGGAGCCGGCGGCGGTTACAAAAATCATACGACAGTACATAAGGCGGCGTCTGGCGGAGGAAGGACTATGAAGTGTTCAATCTGTGGCAGAAAATTAAGGAACCCAAAGAGCAGGGAGCTTGGATATGGGCCGGTCTGCTATAAAAGGAAATTTGGCATTGCCCCGCATGCAAGCCGCAGGGATGCCGATGTGCCGGTACCAGCAGAAGAAGCCGATCACAATCTCCCAGGACAGATATCCATGGAAGATTATCTGCAGACGCTTTTGAGGCAGTAAAAAAAGGAGAGTGCTTTCGCAACCCTCCAACAGACAGTTAGATTATAACATAATCTGATAGAAAATGAAATAGGATCAGGAGGGCGATTGCATGAAAACAGACAACAAAAATATTGATGCCGGGAAGGCGGCAGCACTGAGATCGGCCGGTTGGAGAACCGAGAGGATTGCCGCAGAAATGGGAATTACACCCGAAGCAGTAGAAGAAGCTCTGCGTGCTCATGCGGAAAAGCCGGTCCGGGAACAAAAACGCAAAGCTGAGGAGGAAGCGAAACCAGAGAAGATCGTGTGTCTCTCAGCTACAGAACTTCGTGAAATATATGAGAAAGCAGCTGCGATTGGGGCAAGGGAGGCGCTCAAGACATTTGAACAGGAACGGAAGAAGGAATACAGCCACCGGGCCGACAAGCGGCTTCGCAATACCAAACTTCTTCTGCGGAATTATCATATGCTGAAGGAGCATGCAGAAAATTCCGTTTTTGGCCGGACACAGATGAAGGAGTCGGCGCTGGATATTCTGGAATCCATGATGTCCATCTACAATGACGAGGTTATCATCCAGAGCATTAAGAACAGCGCCACCAGGACGGCTATCATTGTATCCCATATCGAAACTATGTTCGGATTGTATTATTCTTACTGCGACAGGTCCACCAATAGGGAGATTGATCTGCGCCGGTACAATGTGGTATGGGATATGTATATGGCGGAGGATACGCTTTCGGCCAAGGAGATTGCGGAAAAGCAGAATATTTCCAAGGACAGTGTATATTCGGATCTCCGGGTAGGGATTGAGAGGCTGACGGCGCTCATTTTTGGGGTGGACGGATTGAACGTTCGATAAATCCTCCGGCTCAAAAAACTTTCCATTGACATTACAATATAAAAGTGGGAAAATTGTACTCGTAAAATTCTAAATCGAACGTCGGGGAAGTCTGGAAGCGATCCGGACTTCCTTTTTCGTGCAATTTTTCCGGGAAAGGAGAGAAAAAGAGAAGAGGATGGCATGAGGGCTCCTCCAAAAGAAAATAAGGAGGAATACCATGAATTACACTTTGATTGTGCTGTTGGCCTATACGGTGGTAATGTTTGGGGCAACGGTGCTTATGACAAAAAAAGAGGGCAATGTCGAAAGGTTCTGTGTCGGGAATAGAGACATCGGGTGGGGAATATCCGCTCTGAGCATAGCCGCCACATGGATATGGGCGCCGGCGCTGTTCACGTCAACCGAGAACGCATACACAAAGGGCTTTGCAGGGCTCTTCTGGTTCCTGGTACCGAATGTGCTTTGCCTGATACTGTTCATCCCTTTTGCAAAAAGGATAAGGGAGGAAATGCCGGAGGGGATCACTCTTTCCGGGTATATGCATGAAAAATACCGATCCGGAGCCGTGAAGAATGTTTATCTGTTCCAGCTGGGGGCATTGTCGGCATTATCTACCGGTGTGCAGCTGCTGGCCGGCAGTAAGATTTTAAGTATGCTTACCGGGATCCCGTTTACCGCCATGACGGTGATTATGGCGGCGATTGCGTTTTCCTATTCCCAGTTTTCCGGGATAAGGGCCTCGATACTGACAGATGCCATTCAGATGGTCTTCATGTTGGCCGCCAGCATAGGTTTTGTGGCTTTTGGTGTAAAGAATGGCGGAGGGCTGGAAACGCTGCTTACGGGTTTAAGAGGGGCCACAAGGGATGCCGGACGCCTGTTCTCGGCAAGTGGACTGGAGATTTTCCTCGGATTTGGGCTTCCGACCACAATCGGGCTTATATCCGGGCCGTTTGGGGATCAGTGCTTTTGGCAGAGGGCTTTCTGCGTGAAAAAAGACAGGATCGGCAGGGCATTTCTGGTAGGAGCTCTGCTGTTTGGCATTGTGCCGCTGTCGATGGGGATCCTCGGATTTATCGGCGCCGGCATGGGATATGCGGTAACGGATATTGGAGTGATCAACTTTGAACTGATAAGCGCATTACTCCCGGCCTGGGCAGTAATTCCATTCCTATTTATGATTATATCCGGCCTGCTGTCCACGATTGACAGCAACCTGTGCGCAGTATCTTCCCTCACAACAGACATTTTTCGGAAAAACACAATGGGGAAAACAAAACTCTCCATGGCTTTGCTGCTGGCAGCAGGAATTGCCGTTGCCAATATCCCAGGGCTTACAGTAACACACCTTTTTCTGATGTATGGAACACTCAGGGCATCTACATTATTGCCAACAATTTTCACACTCAAAGGCATAAGGCTGGCGCCACAGGGCATAGTGGCAGGAGTTATCACTGCCATGGCAATCGGCTTGCCGGTGTTCGGATATGGCAATATAAACGGGATTGCCATTTATAAGACAGCCGGAAGTCTTCTGACAGTCTTTCTCTCTGGAGCCGTGGCTCTGGCCGTGACCAGAAAGCGGGGTGAGAACCATGGGTGAAATACTCGGAAGAAAGCAGCGGATCAAAAATTCTGAATGGATCGAGGCATTCGCAAAGATTGAGCAGGCAGTGAGCCGGAAAGAGCTGGATCAGCTGGTGGCTAAAACTGTGAAGGAGATAAAAAAGAAGACAAAAGGAAAGAAAGCCGCCTATGCATGGAGCGGAGGAAAGGATTCCCTGGTTCTGGGGGACATTTGCCGTATGGCAGGGATAGGCTCCTGTGTGCTCGTTATCTGCAATTTGGAGTACAAAGCGTTTATAGAATGGGTGGATGCTCATAAGCCTCCGGAATTGTCCATAATCAACACTGGACAGGATATGAAATGGCTGGCCGCCCATCCGCAGATGCTTTTCCCGCAGGATAGCAAATATGCGTCTATGTGGTTCCAGATTGTTCAGCATAGAGGGCAGGCGAAATATTACAAAGAGAACCAACTGGATATGATGCTTTTGGGGCGCCGGCGGGCAGATGGGAACTATGTGGGAAGGGGAGACAATATCTATACCAACAATCAGGGCGTGACGAGATACAGCCCACTCTCCGACTGGACACATGAACAGATGCTGGCATATATCCATTATCACAATCTGGAGATGCCGCCGATCTATGACTGGAAAAACGGGTATCTCTGCGGAACGCATCCATGGCCGGCAAGGCAGTGGACCGGAAGCGTGGAAAATGCCTGGGCAGAGATCTATGAGATAGACGGCTCTATCGTAACGGAGGCGGCAGAACATATCCAGAGCGCAAAAGACTTTATGGATAGTCTGAAATAAAAATGTTTTCACTTGACAGCACTTGCAGGCAAATGTCCGCAATAGCTGTCAATTTTGCTATTTGCAGATGGCATATAGATCATACGTTGCGGACGCTCCTACCAAATTATTTTGGAGGATGCGGACATGAAAGTAGTAAAGATGAAATTGGCTGACCTGGTAAAGCCTGAAAAGAATGTCAGGATACACACAGAGCAGCAGATCAAGGAGTTCCGCCGGAGCGTGGAGATGTTCGGGCAGATCAGACCGATTGTCGTGGATGAAAACAATGTTATTCTGGCGGGAAACGGTCTGTATGACACCCTTATTGCCATGGGGAAAGATACGGCGGATGTGTACCGATACGACAATCTGACGGAAAATCAGAAGAAAAAACTTATGATCGCCGATAATAAGATATTCAGCCTGGGGATTGAGAACCTGGAAACACTGAACAGTTTTTTGGAGGACCTGCAGGGCGATCTGGATATTCCCGGATTTGATGAAGAAATACTGAAACAGATGGTATCGGAAGCCGAGGATATCACAGGCAAGCTTTCTGAATACGGTACCCTTGATGAAGAGGAAATTCGGAGCATTAAAGAGACGGCAGAGAAAAGGGAGCAGCAGATGCAGGCCAGCCAGGGAGAGCAGCAGGCAGAACAGGCCCCGGCCGCAATCATGCAGGAGGAACCGGCGGCAGATAATGAAGATCCCACCGAAATAAGAAAGTTTGTTGTCTGCCCGAAATGTGGGGAGAAGATATGGCTGTAAAGAGGTGTCAGGCCAGCATTGATGTAGTGGAGGCGGCGAAGATCCGGATCAAGAATGTATTTCGGAACGGCCTCCCGGTGTATATGTCCTTTAGCGGTGGGAAGGACAGTTTATGTATGGCCCAGATTGTGATGGATCTGATACAGGCAGGAGAGATTAACCCCGCCCAGCTTACCGTACAATTCATTGACGAGGAGGCAATATTCCCGTGCATGGAGGAAAAGGTAAAGGAATGGCGGAAGAAATTTATGCTGGTGGGAGCAAAGTTTGAGTGGTTCTGCCTGGAGGTGAAGCACTATAACTGTTTTAATGAGCTGTCCAACGATGAATCGTTCATCTGCTGGGACAGATATAAAAAGGATGTCTGGGTAAGGAAGCCGCCATCCTTTGCGATTCGGAGCCACCAGATGCTGCGCCCCCGAG
>OFHA01001227.1_pt1 | contig 18676 bp, 21 predicted proteins | sample 1521891 | NCBI WGS metagenome assembly OFHA01 (sample SAMEA3504089, study PRJEB24116) | mouse gut metagenome | biome: mouse gut; feature: mouse-associated habitat; material: faeces | place: Denmark | collected 2011
GGGCATGAAAAAAGCGGCGTTCCTGTTCTCCCATGTAGAGAGTAAGAAACGCCGCCTGTGCGGGTCGTTATTCTTTTTCGTCTGCGATTATGTCCTGCATGACTTCCCCAAAGTCTGCCGTAAAGGAAAAAATGAAGTATTCCAAAACGGCGGGGTCTGCGTCCATAGGCTCGGCTTCCCCGGAAAAGGGCAAGCCCATAAGCCCGTAGAGCATTTTGATGATTTTGAACAGCTTCCCCCGGTCGGCGGGAGTGTTCATGGTAACAAGAATATCTGTCAAGCGGTTTATGGTTTCCATATCGCCGCCCGTCGTTACCCATACCATTTCTGCGAATGGCTGCGTGATTGCCCCGGCTACAAGGTTTATCTTATCCTTGCCGATTTCGCCGGACGGGAGTATAATACCCTTGTCTAAAAGCTCGTTTTTCATGTCGTCCTCCTGTTCATGCGCCTAAATTTTTGACGCTATTTTGCCGCCCTTGCTCTAAAAGTGGGCTTGTAAAGAGATACGGCGTGATATAAGCAGAAACGGCAAGAACCTTGAAAAATCAATGGTTTTTGCCGTTTTCTATAAAGGCTTGTAAGAAGTTATAAGACGATTTCCGTCTATAAAATCAATAAAAAATAAAGCATTATCTGTATATAAAATTGGCTGTAACAAGAATCACAGGTTAAATTATACATGCTGCGATTTTAAAAAATTAGAGGAACGTTATTTAGAGTATAAAACAAAATAAGTAATGCGAATGCATAGGAAAAGGGGCTGTCGCATTCAGAAAAATAATATAAGTATCGTTTATGTAAACATTTTTAAACGATAGCTTATATATATTTTACGCTGTGCGGCAGCTTCTTTTTGTGTATAAATAATCATTCCGCCCGGCGCGAAGATGTGGCAGGGCGCATTTTTGGTTCTGTTCATAAAATTCTTATACATAACAATATACAGGTAAATGTTATCTAAAAGTATTCTATCTCAATCTGTTTCGATTTGCAACCCCAAAGAAAAAATTGTCTGAATTTCCAGTATTTTTATTGAAAAGCGGTTTTTTTGAGCCGTTTTTTGTCTATATTCCACAAAATATTACCGGATTTTTAAAATGATAAAAATAGTATAAAACGAAAGAAGGATTTGCAGGGCGGCTTCGAAAAATGGATTATAAACTTAGCTTTAAATGGCTGAAAGATGCATAAATAAAGCGTTTGCGGCGTTTTGCAGTGAAGATTTGCACATAACAATTACCTGTAAATTGTTATGTTTTTCAGTATGGCTGTGCCGGTGGCGGAGCAGGGCGGCAGCTTTGGGCAATGGAGCGGCAGGACTCCGTAAGATTATGGCGACGTGTCTGGCATGCATTTGCGGAAAAGACACGCAGGAGGGAATTATGCGGGAACTGGATTATGGGAAAATGGGCATGCGCATCCGCCAGGTCAGGAAGGCAAAGGGCTGGTCGCAGAGCGAGCTGGCTGCAAAGTGCGGCATCAGCATGTCGTTTTTAGGGCATATCGAGCGCGGGAGCAGAATCATGAGCATGGAGACGTTTGCAAATATCTGCGGTGCGCTGGATGCCGGGGCAGATGAGATGCTCTTTGGCGTAGCCGGTGCGTCGGATGCGGTACTGGATATGTGGAACCAGCCGGAAAAGGGCAGGAGCCGGGAGAAGGAAAAAGGCCGGGATGCCGGAAAGCCGGATGGGAATACGGCAGGCACGGCAGGCGGCGGGAAGGCGGACAGCTATGCGATGTACGTAAAAATCATGAAGTCGGTGGCTGAGATTATGAATGAGGCCTAGTGCTCTGGCATCTGGGATTTGCAAGATAAATGTGGAATGAAAGGAAATACACAAGAATGGTGAAACAGGATTCCTGGAAACGGACGGACGAGATAGAGATTGACCTGGTGAACCTGCTGCGCAGCCTCTGCGGCCAGTGGAAGCGGGCTGTCCTCTGCGGGCTGGCAGCGGCGGTGCTTTTCGGCGCGGCCGGACAGGCTGCTGGCAGCGTGGAACAGGAGACGGGCGCATCCGGAGAAATGGTGCTGACAGAGACAGAAGAACAGGCTGTTGCGGATGCAGTCCGTCTGGCAGATGAAATCAGGGGGCTGGAAGAATATCTGGACAGTTCCGTGCTGATGCAGCTGGATCCTTACCATAAAAGCCGGTATGTGATGCTTTACAGCATAGGCCATGCACAAAGACAGGAGATTGCGGCAATTACAGAAAGCTATTTTAATTTCCTGCTCAACGGCGGTGCGGCCGATGCCCTGATAAAAAACGGCAGTGCGGCAGGAATTCTGGAAGAAAGCAGTGCTGCATCAGACGCAGAAAAGGAAAACAGCAGCAGGGATGCCGGGGCAGGTAAAAGCTGCCTGGCAGAATTAATCGGCGTGTATCAGAAGACATACAGCTTTCCTTACCAGGTTGCGCTGGATGACCCGCAAGGCAGCAGCCTTATGGCAGAAACGGTGTTTTATGTAGAAATTACCGGCAGGGATGCTGCATCGGCCAAAAGAATGGGCCTGGATATGCAGGATGTTCTGGAAGAATATTCTGCCAGCGTGAAGAAAAATACAGGCAGCCACAGGCTGACGCTTGTCAGCTGTGAGGAAAGCGTGACAGCAGACAGCGGGCTGGTGAACCAGCAGCGTGAGAAAAGGGCTCTTTTGTCGTCCAGCCGGGCGAGCCTGAAGACGGCAACGGATGCGTTTCGTGCGGAGCAGATGGCGGTATATGAGACAGCTTCTGGTGAAGAAAAAAACGGTGGACAGCCTGAGCAGGAAAAGCACATACAGAATGGGATTCTTGCTGGGAAAGCAGTCAGATATGGCCTGGCCGGAATGCTCGGGAGTGTTCTTATATATGGATTTGTTTTTTCATGCTGGTATGTTTTTGGAAGCAGGGTAAAAAGTGCAGAAGAATTAAAAAGAATGTATGTTTTTCCTGTTTTTGGAGCTATTGATGCTGGCAGGCAGACAGAGGAGAGGGTTTTAAACCACGTCAGGCTGGCATGCCAGAAAAAGAAGATTACAAAACTATATGCAGTTTCTGATTTTGCGTTTACAAATTCAGAAAAAGAGTGTCTTGAACGTATGGCAGAACATCTGAAATCATGGAAAATTGACATGCTGGCTATGGAAAATGCCATTGCAGATACAGCGGCCTGGGACATGCTGGAAGAAACAGGGAATGTTCTGATGCTCTTAAGAACGGGTACATCTACATATCAGATGATAGATGATGCGATGTATTTTTATACGCAAAATGATATTCAAGTGGCAGGAACAGCTGTCTTTTTAAAAAGCAGATTATTATAAATTAAAACCAGACCTGGCCTGAGAGTCTGAAGGCTGCCTGACAGGGATGGGGTTATAAAGTTTGTAATGACATGGATAGAACCCGGGGAGAGCAGTGCAGTTCCGGGAATGGCGAAGCATGCCTTGCAGAAAGGCCAGGGAAGCAGTTTTTATGATGAATTTGGCGGGCTGTAATAATAAAGTGAAAGATTATAAAAAATCAGTTTTGTTTCTGGTGAACCATGATGTGGTTATTTATAATTTCCGGTTAGAGCTGGTAGAAAGACTGTTGTCTGATGGGTACGAGGTTCACATTTCCAGCCCGTATGGAGACCGCATTGACGAACTGGTCAGTCTTGGAGCAGTTTTTCATGAGATTAAAATAGACCGGCATGGAAAGAATCCAATGGCAGATTTCCGTGTCTTTTGTGAGTACAGGAGACTGGTTTGCCTGATACATCCTGTTATTATTTTAGGATATACGATAAAACCAAATATTTATGGCGCAGTGGCAGGAAGAAGTGCCGGTATTCCATTTGTAGCAAATATTACCGGTCTTGGGACTGCTGTGGGGAATAAAGGAATCGGACAGAAGTTTATAATTTTTTTATATAAAGCCGCATTTGCAAACATACAGCGCGTATTTTTTCAAAATAAAGAAGATATGAGTTTTTTTCAGAATTTGGGGATAGCTTCTGGCAGGCACAGGCTTCTGCCAGGCAGCGGCGTAAATCTTGACAGATATGCATGTTCTATTCTTTCCCCGTGTGGCAGCGGAAAGGATGGAAATCCTGTTAAATTTGCTTTTATTTCCCGCATTATGAAAGAAAAAGGGATTGACCAGTATTTAGAGGCTGCAATGAAAGTAAAAAAGTCCTGTCCCGCTACACAGTTCCATGTCTGTGGATTTTGCGAGCCGGAATATGAGGACTGGATGAAAAGAGCCGGTTCCTGTGAAGTGGCGGAATATCATGGCATGATACGGGATGTAGCTGGTTTTATGAAAGAAATGCACTGTATTGTGCATCCGACGTACTATCCTGAAGGCCTGAGCAATGTGCTTTTGGAAGCATGTGCCTGTGGAAGGCCTGTAATAACAACTGACAGGGCCGGATGCCGTGAGGCTGTGAGGGATGGTATAAACGGCTATCTTGTGCCGGAAAAAAATGCGGATGAACTGGCAGCAGCAATGCAGCGTTTTGCAGGACTCTGCTATGAGGAAAAAGCAGCAATGGGAGAAGCCGGCCGAAGGCTTGCGGAGAAACAGTTTAACCGGCAGATTGTTGTGGATGCTTATATGGAAGAAGTGAAATCTGCGGAAAGAAAGACACAAAAAGGCAGGAGGATATCTTACATGAACAGGGAAAGGATAAAACGGTGCATGAAGCATTGCCTGCCGTGGAAACTGCGGTATTTTATCAAGCTTCAGGAAGCAAAGGGAAATATCAGGCTTCCAGATGGCTTGAAGCAGAAGCGCTCGTGCAGGGAATATAATGATGCTTTTTATAAAGCGCTGGAGGTTTTGAAAATCAGGGATTTTCGCGGGAAATCTGTTTGTGAGATGGGACCCGGGCAGTATCTGCTGCATCCGTTTTTGGAATACCAGCTGGGAGCTGACAGGGAGGTTCTTCTGGAAATAGACGATTTTGCAGACGAATATGCACAGATAGATATGGCTGGCCTTTCATTGAAACATGAGTATGAGGCTGTCCGGATGCTTCCAGAACAAATGGACGGGGCATCGTGGCATTCATGCCTGAAAAGGATTAACGCTGCTTATAAGACAAATGGCCTGACGGGTTACCGGGAAATTCCAGATGGAAGCATGGATTATGTATTTTCATTTTCTGTACTGGAGCATATCAGGAAACGGGAATTTGCAGAGACACTCCGTGAAGTATACCGCTTTCTTTCTCCTGGCGGGGTATCGTATCATGCTGTTGATTTTACAGACCATTTTGGCGGAAAAAAGAACCATCTGCGCTTTACGGAGTCTGTATGGGAGGATGAAGCCCATTATAAGATGGATAACTATACGAACCGGCTGTCGTGTTCTGAAATGTGCAGTATGATGAAAGAAATTGGATTTACGGTTTTAAAGGTAAGAAGAAAGCAGTTTTGCAGGCTTCCGGTTAGCAGGAGACATCTTTATGAAGGCTTTGCAGAAATCAGCAGGAAAGATTTGATAACCGCAGGAGCAGTTATTATTGCGGTTAAAAAACAGGAGAAATGAGGGCATGCAGAACAGATGGTCAGAGTGCTTCAATATATCGGGCTGCTGCAGACTGGCGGCTCGCAGTCTTTTATTTTAGAACTGTACAGGAATATGGACAGGACGAAAGTACAGTTTGACTTTATTGTATTTTCACAGGTGAATCAGGAGCTTGCCAGGGAAATCAGGAAGCTTGGAGGAAAAATATACAAAAGCCCGCAATATTGTGGCGTCAACCATTTTGAATATCAGAAATGGTGGGACAGTTTTTTTTATTCCCATCCTGAATATCAGGTACTGCATGGACATATAAGAAGCGTTGCGGCTATTTATACTCCTGCTGCGAAAAAATATGGCCTGACGGTGATTGTTCACAGCCATAGTACATCAAATGGAACAGGCATCCGGGCAGGGCTGAAAGATTTGATGCAGCTGCCAATCCGTTTTCAGGCGGATTATTTCTTTGCATGTTCCAAAGAAGCCGGGGAATGGCTGTTTGGCAGAAAGGCCTGTACCAGTGCGAAGTACCGGTTTGTACCAAATTCGATAGCTGTCCGGAAATTTTTGTATCAGGAAGCAGCCAGACAGAAAGTGCGCGATGAATTAAATTTGTCTGGAAAGAAAGTGATTGGCAATGCAGGACGTATTGCAGAACCGAAAAACCAGGTCTTTTTAATCGAAATGATGCAGCACATACCGGATGATGATGTCAGGCTGCTGATTGTGGGAGACGGATGTCTGCTGCAGGATTTGAAAAGAAAGGCTGTGCAGCTTGGCGTGGATGGGCGGGTTGTTTTTACAGGAGCAAGAAATGATATGCACCGGGTGTATCAGGCTATGGATGTATTTGTATTTCCATCTCTATGGGAAGGACTTCCGGTCAGTCTTATTGAAGCACAGGCGGGCGGATTAAGATGTCTGGTATCTGACCGCGTGACACGTGACGTGGTACTGACAAAGGGGATAAAAAGACTGCCTTTGGAAAAAGGGACTGGTTACTGGGCGGCACAGGTGAAACAGGCGCTGCGTTTTGGGCGTAAAAGCTTGGACAAAGAAGATATGGAACGTCTTGAAAAATTTGACAGCTGCCATGTGGCACAGGAATTGCAGGAATTTTATCTGTGCTGCATGAAAGATATGCATCAGATGCGGCCTGGAACAAAGCAGCCGGTTTTTGGCAGGAGAAAAGATAGTGAGAGATAAAATATCGGGTATTGCAGTTGTGATTACTGCAAATAAAACAGGCGGCGTTTTGCAGTTTGCCGTTCAGATGAGGGAGGTTTTTGCAAAGCTGTATGAACAGGCAGTCCTGTTTCTTCCCTCGGACTGCACGATGAAAGGGAAGCATATCAGGCATTTTGCAAGGCATAATTCACTGGTTCCGTTTGACCCATATTATAAAAAGCTGGCAGAATGTATTGCGGCCTGTAATCCAAAAATGGTGTTTGCATGCGAAAGCAGGCTTATGATATCCAGAATGGCTGTATTTTTAGCAAAACAGTCTCCCTGTTATTTGTGTGTTCACGATGTCCGGCCTCATCCATCTTACAGGAATGCAGCCGTTTTTTGGAAAAATACAGTGATTCAGTTTTTTTCACAGCGTGCCTGGAGAGCATGTACAGGGATTGTCCTGTTATCCCGGAAGTCTTTGGGAGAATTTCAGAAATATTATCCACAGCATGCGGATAAATGCGGGCTGATTCCGCTTGGAGCACATGTGCCGGATGTAAAAGCAAAAGAACCGCGGGAATTGCAGGGCCGCAAAAAGTATCTGCTGTTTTTTGGAAGAATAGAAAAATATAAAGGGATTTCGATACTGCTGGATGCGTATCAGAAAATAGAGAAAAACAGGCCGCAGCTTGTGATTGCCGGGGAAGGAATCGTGCCGGAAGATGATAAAATGGCCATGGAAAAATCAGGAGCGCTGCTTATAAACCGTTATATACAGGACTCTGAAATGGCTGCATTGTTTCAAAACTGCAGCTGTGTGGTGCTTCCATACACCGAAGCTTCCCAAAGCGGCGTATTATCCATGGCGTATTATTTTGGAAAACCGGTCATTGTTTCGAATCTTCCGGGATTGCGGGAGTTTGTGGTGCATAATAAAACGGGGTATATTTTCAGGAGCAGGGAAGAATTAAAGGATGCTCTGGTAAGGATGTCTGAAAAAAGCTGTGATATGGCAGAAGCCGTCCAGTGTTATTACGGAGAACATATGTCCTGGGAGAAAAATGTAACAGCATGGCTTTCCAGCTGTGGGGAGAATAGATGATTTATATAATATATTCCGTAATTCTTTTTTGTTTTTCATGGATAGAACAGGTTACAGGCATTGGAATGAAACAGAAGAAATATCTGATTTTTCTGTTAAGTGCTTCCTGGCTGGCTGTTTCTACAGTCAGGTGTGTAATGGCTGGAGATTATTATTCTTATAGAGGGTATTTTTATGGAAGAATTAACACCGGCTCTTATTCCGATACGATGCTCATGGCAGGTTATGAACCGCTGTATGTTACGCTGATGTATGTGTGCAGGAAAATCAGCAGTAATTATGCCTTTTTTAACTTTGTAACATATCTGATAGTATCAGTCCTGCAGTATTTTACAGTGCTTTACTGGTGTGAGGAAGAAAAAAGCGGAAAAAATCATATGCTGATGGCGTATTTTATCATCTGGTGCCTGCAGATTGGTAATATTTTTGTCATCCGCCAGACGATATCGCAATATATCTGTTTGTTTTCGCTTCGGTTTATTGCTGCAAAAAAACCGGGAAAATTTCTGCTGTGTGTGGCTGCAGCTGCCGGTTTTCATATCTCATCTTTATTGTTTGTACTGGCATATCCTGTGTACTGGAACAGGGGTTCTTTTCGCAGGAATTTTCTGTACATGCTGCTGGCAACGGGCGCTGCAGCTGTTAATTTTCGCTTTCTTATGAAAATTGCGATAACGCTTCTTCCTGAAACATTTTCATACAGACTTTCGGAATACTTTGAAGCAGGAAAGGACATGAAATTTTCTGGAAGTTCGCTATCATATGTTCAGGATTTTTTAAAAGGCTTTGCAAATGTGGGCGTCATACTGCTTGTATGCTGTATCGTCTGCCGTTTTGCGAAAAAAGGGGAGCCAGTCAGGGGATATGTCAGTATCTATCTGTTAAGCTGTGTGTTTTACATTGCTTCTTTATTTTATCTCCCGGTACTGGGGCGGCTTGCGGCACCCTTCCTGTTTACGCAGATTCCGGTTTTTTTGTATTCATACCGGATGTTTCATTCGCAGTCAGGAATTATCTGGTGGAACGGCGTGAGTGTATATATGCTTGCACGTTTTACACTTAGTATTCTGTCGGAATATCATGCTTACCTTCCATTTTCGACGATTTTTAGCATGTAAAATACGAGCCTGATAGAATATATGCGTGGGTTTGTATCGGAATATCGTAAAAAATAACAAAAGGAGAATGGATATTAGATGGTAATTACAAAGACACCGTTTCGGATGTCTTTTTTTGGCGGCGGAACGGATATGGAGAAATTTTTCCGGGAATATGGCGGAACGGTAATTTCGACTACGATTGATAAATACTGCTATGTAACGGTCAGGCATCTGCCGCGTTTTTTTCATTACAGCACAGAGCTTGCGTATTCCAAAATGGAGCGTGTGAATGAAGTTGGGGACATTGAGCATCCGGCAATCCGGGAAGCTATGAAAATGCTTGACATGCATGAAATCCGCCTGACTTATGAAGCAGACCTGCCTGCAAGAAGCGGCCTTGGGACAAGCAGCTCTTTTGCTGTGGGCATGCTGAATGCGTTTCACTGTTTAAAGGGAACGTATGCGGGCAAAAAGCAGCTGGCAGACGAGGCCATTTATCTGGAAAGGGGGCTCTGCCAGGAAAACGGCGGGTGGCAGGACCAGATTGCTGCGAGCTTTGGCGGCATGAACCGGATTGATTTCAGGCGGGACGGATATGAGGTTCATCCTTTTGGTTCGTGCGCTGCTTCTTCTGGCAGAAAAAGGAACAGCAGGGGATGTTTATAACATATCGTCAGAATATATCTACAAGATGAGCGAGATTGAGCAGATGATTGAAAAAGAGCTTGGACATACGCTGGAAGTAGAGCCCGACCCGGTTTTGTTCAGGCCAGCAGATGAAAAAGTGATTGCCGGGAATATTCAGAAACTGAAAAGAGATACTGGCTGGAAACAGGAGGTGCCTATGGAAAAGACAGTGGCTGACATGCTTAATTACTGGCGTAAGAAGATTTCGTAATTTTTATCAGAAGGTCTGGTGGCAGGGTTTAGACATGAAACAGAATATAATGCAATGGAAAATAAAATACAACAGCATGCCGGTACAGGCAAGGGCAGGAGTCTGGCTGGTAATCTGCAACATTCTGGTGAAGGGCATTAATTTTATCACAATTCCGTTATTCACAAGGTTAATGACTGCTGCAGAATATGGTAATCTGACTGTATATCTGTCATCTACAGAACTAGTTTTGATTTTGTCCGCATGGGATATTTCTTATGGAGCGTACCAGAAAGGACTATACAAATACGAAGATACGAGGTTTTATACGAAAACAGTTCAGTTTTTTTATACAGCAGGCGCAATTGCAGTGATTCTGATTTTATACGGACTTCAGCCGCTGGCTGGAGCATGGCTGGCAGTTCCAACTGAATTATATCCGGTCATGTTTCTTTATCTGGTAACACAGCCGGCATATCGGAACTGGATGGCTTTGAAACAGAAGAATTATGAATATAAAAAAGTAACAAGTGTTACATTGTTTTATACGATTACTGTTACCGCAGTTTCACTGGCAGCTGTGATTTTTATGCAGCAGACAGCAGCTTTTAAATATTTAGTTCAGATGACAGTATCTTTTCTGATTTTTCTTGTTTTTTATATAAAAAACATCAATGTTCTGCCTTTGCTGAGAAAAAGGCAGGAGTTTTTTGAAGAACTGAAATACATCATACAGTATCAGTTTCCATGCCTGATTCATTCCATGTCGCTTGTAATTTTAGGACAGGCAGACCGTATAATGATAAAAATGTATGCAGGAAGCACGCAGGCAGCGATATATGGAGTAGCTTACAGTTTTTCATTTCTTATTATCGTGATACAGAGTGCGTTAGACCAGGCTTTGATACCATGGCGGTACGAACTGCTGGGACAGAAGAAATATGCAAAGGTCAATGAAATTTCCTGCATTCTGTTAGTTATGATAGGGGGAATGACCGTAATCTTTATTCTGGCTGCGCCGGAATTTATGATGCTGTTTTTTTCACAGGAATACTATGAGTCGATAGAATTAGTACCGCCAATAGCAGCAAGTGTTTATTTTATTTTTCTGTATTCTGTATTTGTAAGCATAGAAGGATATTATGAAAATACGAAGATGCTGATGCATATTGCTGTTTTATGCAGCATATCTAATGTTGCAATGAACTATGCTGGAATCAGGATGTTTGGGTATAAAGCCTGTGCATATACAACATTGATTTCTTATCTGATGTTTTGTGGAGGGCATTATTTTGCAATGAACAGAATATGCAGAAAATATATGAAAAAGAAAGTATTTAATGAAAAATTTATATTGATATTCAGTGCAGGAATGCTTGTGTTTGCTATTGGAGCAGGCTTGATTTATAAGTGGATGCATATCCGTTATATTTTGCTTTTTCTGATGATTTTAACAGGTATTGCAGAGAAAGAAAGAATCAGGGAAATATTAATCGTGATTCGCAAAGAAAGGAAATTTTAATGAATCCATTAGTATCAGTTATTATTGTTGCTTACAATGAACAGGAATATATAAAAAAAGCATTAGACAGTATTTTGAGCCAGAAAACAGACTTTGATTTTGAAATTATATGCCATGATGATGCTTCTTCAGATAAGACGCCGGAAATCATAAGTGAATATGCAGAAAAATATGCTGGACTCATTATTCCGATTCTGCAAAAGGAAAATCAGGCTCAAAAAGGGAAAAATTTATATCTCGAATATATTTATCCTGCTGCACGCGGAAAATATGCGGCATTCTGTGATGGAGATGATTATTGGACGGATAAAAGAAAACTGCAGAAACAGGCTGATTTTTTAGAGTCCCATGAAGGGTATGCTGCCTGTATGCACCAGTTTTATTTTTATTATGAACAATCTGGAAAAAAAGAGTCTGCAGCCTGCGGAATGTCAGAGAAAGATATTGGAACAGAAGATTTTATTAAATGGAATGTAAAATCTGTTCCACAGCTTGGCACGGCAATGGTGAATCTGGATATGGCATTTCGAAGACCCAGGCTTTTTCATCAAATAGGCGGCGGAAAAAATTCTTTAAGGCCAATTTCGGATATGCCGTTATATATATACCTTTCTTTAAACGGAAAAATCAGGTATCTCCCATATCCGATGTCTGTATGGTGCAGAAGAAGTACCGGTACATGGGAAAAGTCAGCTGAAGATATTGAAAAAAATATGAATTATAATAAGCAGCTTATTCATTTTCTGCAAAGGCTTAACAGATATACACATAGAGAATATGAGAACTGTATTAGGAAAAAGATAAATACGATTCAAGTCAGTATGAGTTATCAGTCTTTGGACTTCAAGAGAAAGACTGCATATATCTGCTATATTCTTCATATCTGGCACAGCTTCCATTCATTTCGCATGAAAATATTCATGTCGTTTGCCTGTTTTGTTCCAGATGCAGCAAAACAGATAGTTAAAATGAAACAAAGATATAATAACGCATCTGTCAGATAATAGTAAGGATTATTTTAAACTGGATTATAAAGGAGATTAGTCATGATTAACGTTTTTCAGCCATCTCTTGGAAAAGAGGAACTGGAGAGGATTTCACAGGTATTTGAATCTAATTGGATAGGAAGGGGAAAGCTGACAATTGAATTTGAAGAAAAATTTGCAGAATACATAGGAAGTACAAAGGAGCACCTTGTTACAGCACACTGCTGCAGCGAGGGGCTTTTTTCGTCTATGCATTTATGTGGAATACAGCCTGGCGATGAAGTTATTGTTCCGTCTGTAAGTTTTGTAGGAGCCGGAAATGCTGTGTGTGCAAGCGGCGCAAAGCTGGTTCTGTGTGATGTTGACAAAAGGACATTGAATGCCAGGGCTGCAGATATCGAAAAGTCAGTTACTGCCAAGACAAAAGCAGTCATTCTTCTGCATTTTGGAGGGATTCCATGTGAGATGGATGAAATTATGAAACTTGCAGATGCATACAGCCTGAAAGTCATTGAAGATTGTGCAGCAGGTGTATGTTCTTCCTATAGAGGACAGGCGCTCGGAACCTTCGGGGATATGGGAATGTGGTCTTTTGATGCGATGAAAATACTTGTCTGTGGTGATGGGGCTGCCATTCATTTTAAAAATCCCGAAATGAGGGAAAGAGCGGCAAGATGGTTTTATTTTGGCCTGGAAACGAAAAGCGGTTATGAGAACAGTGTTGCGCAAAAATGGTGGGAATTTGATATATCCTCATTTGGCCACAGGTCAGTATGGAATGATGTAACAGCAGCCATGGCACTTGAACAGATTAAGAAACTTCCGGTGTTTATGGAAAAAAGGAAAGCAGTGCATGAATTTTATAATGAAGCATTGAAAGATATCGAGTGGCTTGACCTTCCGCTTCCGCTGCCTGAAGAAAGCAAGTCTTCGTTCTACTTCTATCATATTCAGGTGAAGAATGGAAAAAGAGACAAGCTTGCCGGGTTTTTGCGTGAAAACGGAATCTATACGACATACCGTTATTTCCCTCTGCACAGGGTTCCTGGATATGGCATATCTGGTGAATTTCCAAACGCTGATTATGCAGCAGACAATACACTTTGCCTGCCGATGCACCAGAATCTGAGCGCTGCAGATTTGGAACTGATTGCACATATGGTAAAAGAGTTTGGGCGCAGATACTGTTAGTGGAGGGAATGCATGAGGGCAGGTATTATGCAGCCGTATTTCATGCCATATATCGGGTACTGGCAGCGCATCCATGCAGTGGATGTACATGTGGTATTTGACGATGTTAATTATATCAGGCGCGGCTGGATGCACAGAAACAGAATACTGATAAATGGCAGCATTCATTATTTGAATCTGCCAATACAAAAGGCTAGCCAGAACAAAAAGATAAACGACACGTGGATTGCAGCGGATAAATAGGTGCAGAATAAAATGCTTAAAACACTGGAATTTTCGTACCGGAAAGCTCCGTTTTATTCAGATGCAATGAATATACTGGAAGATATTATTACACAGGATGAGAAAAACCTTGCATTATATCTTATGTATCAGTTTAAAAAAATATGCAGTTATTTTGGAATAAAAACAAAACTGGTGATGTCGTCTGACATTGAAAAAGACAGTGGTTTGAAAGGGCAGGATAAAATTATGGACATATGCAAAAACATTGATAAAAATATATCGGGGGAGGGGGAAAATCACATACATCAATGCGTCTTCCGGTGAACATTTGTATAGCAGGAATGACTTTGCAAAACAGAATTTGAATCTTCTTTTTATAAAAGATAAATCAAGTGTGCATTATGGACAGCAGCAGGCAGGTTCTTTCATTCCGGCCCTATCTGTAATTGATATTATGATGAACTGTTCTCTGGCCCAAATACACACATTATTGAATGATTATGTGTTATATTGATGCAGATTAAGAGACTGGCTTCTCATTTTCTGGTTTGTACACATAGTCAGGATGGGAGGTAGTTTATGAATATTTTCTTTATTTCCGAGAAACGCTGTATTCATGAGAAGTTTCGCAGGATTATCCATAATAAAGCAGCAAAGTGGCTTGTCCATTATTATTTTTCTGAATCTGACAGGGAATCCTGGAAGGAGTTTTCAGGAGCAGGAAATAATGGTATGACAGCACAGCCCGTATGCCTGAGAAATAAAAATGATGATTTTTTTAAACAGTATGATTTGTTTTTTTCCTGGCACTGCAGGCAGATTTTTCCGGCTGATTTGGTAGAAAATTACAGATGTATTAACCTGCATCCAAGCTTGAATCCATACAACAGAGGATGGTACCCGCAGGTTTTCTGCATTTACAACGGGATGCCTGCAGGAGTGACTATTCATGAAATGGATGCAGAAATTGACAGAGGACATATTATATGCCAGCTGGAAGTAGAAAAGAAACTCAGTGATACAGCATTCGAATTATACGGACGTATTTCCAGCGCTGAAGAAAAACTTGTTGAAGACAGTATTGTATCTATTGTGAATGGAACTTATGAAAAGAAAGAATCGGGGAAAGGAAATATCAATTACAGGTCTGATTTTGAAAAGCTGTGTGAAATTAATCTGGATAAACAAGCAACATACCGTGAAGTAATTAATTACCTGAGAGCTATGACTTTTGGGGATTACCATAACGCATATTTTTATGATAATGATGGGAAAAAGATATGGATAAAGGTTCATTTAGAAAAGGAGATATAACATTCAGAAAAATGATGCATAACGGTTTATTTCTGGAGGAAATCACAGGCTGTACAGATAAAATCATACAGGCTGCAGTTATATGTGATTATGCGTTTTCTCCTGAAATCAGTTTTATCCATGACCCGCTGTATAACAGCCGGATGGAGAAAACAATTAAAAACGGATATGTTTTTACAGCTTGTGAAAGCGGAAAGATAGCTGGCTATGCCATTTTATATGCAAATGATTATGACAGCAAAACGGGTTTTGTTTCCAGGATTTGTGTTATTCCGGAAAAACAGGGACTGAAAATAGGCAGGTTTCTTATGGACGCCTGTGTACAAAAAGTGAAAGAATCTGGAATGCACAGGGTTCGTCTTGAAGTATCAGATACAAATACGAACGCAATCTTATTTTATAAAAAATATGGATTTGTAAAAGAGGAAAAAGCACATAATGGCAGTACCTTTATGCTGCTTCAAATCCATCAGATTCAGGAGTGAGAAAAGGCGGCATAAAAAATGAAGGTACTGATTACAGGAGCAAATGGTTACATTGGCCATGGAATAGTTAGAAAATTTTTAGAACATGGACATGATGTGGTAGCTGCGGATTTAAATATAGAAAATATTGACAGCAGAGCTGATATAAAAAAGTGTGATATTTTTCAAATTGACAGCCCATATTTATACTTTAACAAACCAGAAATGCTGGTTCATTTAGCATGGAAAGATGGCTGCAGTCATTATTCCAGCTCTCATATTGCGAACCTTTTTCATCATGATTCTTTTATCAGACATTTTTGTGAAAGCGGTGTAGAAAAAATTGCAGTGACTGGAAGTGTCCACGAAATTGGAAAGCATGAAGGTGCTGTAGATGAAAATACGCCTTGCAGGCCTCTGTCACCATATGGAATAAGCAAAAATGCGCTTCGCGGATTGCTGCTGTCAGCTGGGCAGCAATATAAAAAGCCGGTGCAGTGGCTGAGAAGATATTATGTAGCAGGAAACAGCGGGCTGGGAGATACGATTTTTTCCAAAATGGTACGTGCTTCCTGGGCAGGGGTTCGGGAGTTCCCGTTTACGAGCGGGTTAAATGAATATGATTTTCTGGATTATGATGATTTTTGCAATAAGTTTTATCTGGCAGTCATGCAGGACGAAATTAACGGAATCATAAATATTTGCTCTGGAAAGCCTGAAAAACTGATAGACCGCGTTGAACAGTTTATCAAAGAAAATCATTTAAATATAAGACTGAATATAGGAGCTTATCCAGAAAGAGAGAACGCTTCCAGGTCAGTGTGGGGCAGTGCGGAAAAAATCCAGAAAATAGAGATGTCAGCAGGAAAAATGCAGAAGGATTAGATGCATTGCTTCTAATGAAAAATCTGGAAAAGGAGTTAAATGCGGATGAATGCAGCAGAAATGAGATAGTCATCCTGTTTTTCATGGATGGAATTACCTGAACCTGCCATGTAACCAATAGCCAGCCCCAAAATTTCAAAACACTATAAACTTTCCAAATAAAATACCGATAAACGATTCAGAAAATCAGCTAAGGACGGCGCAATAATTTCCACGGAAAAACACGAGAAATTATTGCGCCGTTTTTTATGGAAAAAATAGGCGGACTGGGATTTCAGCTGCAAACGGAAACCGGGAGCTCGTCCTGGTTTGGTTTTGCGGTTATCCTGCCAGAAGATGAAGCCGGAAACCGAAGGAAATACATCCGTGCCATGGAAACGGCTGGGATTGAAACCAGGCCCATTGCAGCGGGCAATTTTGTACGCCAGAAAGCGCTGCAATATATGGATTATTCCATATACGGGGAATTGAAACATGCAGATTATATCCATGAAAATGGATTTTTTACCGGCAATCATTCGTCCTGCATGCGGGAACAGATTGATTATCTGGCCAGTGTTTTAAATCGGGCACGCAGTTCGGCGGATGTATAAGCCAAAACTGCCTGCTACGCTATCCGCAGCATGACCTTGATACATATAAGAAGAACCTGGCAGCAAAACATCTGCTGATTTAAATCCAATCGTATCTGAGCGGGATAGAGGAATCGAAAATAAAGATTTTCAGGTAGACGAATTCTGAAAAAATGATATAATAAATACGACACAGGGAGGTATGCTATGCAGATAACACCAATTAAGGAAGATATCAGCATCAGCTATATTTCAGCGCTGTGTGCGTATGCTGGCATAGCGTATGAAATTGTGAGGCATGATGAGGATAGTACAGACGGTATTTTAAAAAAGAGGGTTTTACACCAATTGTGCCTGGGCTGTTAATATTGCCTGAAAATGAAAAATTATGGATAAACTGGACTGAAGAAGAATTGCTGATAAAGGGATGCATGTATTGGGCAGAATTTTCAAGAGAAACCGAATCAAATAATAAAGGGACTGTAAGTGTAAAAATTAATAAGAAAAATGTTGTCAATGCTGAAAACCTGCAGAACATATTCGAATTGATAGCAAAGGAGGAGTGGCCATGATATATTCCGTTAATTTAATGGATTTGACTGAAAAAATCAGTCCGCTTGCTTTTGCGAAATATTTGAAGGATATGGGGTGGAAACTGTTTCAAAGTAAAAAGCAGTACATAAAAATTTATCAGTATGAGAAAAATGATGATTTTTTTCAGGTTGTCATTCCAGCAGAGAAAAAATTATGTGATTATAAGGAAGCAATGTACAGGGCAGTTGCAACAGTGGCAGAAGCTGAAAATAAATCCGTTGAGCAGGTTTTGCTGTATCTGCTGAATCCAAATACTGATATTTTGAAAATCCGTTTAGAAAAAAAGGACGTTGAAGCAGGGAATATTCTTTTTGATGATGCGATTCGTTTGTATGAAAATGCAACGAAGCTGCTGGCAGCAGCAGCGCTGGATATTCTGCATCCGAAAAAATATCACCAGGGGAGAATGGATGACTGCGTGCAGAAATTTCTGTCAGGGTGCAGATTTGGACAGACAGAAATTGGGAGTTATGTTGTTTCGGTTGTGTGTCCGTTTGCGGAGCTTGATGAGAATGAGGACTATAAGCAGTTAAGCATATTTTCTGACGAGGAGCAATGTGCACATTCACTGACACGCCAGGTAACAAGCCGCGTTATGAAAAACATTTCGTATATTAAAAACCGGATTGACAATGGAGAGATGGAAAAGCTTATATTGCAGGATGATAATGGAATTATTAGTGCAAATTTTTATGAAGCTCTGGGCGGACTGAATCTGGATTCAGATAAAGCAGATGTAGAATTTATTGCCGAGTGGTCTCCAATTGTGAAAAATCCTGACGGTGTAATAGACAGGATATTGCTTACACATGATTATTATCAGCCAATAGAAACAACCGTTGAAAAACTGAAAGACGAAACGAATAAATCTACAAAGATTATTGGCAGGATTAAAAAGTTAGAATCTTCTCCAGATGTGCAGAAACGTAAGGCTGGAAAGATTACAGCTGTCTATTTGGATGAAAACGACAAACCTAAGACTGTTGCAGTTAATCTAAATAAAAGTGAATATGACAAAGCGATTAAAGCACATGAAAGGGGATGTTATGTGGAGATTGCAGGAGAGATTTCGTATGGGAAAAAGTCCTCTATGACTTGCACATCTTTTGTGGTTATTGAAATGGTGACTACCGCAATCCCACTGGCTTTAGACGGTGGGTTAAGGTAGTT
>OFHA01001229.1_pt1 | contig 18650 bp, 19 predicted proteins | sample 1521891 | NCBI WGS metagenome assembly OFHA01 (sample SAMEA3504089, study PRJEB24116) | mouse gut metagenome | biome: mouse gut; feature: mouse-associated habitat; material: faeces | place: Denmark | collected 2011
GGAACCGGGGAAAGATTTGAGGACGGTTCGCACATACTGTATGTAAATGGCGCTTACCGTGGAGATACGCCAATCGGGAAGTTAATGCATGATTTTTCCTGCACAGACGCAGCGGATATGTTTTATGGGATACTGGCGGACAGGGTGAGATTTTTTAAAGAGAGCAAGGAGGGAATCGAGATTATGTGTCAGGCTATGGAAGATATGAGAAACCAGACATTGAAAGAGGGCATGAGAGAGGTTGCGCTCCGTATGTTGGCGGCTGGTAAATATGCCTTAGAGGAAATCGTTAATATTTCGGGGCTTTCTCTTGAAGAAGTCACACAATTGAAAGCTGATAGAAGTGTATAGAAAGAGCTATAAGCCGGGCTGGAGCATTTTTCAGATATGCTCCAGCCCATTTTTTATCTATTCCGTTTTCTTATTCGTCAAAATAGAACCGCAATTCATTTTTTAAATCATCCAGTTTTTCCTCTACGGTGTTGTTTTCACTCGTCATAAAGACGGCATTGAAAATCAGGGAATTTTCATATTGGCAGAACCGGGCTGTTGTAACCTGCTGTGTGATCTGGAATAATTCCTCCGCTTTTTTTGCAGCTTTTTTTTCATATTCTTCTATTCCAAAAGTAAACCGGTACTGGTAAGCTGGCACAACAGCATTGTTGTTTACAGGGATAGCCGTAAACCCATTTGTGCTGCCCTGTATTTCATCTGAAAGCAAGAAGGCCAGGAATTCCCCTGCTTGGGAAGCATAGGCGCTGTTTGCCCGGACTGCTGCAAATACATTCACCTGCGCATTGGTTCCCCTTTCCCCATTTGGAAAGGGCAGGAACTTAACATCCGTACCTGAAGCGAAAGATCTTTCCACAAGTTTTTCGAATGTGCTGCTTCTATAATCCCCTACATTCATAATATCAGGTAATTCTGGCGCATTTTCATCGGTGAATTCTGCCCCGTCCGCTAATAATTCCGTCAAATCCATAAAATCCCTGGAAAATGTAATGGATTTCTCCCCATAATCCAAAACAGGCGTCCCAAAAAGACCTGGTATATATTCCCTCAGCCAAGGTTCCCTGGGAAACCCTTTCACTCCCATATGGCTGGCAGCTTCATTCAGGAATTCATCCGGCTGGCTGGAAGAAGGCTTCCAGCCCTCCAGCATATCCTCCGTTGCGGCGATGCCTGTTAAGGTATATCCTAATGGTAAAAAATACTGTTTCCCATCCAGTTCACCAGCCTTTCGCACTACTTGGTTCAAGGGAAGGCTTTTTAAGTTGTCCATCACTGTATTGAGGTCTAAAAATACCCCGTTGTAACTGTTTTTTACCATATCTGGCAGCAGTTCGTTGCTTTCATCCAGAAGAAAAACATCCGGCCCTTTTCCAGCCATTATCTGTACTTGCATATCTTTTATGGCTTTGCTGTCTTTCTCTGTTTTCTCTGTAGGCGTATTGTCAATCCAGGGAACCACCTCGATTTCTACTTCTGTTTCAGGATGGAGCCTGCAATATGCTGCTACTGCCTCCTGGTAGAAATCTTCTTGCAGTTCTGAAATGGCAATAACCATTTTCGGCCGGTTCCCGGTGTTTTCTGCGGCTTTATTTTCAGAGGAACGGCTGGAAGATGCGCAGGACGCAAAAGAACCTGCACACAATAACCCTGCCAAGATAATTGCTAACTTTTTCTTCATACTACATTCCTCCTTCTTGGGTTTCAAAGTGCGTCAGCCTGAATGGGATGGTTTGGAAATTATCGCAGTTTATTTCATTATAATTATTTGTGAAAAACAAAATTTAATTTATGTTTAAATTAATAATACCCATGACATTCTACTTTATCATTGGAATCACTAGAGCGTGTCTGAAAATTGCTTTCTGACAGATGTATTCTACAATTTGTGGGAGATTTTTGCCAAATGAAGGAGGCGTAGCGGGCTACGTTGACTGAATTTGGCAGAAATATGCCGCAAATTAGGGGATGCAGATGGCGGGAATGAATTTTCAGACACGCTCTAGTAGCTACATCCCATGTTGAACTTTTGTATGAGCAATGTGCGCATTTGTACTGATAAGTAATATATATTTTATAAACCTTATCAGTTCCATATGGACGTCCATGTGTACATTTTCTGATTATAGGCTCTTTTTCATAACTGTTCAATTTAACAGTATTCAATGACATTTTTCCACAATTTCCGCATTCCTGAACCCGTGGCTGAATTCCTTTTGATACTGTCTGGGCGGCTGATACCGGTAATGTAAGTGTGAAAGATATAATACATAATACTAAGATAGAAGTTAATTTTTTTCATACTATTTCTCCTTTTCGAACCACTTGCCCACTTAATATCTTATATATTGAATATGTTGTATCTAATTTTCTTAACATTACGTCTTAAAATGTGGAATATCCAAGGCTGGGAAGAATGGGAATTCTCAGCATTTTTCCATGGCAAGCAATGTTCTATATTTTATTTTCCCTGCTATAAGTAATGCTGCTGATAAAAACATGCCATAAATAATTCCTTCATACCTGGATTCTCGCAGTTAACATGACGAGGTTGGTACCTTCACTCCGAGATCCTCATATATTTTTGCCTGCTTATCGAGAAGTTCTCCAATCCTTAAGGAATGGTTTGCATCTTCAAAGCACTCAATCACATCAAGCTTATCAAGCAACTGATGCAGAGTGTAGTTTTTATATAAATCTGATTTTTTCATCTTATGGTCAAGATGAGATATCAGAATTAATGCAACAAACTCTGTAAAGATTTTACCATCAAGACCTTTTTCAGATGACACCAGAAGCCTCCGCATATTAAGACGTTCTTTCAGATTACCAAAGGCTTTCTCTACAACATCTTTCATCCTGTACAGATGTAAGGCTGTAAAGGCATCCATTTTTTCATTGGTAATCAAAGCAAAGTAGCCAAAGTAACGACGCGCTTCTTTGATGGCATCTTCTTTATAGTAAACCTGACGCCCCCTCTTGGGGGTTGTCTTCACTTCAAAGAACTGATCATAGGCCTTTTTATGACTTTCAACATATTTGCCTTCTAACAGTTCTTTGCAAAGGCCGGCAATTCGTTTGTCGAATGCCTGCTCATCGTCAGCACCATTTTCAATGCTGAAATAATAATGGATGTACATCCGGCGTTTATCTTTGATGGCATCACCTTTATACGGACGCTCCTGGGTATACTCCCACTGGGCGCTGACCGTATATCCATAGGTGTTGATGCTTTCATCAAAATTTACAAACATTCGGATATCGTCATATACCTCATCAAGATGCTTCCTGATGAACTTTAATGACAGCTTTGTTCCTACAAGGAACTTGATGTGGTCTCTGTATAAACCATTAATGTTATCCTCAGAATAGAAACCTCTGTCCATAACAAACTTGGTTTTGCCAAACCCAAGGATGTCCAGATCTTCCAGTAAATGTTTTACCGTTTTTGAATCTGGTATATTTCCCGCAAGCTTACGGTAATAAAATGGTAAGCCAGATTCTTCGCCAAACACCAGCAGGAGGTTCAACTGCGGAAGTTGATCATCTTCCTTGTTTTTACCATACTGGATCTGGGCAAGCGTTTCAGAGTAACTGGAAATGCTGGTACTGTCATAAGCCCAGTATTCATCCTCAACACGGCGTCTGCCCTGAAGCCGGAAGAACTTATTTGCCTGATTATCTGTTATGGAAGCAAATAATTCACTGCTTCTGGGCGAAGTTATACATTCACCATAAGGATGCTTATGGGTCAGATGCCATTTTTCAAAACGGTACAAAGGATTATTGTCCTCAAGTATCAGATAAAAGGCCACAGATAAAAGCTGTTTGTATGTTTCGGGAAAACACTGTCTGAGATCTGCTGCGAGTCCAAGCTCATTAGCAAACTCATTCAGAAGATATGTTGCTCCATAATACAGATGTCTGGTTTCAACAAAAGGCTTTGGCCCTGTTTTTGCAGGCTTTCCACTTGTTGATTTAGACCCTTTTTTCGCTCTGCCTCTTGTTGGAACAATGTCACCAGTCTCAGGGTCAACCTTTCCCACACATACGCGTTTTGAGCGGGACTGTTGCTTTTCCTTGTCCCAATAATAAGTTGTGTCATAAGCATATGTAATGCCTGTGCGTTTATCAGTTTGAGTAACTATCGACATACAATCACCTCGTCATGTTTATACCTCCATTATAAAACATGACGATGGATTAATCCAGTACAAAATGGTGATTTTGTCAACAAAATCCAGGGGGTTCGGCTAAGCGTAGCGAAAATTCATCGTCACGTTTTCGAGAATCCGGGTTCATAATAAGATTTGCCATTTAAAAATGAAAGCAGTTATAATACTTAGAAAACCCATTACTGTGATAATATGTGATTTTCGTTTATATACTTTTTTTCCATCATATCTAATGTTTTATTTGGATTTCCGATTGGTGCCCATAGAAATATAACTGCCATTGACGCTACACAAATAACTATAAATGCAGGGATTTCTAATCTAACATATCGTTTGGCAAACAGAATCAGGTTTATCAGTGCAATGGATATCACTAAGCATTTACCTTCTGTTTCTGAATGATAGCCGCCCGCATAAGGCCGCAATATGCTGAAATAAAAATACATAACTGCCAGAAAAGAAAAGTTTTGCCAAATGATACCGCTTATCACTGTAAGAAAAAGGTTCAAGATTATGGTTATCATTTGATGGACTCCATAAATTATTATCTCAAATTCCTGGTTGTCGTTGCAAATAATATCTGCTATTTTTTCTGATATATTGTCTATTATTCCTTCCATAGGTTATTCCTCAACACATCAAAATTTCCTTAATTTTTTTACGGAATCAGGTAGTTTACGCTGATAACTCAAAAATGAACATACCATATTTGCTTCTCTAGTTGCAATTTTCCGAACAAGGCTTACTGTAGCTTGTTTCCATTTCTGTTCTTTTCTATTTTTCATTATTATATACCTCCTGAATATTTTTGTAGTATTATACCATATAAATTTTCTGTTTTTGTCCAAATGTAATAAATCAGATATGTTTATGTAATAAATCATGTATTGTGCCAATACTGCTATTTTATAGAATCTAGATATAGCAGCGCTTCCACCTTAAAGGTATCTTCTATATTCGTTATATTAATTTCACCGCCGCACTTGTCTATGATTTTCCTAACATTTTCTAAGCCTATTCCATGAGAAGCCGTATCCTTCTGTGTTGACTTAAATTTCTCATTTCTCTTAATGATATTGCCGGAGTAACTATTTTCGATAAACAGAAGTAAAATCCCTGCTTTTGTATATAGCTCAATCCCTAAATATTTGCGTTCGGTTTTTTCTGCTTCTCTGATTGCATTGTCCAGAAGGTTTCCTAGGATTGTGCATACTTTAAAATTTCCATAGAACATTCCTTCTGGGATATTAATCTGTGCTTTTACTTCTTTCAACACCCTGTTTGCTTTTTTCAGCATATAATCCAGAATACCATCTATTTCCTGATTTCCTGTGACAATTGTTTCATTTTTTGTTCCATATATGCCGAATAAAATTGAACTAATGATTGATAGATATATACATTTAAAATATTAATAACCAGCAGTCCTGTTGCTGTAAAAAGAATGATGTTCCTGAACTGGGTTCCCAGCTTTATCACATAAAAAATAATACCTATGCTTATCATTGGGACACTGCCCAGTGAAGCTTGGTAATTAATGGGGAGTACAGAATCCATATCTTTTTTTACTATCCGTGCCAGAACTATCACAGCTAAAAACATCACCAAGCTAGTAATATATTCAATCAAAGGGTTTACAGGTGTTCCAAATTGATATTTCATAAAAGAAAATACTACAATACTGTCACCCAATGTATTAATTCCATAAATTAAAAATATAGTAAGCGCTTTCTTTGAGAATTTTATTTTATATGGGAAAAGTATCAGAATAAATCCTAGGATATTTGATAATAGATTAAAGGGCGGAAAGTAATACAAATGATAAATTGTGCTGGTAAATCCCCAAAAAAACACATATGCCATCCAGTAAAATTTCCAGGTACAGGCATTTTTATCTATAAATATATCAACTAGCTTTTTTATAGCAACGGTTCGGATGGCATTGCTTATTATACTTAATAGTATTCCATTAATCCCCATATTTCCATTTCCTTTCATTCTCTAAAATTTTTTTTCTCACGGATGGCCTTTGTGTTTGGCTGACGTTCAGTACGCTGCCGTCAACCATTGTGATTTGTTCATAGGAATATGATTCTACAAAATGTGGATTGATAAGGTATGATTTATGTATTTTCAAAAAGGTATCAGGGGGTAGCTTTGTTTCAGTTTCACTTAACTTTCCATAGTATTCTTTTACACCTTTTACCGTTACTATCCTAATTTTTCTTTTTTCACTTTGTAAATAAAGGATATCCCCGTAGGGTATTCTGTATAATTTTCCGTTGTTTTGGAATTCCAGGCAAGCAGTATTTTTTCCTAGGAATCGGAAAATTTTGCCCATGAGGGATATTATCTTTTCTTCTTTTAATGGCTTTATCAAAAAATCAAAAGGGCGGTTTTGGAAAAGTTCTAATGCATAGGATTTACTTGATGAAATATAGACAATAACAGTTTGTTCATCGCCAATGGTACTTCTGATTATTTTTCCAATGTTAATTCCATCTATGCCAGGAAGGGATATATCAAGAAAAAGAATGTCTGCTCTGTGGCCTGTCATTAAATAATTAGACAAAGATGTTCCTGTATAGAAAGTTTCTATATGGTACATAATCTTATTTTTGTATGCATGTTTCCTTAAAATCTCCTTTAATTCTTCGCATGTTCCTTTTTCATCATCACATACTACAATATTTAACATTTTTTCTTCCCCGTTTTCAGATTATTTTAGGCATTCACCGTCTTTCGGAAGTGCTGCTGATAATGGTGTATAATTTCCATTATCAGCAGTTCCTTGCCTCTCTTTTTAGGCCAATGGGATTGCGTACGATCATAGTTGTTTATCCAGGAACCAATGGCGCAGCCCATGGCACCCTGCCCAGAACAACGGGACTGCCGCAATGGTGCATCCTGCTTCTGCGCACAGGTAAACGGCGCAGATTCTTGAAAAATCCCTGATACGGGAAACGGTATTTATCTGCTGTATCCCGTTTAAAATCTGCTGCCCATAATAGGAAATATCAAAAATATTGTCTTCCGGCAAATAAATGGCCGGTATACGCACAAGCTGCAGCAGGGATGCAAAGCCGACGGCTGCAAGAAGGAATGCGCCGGTTCCAAGGATAGCTGGGAGGATTTTTTCTGCTGCCTGCCCCCTGCATTGGTATGCAGACATAAGCTTCCGGTAGGAAAAGATGCATAAATGCAGGACAAACCACAAGCCGGCAAAAAAGAACCCAAGCAGCAGGATACTGTCCCCCAACTGGTGCAGGCGCCCCAAATCATTTATCTCCCCTTCCAGCGGTATTTGCATCAATGCTGCCGTTTCCTGCTGTTGCTGCAAGGCTGTTTTTCCGGCGTCAGCCCCTATCAGGAGCTGTTCTGCCAGTATGTCCGGATCCCTGGACGTATTTCCGTAAATGACAGGGATGCTGGCGGAACCTAGCCGGGTAAAGATGCCCCCTTCCCCATAAACCCCGCAGACTGTAAATTTCTTCCCATTAATACGCAGCATTTTTTTCCCGTCTTCCCCTTCAAATAGTTCATGGGAAAGGCTTTCCGGAATTACTGCTAAATTCCCGGCGGCGTCCTCCGGGAAATATTTCCCTTCGTTAAAATGCAGGTTTGCATATTCCCCGTAGTTAGGGGTTGTCATCTGGTAATATGCAGGGATAGATTTGGTTTCCGCCAGATCTGCCGCCTGCACATATTCCCCCATGCCAGCAGCGGCAAAGGAGCCCCATTCGGTAAAATTGGCCGTCTTCCCCACAGGGACGCCCAGCCCCTGCGCGCCATATAGCTCTACCGCAAAGGGCGTATGGTTTTTCAGGTTCCTGGTAACAAAAGCTGCTGCAAAAAAGAAAATTGCAGACAAAGACAGGCAGGCTATGCCCCATATAAGAAACCGGATATTTTTCTTCTTCATTCTTCCGCACACCTCACAGTTTCATCATCAGACAGGGGACGGCTTGGGTAAACAGCCAGTGACTGCCCTTCGAAATCCCCTTTCAGGAAACAGAAATTATAATCTTCATGGGATAGTTCAACTGGCATTTCTTCTACGTACATTTCCCTTCCCCATACCCCTTCCCTTGACAACAGCCGCATGACGCAGGGTTTTCCGTCCCTGCCTGTATAAACAGCGGCAGCCGGGACCTTTGTAACCGTGCTTCCATCTTCCATTGTGACAGCAGCAGGGACCGCCAGGCTGCGCACTTCCGTCAGCAGCAAAATTTCAATTCTGTGAGCTGCAATGGTGCACAGAACCAGCGCCATAAAAAGGGCTGCCGCCGCCCTTACTGCAAATAGTTTTGAGTTCTTCATAAGCCCATGCCCTCCCGTTGTTTATTTCACCCCTGACAGTTCAATTCCCTGCGCCAGCTCTTCATGGAAAAAGAAAAACAGCAGAAGGATTGGCAGCGCAGCCAGGACGCCGCATACAAAAGACAGCTCAAAATTCACCTGGTTTACGCTTGCAAGGAATACGGAAAGGGGATACCTGAAAATATCCCTTAAAAAAGTGATGGGCTGCTCCACCATGTTCCATGCATCCACAAAGGATAACAGGAACACGCTGATAATCCCGCCTTTTGTTATGGGCGCAATGATCTGGAATAAAATCTGGAATGTCCCAGCCCCATCAAGCTTTGCCGCGTCTAAAATCTCATCTGGGATCCCTTTAAAAATCTGTGCCATAAATACCGTCCCAAAGGGCAGGAATGCCATGGGCAAAATTAATGCCAGCCATGAATCTAACAGGTTCAGCCCATCCAGAATAATATAATTGGGTACAAGCGTCACCTGTATGGGCATCATCATCAATACCATCAGTAAAAAAAATATTCCCTTTTTAAACGGAAGCGGATATTTTGCAAAGGCAAATCCCCCCAGCGCGCTGACAAAAATCTGCCCTGCCGAAATTGCTATGCACAAGAACAGGCTGTACCAGAACTTCATCAGGTAGTTTGTGCGCCTTAAAAAGACCATGTAATAGCCTTCCAGGGAAAAAGCGTCTGGTATCAGGTGGAAAGCCGCCCCGCCCTGTTCCCTTTGGTTTATGGCCGCTGCATAATACTGGCGGATTTCAGATGGGGACATAAAACTGTTGCACAGGGTATAGACTGCAGGGAGCAGTACCAAAATCCCTAAAAACAGGAAAAAAATAATGCTCAGGGCCTGCAGGGGATAATTTGTTTTTGTGGAATGCCGCTTTTTCATCCTTATTCCTCCTTATACCTGTTTTGAAGAAGATATAACCCGCACAATACAAAAAGCAAAACCAGGAATAGCATGATAGCCGCAACGCTTAACTTTTGGTAATTCAGGTTTTCGAAATTATTATTCAGGAAATGCTGTATCATATAAATGCTGTCATGGGGGTGCTTCCCTCCTAAGAGGAATGCTTCCCGGTAAGATTTGAAAGCGTTTACAATGCCCATGACCGCTGCCAGGAAAAGATGCGGGGCCATCATTGGCAAAGTAATGGAAACAAGCTTCTGTACGCTCCCTGCCCCTTCTATGGCGGCTGTCTGGTAAAATTCCTCCGGGATTACATTCAGGCCGGACAGCAGCAGTATTACGCTGTACCCAAAGCTTTTCCACAGATATAGCCCCAGCAGTACATAAAAAGCATTCGGGCCTTCCAGCCACTGGGCAATGGGGACGCCAATGGATATTAGCCATTGGTTAAGGATGCCTGCGTCTGCAAAAAATACCTGCACCACCATGACGACGCTTGCAATGGGGAGTACCAGCGGGAGCAAAAGGATATAGCGGAACATCCTGCTCCCTGCCAGCCCTTTTTTTATCACAAGGGCTGTGAAAAAACTCAGCACAATATTTAAAGTAACGCCTATCCCCAAAAACCGCAGGGTATTTACCGCTGCAAGCTGGAATGCATAGGAGGAAAAAACGTCTTTATAATTAAGGAAGCCCACAAAATAAGAGCCGCCCACGCCAAAGGTAAAGGAATACCGGATGCATATGGCAAACGGCAGCAAAAAGAAAAGAAACGTCCCAAATAAGGAAGGCGCTGCCAGCCAGATCCCTGTCAGCTTTTTTCTCCGTTCCAGTAAATGGTGCCTGCCCTTCATCCCGCATCCCTCCTATTTGTTAAAATAGCAATATCGTTCATTTTAAGCCAACCAGCCTTTCTTCTACGGGACTGTTTCCGTTCCCGTAGTTATTCGTCGAAATAGAACCGCAATTCATTTTTTAAATCCTCCAGCTTTTCTTCTATGGAACCGTTTTCCGTGCCCATAGATACTATCTTATAAAGCAGGGAATTCTCGTATTGGCAGAACCGGGCGGTTGTAACCTGCTGTGTAATCTGGAATAGTTCCTCGGCTTTCTTTGCAGCTTCTTTTTCATATTCTTCGCTCCCAAAGGTAAAGCGGTCTTGGTAAGCTGGCACGACGGCATTGTTATTTACCGGGATTGCGTGAAAGGCATCTGAGCCGCTTTGCATTTCATCGGAGAGCAAAAATGCCAGGAATTCGCCTGCCTGGGCGGCGTATGCGCTGTTTGCCCGGACTGCCGCAAATACATTTACCTGCGCATTGGCTCCGCCCGCCCCATTTGGGAATGGCAGGAATTTAATATCTGTACCCGAAGCAAAGGACTGCTGGATCATCCATTCGAACCCACTGCTGGTAGAATCCCCCAGATTTACCACATCAGGCAGTTCCGGCGCGTCTTCTAAGGTATATTGCGGCCCTTCTGCGGCCAGTTTTGCCAAATCCTGCAGCTCCTTAGAAAACGTAATAGATTTTTCTTCATAATCCAAAATAGGCGTTCCAAAAAGCCCTGATGTATAATACTTCAAAAAACTTTGGGAATAGAAATTTTCCACCTTGGTATGGCTGGCGACTTCTTTTAGGAATTCATCCGGCTGGGCGGAAGAAGGTTTCCAGTCCCCCAGCATATCATCCGCCACGGCAATGCCTGCCAACGAATAGCCCAGCGGTACAAAATACTGTTTCCCATCCATTTCCCCAGCCTTTAAGACTGTCTGGTTCAGCGGCAGGCCATTGAACCCATCCATCACGGGATTCAGGTCTAAAAATACCCCGTTGTAACTGCTTTTTATCATATCCGGGAATACCCTGTTCTCTTTGTCCAGAATAAAAACATCCGGCCCCTTGCCTGCCAGGACCTGTACCTGCATGTCGTCGGCTGTTTTCCTGTTTTTTTCCATTTTTTCCGTTGGCTGGTTATCAATGAAAGGGATGATTTCAATCTCTATTTCTGTTTCAGGATGGAGTTTGCAGTATTTCCCAACTGCCGGCCCGAAAAATTCTTTTTGCTCTTCTGAAATAGCCACAACCATCTTGCCTTTGCTTTTGGGGACTCCTGCGTCCGCTTGTTCCGGGGCAGGGGCAGAAGATGCGCAGGCGGTGAAAGAACCTATGCACAAGAGCCCTGCTAAAATAAGCGCTGATGTTTTCTTCATACTACATTCCTCCTAAATTAAATATCAAAATTAAGCAGCCGAAATTGGCTTGTTTGGTATTGGTTTAAACTCTGGTAAGTATATGGATATATCTTTAAGACAAATAAATTGCTAACAGATTCCGGTATTGAAGATAAGCAGCAAATCATTTGGCAGAATAAGTATGCTCGCGGGTATAACCGGAAATTTTATTAGAAAAAGTGGTGTAAGTGGATTTTATCACTTTTTATTATAACTATTTATAAAAATAATTCATACTATTATCTGGGATAATAGCCATGGCAATCTCTGATGGTGTGGGAGAATATCTCCTGTGTGCTGGATCTGTATGAGCAATTTGAGCATTGATACTGATAAATATTGTATACCTTTGTAACTGAATCCTCGCCAAATGGAAGTCCATGGATACAATCAGCTTTGGTTGCTTTACCTTTCCGGGTTCCAATTTTAACATTGTGTAAGCTCATTTTCCCACATCTTCCACATTCTTGTATCCGTGGCTGAATTCCTTCCGATGCTGTCTGGGATGCTGATACCGGTAATGTAAACATTAATGCCATAATACATAATACTAAGATAGAAGTTAATTTTTTCCTCATATTTATCCTCCCACTTTGAACCACTTGCCCACTTTTCATATCTTAGTATATCAAACAGATGTATCGTTAATCTTATAATGCATATATTGTATAAAAGAATTATAGCATCTTTTTTTGTATATTACAAGGCAAAATGTGGCTGGTCAGCACTGACGCTTAAATTAATATTTGCTCTCTTAAGGCGACCTGGATTCAATCGTCCGGCTGCGCAGCAGCCTGCGGCACAGACAATTTATGACATGCTGCACTTTTTCCGGTTCCAGCCCTCTCTTTTATAGGTGTGCGAAAAAATAGTTTGGTTGCTAATTCTATTATCTCGTATCTTCCCATAAAATGGGAGGTTTTTTTACGAAAAATTTTTAAGTGTCAGAGCTGAATTGCTACACATGACAAACACATGAAAGTAGGAATATACAGATAAAAATTTCTATTTGCAATAAATATCAGAAAAAAATTATTGTAATTCAATAAATATATATTGACATATATTTGAATTAATCGTATTATAACAGAAACAAAAAATCCACGGAGGTAACCTATCATGACACAGAAAAGTTTAAGCAATTGGCTCAAAATTACCATTGGCGGTATAGCGGCCTGCGGAATTATTATCTATGCCTGCCTGATTCCATGGTTCGGAAAGGACCTTGTGCAGGCAAACCCCGAATTTTCCTATTGCTATGCCCCATGGCTCTGCATTATCTGGCTGACGGCCATTCCCTGCTACCTGGCGCTGTATTTTGGATGGAAGATAACTACGGAAATCAGCAGGGACCGTTCTTTTTCCATGGTAAATTCCAGATACTTAAAGTATATTTCTATCCTGGCCCTGGCAGACAGCGGGTATTTTTTTCTGGCAAATTTAGCCCTGCTGTTCTTAAACATGAACCACCCGGCTGTGTTCCTGGGTTCCCTGTTGGCAGAATTTGCAGGGGCCGCGGTGGCAGTGGCGTCGGCAGCCCTTTCTCATCTGGTGCAGAAGGCTGCCAGGATACAGGAAGAAAATGAACTGACCATATAGGAGGGAACAAGGTGATCATTATTAATATAGATGTAATGCTTGCTAAGCGGAAAATGAGCGTGACGGAGCTTTCGGAACGGGTAGGGATTACAATGGCAAATATTTCGATATTAAAAAATGGCAAAGCAAAAGCCATTAAAGTTGACACATTAGATAAAGTGTGCAGGGCGTTGGGCTGCCAGCCCGGGGATATCTTAGAATGGAGGGATGGGAATGAGGAATGAAACAGTGGACATGAAAAACAACGCGCCCTTTTTTCTGGGACTTTCACTGGGTTATGGCGTCTGTTTTGCCATTGCATTTTATAAAAATTTTATAGGGATTACTTATCCCTTTATCACAGCGGCAACATTGGGTGCCTGCGGGCTGTTTTTAAAAAAATATGGGATTCCATGGAAAAAATCCAATTGGTGGTACATCGGCGGCGCCATGTTATTGGGGATCAGCACGGTCCTGACTGCAAATGGCTTTGTGATTTTTTTCAATACCATAGGAATCCTCCTGCTGATATCTGTTTTTATGGTGCGGCAGTTCTATCATGACAGGGAATGGAACATGGGACAATATATCTGCAACCTGCTGTTCCTGTACCTGTGCATGGTGCCGGAGGTGGCAAGCCCTTTTATCCACCTTGCGGATTACCTGGAAAAGAACTGGAAAAAAGGGCCGAAAAATAAAAATGCAGCATATGTTTTGGCAGGCATTTTAATTGGGCTTCCCATGCTTTTTGCAGTGGTTTGGCTTTTGAGCAGCGCCGACCAAATTTTTTCAAAGCTGGTGGGGAGCATTTTCCGGAACCTGTGGAGCCAGGTGATTTTTTCCCCCAATGTATTTTTGGTGGTTTTCTTAGTTGCGCTGGGATTTTTTGGGATTTACTGTTTTCTTTCTGCGCTGACGCTGAACAATATGCCCCAATGGAAACAGAAAAAAACCAAGAAAAACCCACTGACGGCTGTTACGTTCCTTTCCATGGTAACAGCGGTGTACCTGATTTTCTGTACCATTCAGATGCTGTTCCTGTTTACTGGCGGGAAGCTGCTGCCCAGGGAATATACGTATGCAGAATATGCACATCAGGGATTTTTCCAATTGCTGTTTGTGTGCCTGTTTAACCTTGCCCTTGTAGTGCTGTGCTTTGCAGTATTCCAGCAGAACAAGCTGCTGAAAGTCCTTTTGCTGGTTTTTTCCGGGTGCACCTATATTATGATAGCATCCAGCGCATTCCGGATGGCCCTTTATATTGAAGCATACCATTTAAGCTTTCTCCGGGTGCTTGTGCTTTGGTTTTTAGCTATGCTGGTATTCCTGATGGCAGGGGTAATCGTAAACATTGTAAAAGGGGAATTTGGCCTGTTCCGCTACTGGATGGCGGTTGTCACAGTTTTTTATCTGATATTTTCTTTCGGGCGGCCGGATGCTTTGGTCGCTTCTTATAATTTGGCCCAGCAGGGGGACAGCATCAGTTACAGGGATATTGTGTATCTGTCAAACCTGTCCATGGATGCAGCCCCGGTTTTGAGCAAATGCAGCTTTAGCCACAGCCATTCCGGGGATGTTATGGATTATTATAGAAGCCAGGGCTATGTGGAAGGGTGTAAAAGATGCAGGCTGGACTGGAGGTTCCAAAAAGTTCTGGATAAAACCGGGCATATGGACATTAGGACCTTCCATATTTCAAAATACAGGGCAAGGGTGGCTGCTGAAAGCTATTTTGAAGGCCAGAAGTAAGCTAAACTTTTTTGGCACTATCAGTTCGGCTACTATAAAAAATGGGGAAACTTAAAGCAGAAAAAGATTTACAGATAATTGGATTTCTATTATCATAGAAAGAAAACAGACAAATATGCTATATTTGCGAATCAGCAGAATAGGAGGAACGCCATGGTCCGCAGGATCCCAACGGAGGAAATTACGAAACATGTCAAAGAAATGTGCATTGAAGCAAACCATTACCTGTCCAAGGACATGGAAGGGGCGCTGGCGGCGGCAGAAGCCAAAGAGCAGTCCCCTTTGGGCAGGAAAATATTATGCCAGTTACAGGAAAATTTGCAGGTTGCCAGGGAGGAGATGATCCCAATCTGCCAGGATACGGGGATGGCGGTGGTTTTTGCAGAAATTGGGCAGGAAGTCCATTTTGAAGGCGGCCTTTTGGAGGATGCTATCCATGAGGGGGTGCGACAGGGCTATGCGGAAGGGTTTCTGAGGAAATCTGTAGTAGGCGACCCCATCCTCCGGGAAAATACGAAAGATAATACCCCGGCAGTCATCCACTATGAACTGGTGGCAGGGGATCAGGTAAAGCTTACTTTGGCCCCAAAAGGGTTTGGGAGCGAGAATATGAGCCGTATCTTTATGTTGAAGCCCGCCGATGGGATAGAAGGGGTGAAAGACGCTATTTTAACTGCGGTAAAAGACGCCGGCCCAAATGCGTGCCCGCCTATGGTAATAGGGGTCGGGATTGGCGGGACTTTTGAAAAATGCGCCCTCCTTGCAAAAAAAGCGTTGGCAAGGCCGGTAGACGAAGGATCCCCAATCCCGTATATCAGGGAATTGGAACAGGAAATGTTGGAAAAAATCAACCGCCTGGGAATCGGCCCAGGTGGCTTGGGCGGGACTGTCACAGCGTTCGGCGTCAACATTAATACTTATCCCACCCATATTGCAGGTCTTCCCGTTGCAGTCAATATCTGCTGCCATGTGAACCGCCATGCAGTACGGGTGGTTTAGCGGAGCGGAAAGGAATGGTTAGGATTTATGGATAAATACATTACAACACCTATAACTGCAGAGGTGGCAGAAGGGCTCCATGCAGGGGATTATGTCTATCTGTCAGGTACTGTTTATGTGGCAAGGGATGCAGCCCATAAACGGCTGGCAGAAGCATTGGATAAGGCAGAGGGGGCATCTGTGGAAGGGCTTAGGGAAGTTCTTCCATTCCCTATAGAAGATGCAGCCATTTATTATATGGGGCCATCCCCTGCGCGGGAAGGCCGCACGATAGGTTCTGCCGGGCCTACCACGGCGAGCCGTATGGATAAGTATGCCCCAAGGCTGCTGGATTTGGGGCAGAAGGCAATGATAGGGAAGGGAAAACGTACCCAGGCAGTCATTGATGCAATTATCCGCAACCAGGCAGTATATTTTGCAGCGGTGGGAGGGGCAGGAGCCCTCTTATCTAAATGTATCCGGAAGTCAGAGCTTGTCTGCTATGGGGATTTGGGCGCAGAAGCCATATTAAAGCTGGAAGTGGAACAATTTCCTGTAATCGTAGTGATTGACTGGGAAGGGAATAACCTTTATGAAACATCCATTCAGGAATATGCCAAAACGGAATAATAAATTTTATCGGAAAGATTAGGATGCCAAAAGCACCTTTGGTGTTATGCCCATACCTTATTTTGCGATTCATAGTGCCAAAAGGGTTCCATCACAAAGTGCTGGAAACACTTTGCACAAAAAGCAGCCTGGAAAGCTAGCTTTCCAGGCTGCTTTTTGTGCAAGATGTCTATGCTTTCAAAGGCAGCAAGGCCTTTTGGTTCTATAGTATTGGCTATTATAAAAAATGGGAAACTCAAAGTAGTTAAACTTGACTATAACACCAAGATAAAGTAAGATATCATTAAGCAAATTAACGAAGGACAGGGAATGTAGAGGTGTAGTTTATGGAAAAGAACAGTCAGTCATTTCAATTAAAAAAAATAATCAAACAATCAGTAGCGGCAGTTATCATAGGAGCTGTCTTGCTGCTGCTTTCCATTGGGACAAATCTTTTGATGAGCCGCGTAACGGACGAGGAACTGGAAACCACCACATATTTAAACCAGTACCGGTTGGGTTCCAAGACATTGACATATGCGGTGCAGGCTTATGCTGCCACAGGGACACAGGAATATTACAATAACTATATGAAGGAACTGAATGAAGATAAGAACCGGGATATCGCATGGGCAGGCCTGGAAAAGAACAATATTACAAAAGATGAATGGGAAAGTATGAATAAAATTGCAGATTTGTCCAATGGCTTAGTCCCCATAGAGGAACAGGCCTTGGAACTTGCCGGGAAGGGCGATACAGAAACGGCAAAAGAATATGTGTTTGGAAAGGAATATGCGGAAACAACCCAACAAATCAATGCTTTCACAGACGAAGCAATTTCCAAAATCCAGGCGAGGGTGAACAATGCCAAAGTGAGGCTAAGGATTTTCCAATTAGCTGTTGAGCTTCTGTATGTTCTTTCCTTTGTATATTTAGTGATACAAATATGTAGGATTGTAAAATTTTCCAGAGAAGAACTGCTTCATCCAATTGTAAAAGTATCAGAGCAGATGCTTACGCTGGCAGAAGGGGATTTCCATACTGATTTTGAAATTCAGGAGGACAGCAGCGAGGTAGGGAGGATGGCCGGCGCCATTGTCCATATGAAGCGCAATATTGTAGGGATGATAGGGGAAATTTCTAATATCCTGGAAAATATGGGAAATGGAGATTATAATTTTGAAATTGAACAGGATTATGTAGGGGAATACAGCCAGATTAAAGAATCCTTTTTGAAAATCAGTGATAAGATGAAGGAAACATTGGTTACGATCCGGGAGGTTTCCAAGCAGATTGACAGCGGTTCAGAGCAATTGTCCTGCGCAGCAGTGGATTTGGCGGAAGGCAGCATGGAGCAGGCAGGGAAAGTGTCAGATTTGGTAAGCCTGATGAAAGATATGTACCAGAGCATGGAAAACAGTGCGTCAGAAGCCGCAGAATCTGTGGAAATTTCTGCCCATGCAGGGCAGATACTGCAAATTGGAAATACGAAAATGCAGGAACTGAAACTGGCAATTGGGGAAATCAGCAGTTGTTCAGAAGAAATTGGGAAAATCATCAGCACCATTGAGGAGATTGCATCCCAGACAAATTTACTGTCGTTAAATGCTGCAATTGAAGCGGCACGTGCCGGCGAAGCAGGGAGAGGGTTTGCCATTGTGGCAGACCAAGTGAAGAATTTGGCAGACGAGTCTGCAAAGGCTGCCGGTGAAACAGATAAATTAATAGAAAGGACAATTGCGGCTGTAGATAAAGGCATAGCAATTGCAGATGAAACACTGGAAAGCATGGAAGAAGTAATGCTGGGAGCGAAAGAAGCCACGGAGAAAATGGGGGAAATGGCAGGAATCCTTACCAGCGACGTAAAGAATATGCACCAGATTAATGAAAGCGTAACAAGGATTGCAGAAATTGTTGACAGCAATTCTGCAGCCTCTGAGGAAACAGCTGCAGTCAGCCAGGAACAGAAAGCACAGGTAGAAACCATGGTAGGGCTGATGGATAAATTTAATGTATAATTCTTTGGTGTGTTAGAGCGTGTCTGAAAATTCATTCCCGCCATCTGCATCCCCTAATTTGCGGCA
>OFHA01001231.1_pt1 | contig 18623 bp, 13 predicted proteins | sample 1521891 | NCBI WGS metagenome assembly OFHA01 (sample SAMEA3504089, study PRJEB24116) | mouse gut metagenome | biome: mouse gut; feature: mouse-associated habitat; material: faeces | place: Denmark | collected 2011
AAAACATGTCTATTATCATGTAAAATCATTACTAGAAAACGTTTTTTTCGAAAGAGAGTTTAGAAATGGTTACAATAAAGGATATCGCAGACCGCCTAGGCATCGCTCCCAGCACCGTATCTAAGGGATTAAATGATGCAAATGACATAAGCCCTGAGTTAAAAAAGCTGGTGCTGGATACCTCCATAGAAATGGGCTATGTTACCAAAAAAATGAAAAAAGGAATCCGAAAACGATTGTGTATTTTTATAGAAAATATGCAGTACAGAAATCCAACCGATTTTGGATTTGACATTATACTTGGCTTTAAACAAGCTGCTGTACGCAGCAATTGGGAAGTGACCATCACTCCTATGACACCAATGCTGCAATTGCGTGACCCCTATGACAGATACATGGTTAAAAATAATTTCCACGGAGGATTCTTGATAGGATTTGCATTGAAGGACCCCTGGATGACCCAACTATCAACAACAACAATACCGACCGTCCTTTTCGACAACTATATCATCAAAAATCCCAATGTTGCTTATGTTGGAACAGACAGTTTTGAGGGAATCGACATGGCAATTGACCATCTGACAGAACTGGGCCACACAAAAATCGCCCTCTTAAATGGTTCTCTGAATTCTATGGTAACACACAACAGATACGATGCATACATCACAAGTATGCGCAATCACAAACTAAAAGTTGACGAAAATCTGATTGCTCATGGCTATTATGTAGAAGACAGTGCAAAATACCACCTGCCTTCTTTAATTGCTCATGGTGCAACTGCTATTATATGCGGTAATGACCTTTTAGCCGTCGGCGCAATCAAAGAATGTGAGCATCTGGAAATCAAAGTTCCCCAGGAACTAAGCATTATCGGATTTGATAATCTTCCCATCGCAGAAGAAATTTCTCCTGCACTGACGACCATCGGACAAGACCGAATAAACCTTGGCCGATGCTCCTATTCTACACTTTTTCTCCTCATTGATAAGGTTTCTGCCTCCAAATCTCTGCTCAGACCACAACTGATTGTACGTGATACTACTTGTAAAATTATTTAACCCGGACAAGAAAAACCTGTCCGGGGTTTTTTGCAGATTGAGCGCACTGACACTCAGTTCTGGGATAATCTATCATAAATATCGAAGCAATCAAATGTAGCGAAATAATCTTTTGGTGTTTCTGCACGTCTGATAAGCTGGCTTGTACCATCTTCTTTCAAAAGTACCTCCGCAGAACGCAATTTACCATTATAATTATACCCCATAGAAAAACCATGCGCTCCTGTATCATGTATTACTAATATATCACCCATATCAATACGAGGAAGCATACGGTCAATGGCAAATTTATCATTATTTTCACAAAGTCCGCCTGTTACATCATATTTATGGTCACACACTGCATATTCTTTTCCCAAAACAGTAATATGATGATATGCTCCATACATTGCTGGACGCATTAAATTTGCTGCACAAGCATCTAAACCTATATACTCCTTATAAGTATGTTTTTCATGTATTGCTGTGGCAACAAGACAGCCATAAGGCGCTAACATAAATCGTCCCATTTCTGTGTATATTGCAATATCGCCCATACCCGCAGGCACTAATATTTCTTCATATGCTTTTTTAACGCCTTCGCCTATTGCCATAATGTCATTAGGCTGTTGGTCTGGTGTATAAGGTACACCAACACCGCCTGAAAGATTGATAAAACGAATATCTGCACCTGTTTCCTGTTTTAATTCCACTGCTGTTTTGAATAATATTTTTGCTAATTCTGGATAATACTCATTTGCTACGGTATTGCTTGCTAAAAAGGCGTGTATACCAAAATATTTTGCTCCCTTTTGCATCAATTTTAAATATCCCTCTGTCATTTGTTCTCTTGTAAAGCCATATTTTGATTCTCCTGGTGTATCCATAATATCATTATTGATTTGGAATAATCCCCCTGGATTAAATCGGCATGATATTGTTTCTGGTATGCCCCCTGTTACTTTTTCTAAAAAATCAATATGTGTAATGTCATCTAAATTGATAATTGCACCTAATTTTTTTGCTAAAACAAAATCCTCTGCAGGCGTCACATTAGATGAAAACATAATTTCTGAGCCTGTAATACCTACTGCCTCAGACATCAATAACTCCGTATAAGAAGAACAATCTGCTCCGCAACCTTCTTCTTTTAATATTTGTAATATTGCTGGTGTTGGTGTTGCTTTTACAGCAAAATATTCTTTAAAACCTTTATTCCAAGAAAATGCCTGTTTCACTTTTCTGGCGTTTTCTCTAATACCTTTTTCGTCATAAAGATGAAATGGTGTAGGGTATTTTTGAATCAATTCCTGTGCTTGTTGTTTTGTAATAAAAGGTACTTTTTTCATTCGTTCCACTTCCTCATTTTTTTATTAAAAATATAATATATCGTGTTTTTATAGCACTAAAAAGTACATTACAAATTATATCAAAAGTTTTTTTAGTTTGCAATCAAAAAGTTATTTGCTTTACTTCATGAGTAGGATATAATAAATAATAAAAGTATTTGATTTATGTGTTTCACACGCATCCATCAACTTTTTTTTAAAAAGTTGGACAAATAATTTCAAATTTTGAGAACATAATTTTTGCAGTATTTTATTTTTTGTGAATGCAGTTTAACAAAAAAATGAAAGGGTAAGCAATTATGAAAAAAAATAATTTCAATCAATTTCATATTTTATTATTTTTTTCTGATTTTTTAAAAACAATATTGATACTTTTCATTGCTACCATACTTGCTTTTACATTAGTCAGACTTTCAGCCATAGCAGACAATATTTTCAGTATCTATATACTTGCAGTGGCATTGATTTCTGTTGTAACATCTGGTTATATTTGGGGTATATTTTCCTCCTTTTTGGGTATATTTAGCGTCAATTATTTTTTTACATTTCCTTATAATGCTTTTAATTTTCTACTTGCTGGCTATCCTCCTGCGTTTTTCAGTATGTTGGTGATATCCACCATTATCAGTACATTAACCGTCAAAATCAAAAAACAGGCATTGATATTTTCAGAAAGAGAAAAACAGGCAGAATCATTGCATGACATTACAAAAAGATTGTTAACCGCAACTGGTATGGATAATATTAGAACACTTGCATTAGATTATTTTAGCAATTTTTATCATTGTAGTGTAATTATTTATTTCGGCAACCCTTCCATTGATCAAAATTATGGTATGAAATTGCTTACAGCGCAACATACTAGTATATTTGAAAATCAAACGGAAAAAAATGCTGCACAGCTTTGTTATGATACTTCTGTTGTTGTGGGAGCAGATACATTTTCTCAAACAAATATCAAAGGTACTTATTTACCTATCAGCACAGATGATACTGTTTTTGGTGTGATAGGACTTTTATCAGAAAATGAGGGTTTAAAACAACCTAAAACATTGGATTTTTTAGGTATTATGACATCACAACTCATACTTGCTATTGAAAGACAAAACCTTTTTGAAAAACAACAAAAAATATTAGTGGAAACTGAAAAGGAAAAAATGAGAAGTAATTTATTAAGAGCTGTTTCTCATGATTTAAGAACACCTCTTACTTGTATTGTATTTTCTGCAACAACCGTTTTAGAACAAAATACTGCATTGTCAAAACAACAATTTCAAAAATTGTTAAATGATATCATACAAGATGCACAATGGCTAATACATATGGTAGAAAATTTACTCGCTGTTACACGCATAAATAATGAGCATGCTGTTATCAAAAAACAGCAAGAAGCAGTGGAAGAAATTGTTGCTGCAACAATGGTGAAAATTAAAAAAAGATTTCCAGATGCACAAATTAAAGCAAGCGTTCCCCAAGAATTTATTATGATTCCTATGGACGCAACATTAATTATGCAAGTACTTATCAATTTGCTTGAAAATGCTATTGTACATTCTCATAGTACAGAAGCTATATTATTAGATGTTGTTTATACAGAACAATATGCTATTTTTTCTATAAAAGACAATGGTGTGGGATTAGATGAAAATGAAATTAATCATATTTTTGATGGTGTTTCTATTGAAAGGACAGGAGATTCTACAAGGGGTATTGGTATTGGTCTTTCTATATGTAAATCCATTATATTTGCACACAAAGGCACTATATCAGCAGAAAATAATAAAGAAGGCGGTGCAACATTCCGCTTTACATTGCCCAAAAAAGGAGAGGATATAAATCATGGCGAATAAATTTAAAGTTTTAATTATAGAAGATGAAACAGCAATCAGTAATTTTATAGCTACAACATTAAAATCAAATGGTTATATGGTATTGCTTTCCTCAAGCGGTAAAGAGGCACTTTCTATGATTGCCTCTCATTGTCCCGATGTGATATTATTGGATTTGGGACTGCCAGATATAGATGGACTAGAAATATTAAAACAGTTAAGAAAATGGTCAAGTATTCCTGTTATCATTGTTTCGGCACGTGTCAATGAGGAAGAAAAAGTGGAGGCATTGGATGCTGGTGCAGATGATTATATTACAAAGCCTTTTGGTACATCTGAATTGTTAGCAAGAATACGCACCGCAATGCGTCATGCATCTCAAAATAATACCATACAAAATGATAAATTTTCAGTAAAAGGTTTATCTATTGATTTCGGTAAAAGACTTGTTATAATAGATGGTAAAGAGGTACATTTGACACAAATTGAATTTAAAATTGTTTCACTTCTGGCAAAAAGTCAAGGCAGAGTGTTAACATATGACCAAATTATTGCAGAACTTTGGGGTCCTTATGCTGTAAAAGATAATCAAATATTGCGTGTGAATATGGCTAATATTCGCCGAAAATTAGAAAAAAATCCCGCTGAACCTCAATATATTTTTACTGAAGTGGGTGTCGGTTATCGTATGGTTGATGAATAACGTGTTTCATTATAAAATTGATATATTTAATAAAACGTAGTTTCCTTTTAAAGCTCTTTCCCTTCCTTTCTTTTAAAAAAGGAAGTAGAGTTTGAGATAAAGTCTCAATGTTCTTTAATAAGCTACTTTGAAGGCAACTTTCTCAAATTTTAACATTATTATATTTTATATTTGTGAACTTTTCTTCTAAAAAGTTTGACAAAAAACTTTATTGAAAAAACAAACAGTTTTCATTGTAAAATCAATATTTTTAATGAAATATAGTTTCCTTTTAAAGTTCTTTACTTTTTTCAATAAATAAAGTAAAAGTTTAAAGGTAACTCTCTCAAATTTTTAGTATTATGATATTTTATATTTGCGGACGCTGTCCGCACCTGCAAACTTTTTTGAAAAAAAGTTTGACAAAAAACTTTATATTTTGCGAACACAATTTTTCATTTATTTTTTTAAGGAGGTAATATTTATGGCTTCAATATTTGGCAAAACTTCATCAGGTGAAACAGTACACTGCTACCGACTTTATGGCAAAGAAAATGCATATGTAGAATTTTTAGATTATGGTGCGTCCATTCATGCAATATGCGTACCAGATAAAAACGGTGTATTATGTGATGTAGCATTAGGCTTTTCAGACATATCATATTATGAAAAACAAGACTGTTATATTGGTGCAACAGTAGGACGTGTATGTAATCGTATTGAAAACTCCACATTTACATTAAATGGAAAAACATATCCTCTTTATGCCAATGACGGCAAAAACCACTTACATGGTGGAAAAATAGGCTTTGACAAAAAAATCTGGCAAGCAGAAGAACATGATGACAGCATTACATTTACATATGTAAGTGTTGATGGTGAAGAAGGCTACCCTGGAACACTTACCGTTTCTGTAACATATACATTTGACAAAAATAACAAATTAACAATATTACATACCGCTACAACAGACAAAGATACACTTTGTGCTTTAACAAACCATTGTTATTTTAATTTAAATGGTGACAGCAGTACCACAATATTAAATCATATTTTGACACTTTATGCAGATAGCTTTACATCAGCAGATGCTGAATCCATTCCTCATGGCGAAATTGTACCCGTTACTGGTACGCCTATGGATTTTACAACTCCTACACAAATTGGTAAAGGCATTGACAGCGATTACGAGCCTATTAGTTTTGGTAAAGGATATGACCATAATTGGATATTAAACAATACTGATATTGTGGCTCGTGCTTATTCCGAAAAAAGTGGCATACAAATGGATATGACTACAACATTACCAGGTGTGCAATTTTATAGTGGTAACTTCTTAGATGGTAGTTTGATAGGTAAAAATAATGTGCCTGTTACAAATCGTTCTGGTTTTTGTTTGGAATCTCAATATTTTCCAAATGCTATCAATGTTGATAATTTTGAAAAACCTTTATTAAAAGCTGGTGATGTTTATAAACATCAAACAACATATCAGTTTTCTATAAAAAAATAATATTTACTATTCACACAAAAGTATTATACAATTTTTTTTAAAAAAGCTGTATAATACTTTTTATATTCTATATTACTATTATATCGTATTGTATAGAGTGTTTTCTACAATTAAAAAAAATAGTTATTATTGTGTTGTTTTTATTGATTATTTTATCATACTGCAATATAATAACATTAACAATACTATAAAAGAGGTGAATTTATGTTACTTTCTATTTATCAAAATAATCGTCAAATGCCTATGATAGCTTATCAAAAAGAAATACATTTACCCCGCATTTATTCCGCAAATTTAGGAGATACATTATTGCATATTGTCAATAAAAAGGAACTCCCCTATTCCTATGAATTTTTTGAACATTCTCAAAACCAGATAGAACAATTACAGCAGTCACTTTTTCAAACAATACAAACGCTTTGTCAAAATTCATATGACCCAAGTCATATAAATACTTTTCAGTCATACCATAATTTACCTATGCTATATTATCAAAATACAAATAATAAACTATACTTTCACATTTATTATGAATATGAGCCAAGTGTGGGATTTGTACAAATTTATGATGTGAATACATTGCAAGAAGCAATTACAGTAGAGTTAATAGAGTATCAAAAATTTGTAGAATGTGCTATACTGCCTTCACTTAAAATATGTCCGCAATGTCACACTTGTTTTACAAGCAAGAGATTTGATGCACTTTATTGTTCTCAGTATTGTGTTGAAAAAAATTTTAAAAAACAGAAAAAGAAAGATGTGTATTATAAAAAATATAGAAGTTTACAGCAATATTATAATAAACGTATGAATCAGTGGAGTCAAAAAAATCCTGTTTCTGCTGAAATGTACAGAAAACAGTATGCACTTTGGCAGTCACTTTCAAAAAGAGAATATGAAAAATTGGCTGATATGGAAAAGCAAGAATTGCCTGATGTTACTGCTTTTGTTAAAAAATTAAAAGGATATTGGACAATTGCTACAACTAAAACAAAACGTTAATATATCAAATAAAAATAAAGATTTTTTTTGTGGGTTCTATATACATTAACAAATTTTTAAATATGTATTCATAATATTAAAACTAAAAAAGTACCTTATATAAATAAGGTACTTTTTAATTATACATTAATTATTGAGCGTCTACTTTAGCCATATGTTGAATTAAATCAACAACTTTGTTGCTGTAACCCCACTCATTGTCATACCAAGAAACCAATTTTACAAAATTGTCATTCAATGCAATACCTGCTTTTGCATCAAATATAGATGTATGAGAATCGCCTAAGAAATCGCTGGATACAACATCATCTTCTGTGTAATCCAATATACCTTTCATTGGACCTTCAGCAGCTTCTTTTACAGCAGCTTTAATTTCTTCATATGTTGCTGGTTTTTCAAGACGGCAAGTTAAATCTACAACAGAAACATCAATTGTAGGAACACGGAAAGACATACCTGTCAATTTGCCATTCAATTCTGGTATAACTTTACCAACTGCTTTTGCAGCACCTGTGGAAGATGGAATAATGTTTGCAGATGCAGCACGTCCGCCTCTCCAGTCTTTTTTGGAAGGACCATCAACAGTTTTTTGTGTAGCTGTTGTAGAGTGAACTGTTGTCATAAGACCTTCTACAATGCCAAATTTATCATTGATAACTTTGGACAAAGGAGCAAGACAATTTGTTGTACAAGAAGCGTTTGAAACAACTTTCATATCTTTTGTATATTTATCGTTGTTTACACCCATTACAAACATAGGAGCGTCAGCAGATGGAGCGGAAATAACAACTTTTTTAGCACCACCTGTAAAGTGAGCAGATGCTTTATCAGTTGTTGTAAATACGCCTGTGGATTCTACAACATATTCAGCGCCTGCTGTTGCCCAAGGAATATCTTTAGGATCCATACAGTTGAATACTGTAACTTCTTTACCGTTTACAACCAATTTGTCGCCTTTTACTTCTATTGTGCCTGTAAAACGACCATGAGCAGAGTCATATCTCAGCATATATACCATATAATCTAAATCGATAAATGGGTCATTTACTGCAACAACCTGTAAATCTGTTCTTTCCAAAGATGCACGGAAAACAAGTCTACCGATACGTCCAAAACCATTAATACCTACTTTTACCATTTTTAAATTCCTCCTCTTTTCAAAAAACTGTATTGGTATATTTTGCTATACCTTTTACTTTTTTAGTATACCACAAATCATTTATTTAATAAACTACATTTATTATTTTTTTATTACAATCAAATAGTAGCATATTGTAAACTTTTTTATTTTTTTGTCAAAATGCTTATAATTCAAAATATTTTTTATTATAATTCTGTTATAATTTAACAGTAAATTGCTATTGCTTGTTATTTTTGTTTTTTTATTTCATATAATTTGATAAAAAAATGGACAACTTTTTCTACTAAATTAATGTATGATATTTTATTTATCATAGTAAATAGGGAACTTTTTCATATGCGAAAAGTTCCCTATTATAAAGCAATTCTATTTTTTTATAATCATTCTCTATGACTTTACAATGATATTATTCTACACCACTGTCATTATCTCCGTTACCAGAGTCACCACCGTCAGAGTCATCTTTACCAGTGCCATCATTTGGTTTTGTACTTTGGCTGATACTTGGTGTATTGTTATTGCTTGCGTCACTGCTTGGTGTGTCGCTTGAAGTGTCAGAGTTATTCGTATCATCATTTGATGTATTTGTGTTGTCTGTGTTACTGTCACTTGTATCACTGTCTGGTGTATTTGTGTTGTCTGTGTTCGTGTCACTTGTGTCACCGTCTGGTGTCTCTGTGCTGTCTACGTTAGTGTCGCCTGTGTCACCGTCTGGTGTCTCTGTACTATCTACATCAGTGTCATTTTTGTCGCCGTCTGGTGTCTCTGTACTATCTACATCAGTGTCGCCTGTGTCACCGTCTGGTGTTTCTGTACTATCTACATCAGTGTCATTTTTGTCACCATCTGGTGTGTCTGTACTGTCTGTATCAGTATCACTTGTATCACCATCTGGTGTATCTGTATTATCTACATCAGTATCATTTGTATCACCATCTGGTGTGTTGTTTGTGTCATCACTTGGGATATCACTGTCAACTGTGCCACCATTTCCGCCAGAACCACCACTGCCTCCTCCGATGGTACTATCCTCATCAGGTGTCATAGTGTCTTCATTTGTCATGCTGTCATCATCCATAATTCCATCGTCCATTATACCATTATCAACAATTTCATCATCCATAATGATAGTATTTGCAGAACTAGGAACAGCAGAAGCACCTACTGTAAATGTCTTTTCAATAGTCTTACCACTCTTTAATGTTAAAGAAACAGTATACTGTTGTCCTGGCTGAAAAGCAAGTTTAAGTGAAGGGTCATTTATTTTTATTGATATTCTATTTGATTTTCCACCAATATCGTTTCCATCTTCATCAACGTGTGTTACTGTTAAACTTAGTTTTTGTGCAAAACCTGAATTTGGAAATTGAATTGGATTGTCAGGACTAACATCATTACCTCCAAAATAATCTATTTCTTGATCAAATGTTACATAAACAAATTGACATCCATAGTAATCTTTATATTTTACTTCTACATCTATAATTTTCATTTCATCAGGGTCAGGTGCTTGATAAAAAGGATAGCTTTCAATCGGTTTGCTATAAAAAAATGTATTATCTTCTGTTCCCTCTTTTGTTTTAGTAGCATAACAAAATCTTTGTCCCTCTGTTGCCGAAACACCTTTTAATGAATTGCTACCATATTTCAAAGTTGCCTTTGTACCACTTGCATAAATATCAGCTGGGTCTTTTGCTTCTGTTGTATCAAAAGCATATTCATCTTCATTACAAGCTTTATAATAAATTTCGCCTTCATTATCTGAATTAAAAGCAATATTAACGGTATTTTCATCAACACGTTCTATTTCTAAACCATCAATATAAGGAGGCAATACATTAAAATAAAATTGTTTTTGTGATTTTGAGCCGTCTGCAAATGTTACAGTCATAGTTAATGTATTTTTACCTGTAATTGCACTGTTATTATATACATTATATGTTGTATTATTTACTTTTTCTATTCTATCCACATTCAAATTACTTAAAGCAGGACAAGTTAATTTAAAATTAGCTGTTGTTAATTCTTCTTCTACATCTTTATCAAATGTTACAGTAAACCAATAAATTCCAGTTTCCATAGTGCCTTTAGGATTAAAATGTGGTACAACTTCAGTAACAGTATAAGCTGCTGGTTTTGGTGGTTTTGGTACAACAGCTGGTTTTCTACTAATATCAATTTGTTTTACTGGAGTCATTTTTGTATCTGTATCTACTCCCATATAATACAATGTATAAGGAGTATTTTTTTCCAATCCAGACAATTTTACTTTGTTCCTACCTATTGACATATTTGCTTCTTTGCCTTTTGTAAGCAAATATTCTTCTGTAGGCTCATTGCTCAAAGGTGAAATATTTTTTGCATATAATTCAGTGTCTGGCTGCTCTGTAATGCTTTCATATGCGGATAATACAGGTGCTCCCTGTTTCACAACAGTATAATACAATGTACCTATTGCATCTGAATCATATGAAAAATCTGCTGTTGTGTCACTTACTCTTTTTACTGATGCTCCTGTCAATTCTGGACAATCAGACCTTACAACAAAATCTTTATCATAATATTTTCCATCAATTTTTACTTGTAAATTGTAAACACTATCTTTATAATACGTCGTTGTCAAATCATATACTTTGTTATCTTTTGTTGTTACATTCAATATTCTCATACTAGAGCCACCGCCAGTACAAATAATACTGAAATCACTTTTTGATAAAGCAAATTCTGTACCCTTGTTCAATGTTACCCTAACAAATCCATTTGTAACACATTCTACACTTTTAATACCAGGAGTTTGTTGTGTTTGGTCATTGTCAGAATTGTCAGAAGAACCTCCAGAGCTACTACCTCCGCCAGAACTGCCAGAAGAACCTCCAGAACTGCTGCCACCACCAGCACCACTTGAACCAGAATTACCACCTTTTATTGTTTCTCCTCCTGCATTTGTCTGTGATACTGTTTCAGAAACAGTTACATTTGTGCCAGCAGTTTCTACACTTACATTTTCTGCTTGTACAGTTACATCTTTTACAACGCCTACCCCTTTTATAATGGTATTTTTTGCATTTTGTAAAACAGTTACATTTTGAACATTACCCTCTACATTCAAATTTGTCTGTGCAGATAATACCATTGTTTGTACATTTCCTCTTGTGGTGACATCTGTTGGGGAAGATACATTCACAGTATCAAAATCGCCTTCTAATATACAAGATGTTGTTACAGTGGTATTTGCTACACTACTGCCTTGTGTCAATATTCTGACAGGTGCAGATTTCTTTTGCACAGAAATATTGTTTATATTACAATTTTTCAATGTTACTGTGTGAATACCGCCACCTCTTACAATCAATGCACCTTTTACTGTTACATTTTCTAATGTAATGTCACCTTCTCCAACACCTTCAGACAATATTAAATCTTTATCAATTACAGTGTTTTGTAATGTGATATCTGGTGTATTGATAATGACATTTTTACCATTGCTTGATACTTCTGTTTTACTTTCTGTTACCACATCTCCCACAGAAGTGCTTAGTAATGTTGCTACTTCTGCACGTGAAATCAATTCATCAGGGTGAAATACTCCATCATCAGATGTGATGTATCCATATTGCTTCATAGCTGTAACATAGCCTTTTGCCCAGTCTGCAATTTGTGCATCATCTTCAAAATCTGTATTTCCTTCTATTGGTGAAATGCCTAATGCTTTTGCAAACATCACAATCGCTTCTTGTTTTGTCATGGTTTGCTTTGGCTGTATCAGAGCGTTTGACTGCAATAATATACCTGCTTTTGCTGCTTTTAATATAGGGTCTGTATAAAATGCTTGGTCTAAATCTGTAAATATATTTTGTTGCTTTTCTGTGTAATACATCATTCTATCCAGTATGACAGCCATTTCACCTCTTGTTATGGTGTCGTCTGGACGAAACATTTCATTATAGCCATTTAATACATTTCTTTCAGTCCATGTCGCAATAGCGTTTTCTGCCCAATGCCCTCCTACATCTTTGTAATTGCCTGCCCATGCAGTTGTGCTTGATGTTACCATAGCACCTGCTAATAGGTAAGCTACCCACCTTTTCATAAAACCACTCCTTTATAAATGTGTAAATTATATATAAATACATTAAAAACATCACTATTTTTACTATTATAAAAACAATGTAAAATTCGCTTATATTTAATGTATTCTTTCAAAATAGTTTTGTCACCGTCAATATCAATTTGCCATACCATTCTATTGTAAAATAAAAATATGGGATATTTGTTTTTATATAGATTGCAGAAATTATCATTCTATTGACTTGTTAGTATAAAAAAGCAGTTTTGTTATACTATTTATAATAATCATATTATCACTATATTAATACTATATCATTGCTCAATATTTATTGCAATATTTTTGTTATATTTTACTATAAATATGTATACTTTATGCAATAAAAAACAACAACCACTATATTATATAGTGGTTGTTGCTATGTGGATATCAGCCATTATTCATTATTGTGTTACTGTAAAATCTATAGTAAATATTAAATTTCCATGTTCAGCAGTAACTTTTGTTGCTGTTTCTGAACTGTCTGTAATCAGTTCCTCTATATCATCAGAAAATACATAACCATATTTTGGTGTTAATGTTATTTCTAGTGTGTATGTTTTTTCCTCAAATATACCGCTGTCCTCTTCATCAGTGTCATATTTCCATACTGCTTCTACATCATAAGTATCTTCTTCAGTAGTTAAATCAGGTATTTCTATGTCATCGCCATATGCTGGTGTTGTTATACCGCTTACGCCAACACTTTCAATCACATCATCTATATCATCACCTGTTATTTTTGCATTTCTAGTAGCAGTAATGTCAAATTTTGTATTTTCATTTGTATCTACATCAATTGGTACTGTTTCATCAATATCAAAAAACTCACTCTGATAATGAGCACCATCTATAAGATTCGCTGGTATTACAATTTTTAAAGCTTCTGTTGATGGTTCTGTTGGTGTACCAGTTATATAAATACTAGTACTAATATTATTTGGAGCGTCTTTAATAGTGGCATGTAATCCTTCTGGCAAATTTTTTATCCAACTTGATACATCTTGAGGTACATTAAATCTGTCTGCACGGAACATAGGTCTAAAATCAGGAGAACCGCCCTCACTAGTTCCTAAAATAACTGAAATAGTTGTTTCTGGCATTGGAGTGCCTACTGTAGCCGTTATTGTTTTGTTATCTACTGTTGCAGTTGGTTTTAGTGCTTTTGGTGTGATTTTTAACTCAAATTCATCAAATATGGTTTCATTTTCCTTACTACGCACATAGAATACCATATTACCTCTTTGATTTGGTGAAATAGACAATTTTCCTTTTGCCTCTCCTTTTTCATTTGTTTTAGTGATTGCTTGTCTCCGTTCTTCAGTTTCCTCCTCTTCTTCCCCTATAAATTTTGTTCCAGATTCCAATATAGTTGAAGTTGTAGCCTTATTTATACGCCATATAACTTCTCTGTCAGATTCTTCAATGATATTACCATTTGCATCTTTTATGACTGCTGTAAGCTCTACTATTACAGGTTCTGTTGCTGTTCTTAAATTTACCTTTTCTGATACATCTGTTATAAGCTCTATTGATTTTATTTCTGCTGGTTTTGGTTTTACAGTAACCTCTTTTGTTGCTGTAATATTTGTACTGTCATATGTAGCTGTTATAAGTAATTTGCCTTTTGGTTCATTTTCATCAACAACTAATTTTCCATTTGTATCTATAGTTGTTCCCGCTTCTTTAGCACCTGACACACTCCATTTAATTTTTGATTTTTCTGCTGTCATTTCATTACCATATTGGTCTAATATTTTTGCAGTAAATGTAATACCTGTTGCATCACCCGCTATTGCCGTGATGGTTGTATCTGTTGGAGCAGTAATTTCAATACTGTCTGGCTGAGCTGGTGCATTTACTGTTACAGTTGCAGTATCTGTTTTTCCTTCACAATCAGCCGTTACAGTAATGCTTGCTGTTTGTCCTTTTGTTAAAGTATCATAATCGCCTATTGTCAAAACACCATTTGCTATACTGCTTCCTGCTGTTTTTGCATCAGCATCAATATCAAATGTTATTGTTTTTCCTATAACATTTGTGCCATCTGCTGATTGTGCTTCTGCTGTAAATTGTTGTGTTTTTGTAGCACTTCCAGCTGTCAATACTGCTGTTTTTGGAGAAATTACCACCTTTTCAACTGTTGCTGTTTCTGTTGTAATTTCAACAGTTGCTGTTGCTTCTTTTCCGTCTGCTGTTGTTGCTTTTATAGTAAGTGCCATAGCAGTATCAGCACCAGCATTTGTAATTTTTTTACCATCTGTAACATTTGCTATAGTCACTTTACCTGCTTCTCCAGCATAATCATTACCGTCACCGTCTTTTATTTCCCATGTAACAGCTACATCTTCATTATACTGGTCTTTTGCTGTTGCAGTAATTTCTACTTCATTTCCTATGGCGAGAGTAGCACTCGTTTTTGATAATGTAATGCTTTGTGTTTTTGGTGCTTCTACTGTTACAGTAGTAGAAGCTGCCAGTTTTTCATCATCTGCTGATGTTGCAGTAACAGTAATTACTGTGCCATCTGCTGTATCTGCTGGTATTGTCAATGTACCATTAGAAATAGTATATGCTTTATCATCTGCATCTTTTGCACTCCAGTTTATTGTGCCATCAATACCAGTTGCTTCAAACACTGGGCTAGAACCTGGCTTTGCTTTTCCATTTGTGACACCGTTTTTTGCTGTTACAGTTACTTTTGTAACTGGTGTAGATGGTTTACTTGGTGTTGTTGGCTTGTTAGGTGTATCTGGTTTTGTTGGTGTAATTGGTGTTTCTACTTCTTCCTCTTTGTTTATCGTACCCGGATTGTTTGCAGTGATAGTATCAATATTACCTGTACCAGTAATTGTTGTACCTGTTGCGGAAGAATTAGAATCAATGGTATCTACTGTTGCATTTTGTTTGACATCAATATCTGCTTTTGCATTGTCATTTAATGTAATTTTTTCTACATTTGCACCATTTTCTACTGTAACACCTGCACTTGCAGTATCATTTACAGTAATATTATCTACACTTGCGCCATTTGTTATTGTAACGTTTGTACTACTGTTACCGTTTAATGTAATATCACTTACATCTCCTGACGCAACAATATTTTCAATATCTGCATTTTCTTCTACTGTTACAGAAGAACCGTCTTTTGCTTCTACTTTTCCAACGCTTGTACCTTCAGAAATTACAATAGGTGCTTGTGATTCTACTGTTTCTATATCAAAGCCTACAATTTTTGCTGCAACAACAGCAATAAATTTACTTATTTTTTTAGGAACATATGTTTTGATTACCACTTGTGTATTCACATAATCATTGCTAATTACTCTGATTCTTCCTGTTACGCCTGTTGTACCTTCAAATACAACATCAATATCAAATAAATATGCTGCTGCAACAGCGGTATCTCCTTCTGCATATGCTGCACCCACTGCAACATCGCTTTTTGCATAAATATCTACATCACCGTCAAATTTGATATTTGTTAAATCAATACCTTCATTAGTAATATAAATTTTTGTTGTGCCTGTTACTGTTTCCCCAGAATAATAATCAGCCTGTGCTTGTGAACGTATTACTACATTATTGTATTTGTCGTCAGAGGTACTAGAAGAATTGCTTTTACTTCCTCCTCCGCCACTTCCGCCACTTTTCCAAACCATTTGACCGCTGTTTGCAGTTTTGATTTCTTCTGCATTTTCTGATTGTTCTGATTGTTGTGTTGGTGCAGTAGTTTGTTTCTGTGGTGCGTTTGTTAATACTCTATCTAATGTTGAAACTGCTTCTGCTCTTGTCATTCCTTTGTTTGGATAAAATGTTCCGTCTGGATATCCTGATAAATAGCCGGCACTTACTGCCGCACCTACTGCACCTCTTGCCCAATTTGGAATTTGTGACACATCTGTAAAACGGTCTGCACCATATTCATTTGGTGTCAATCCCTTTGCATTGCATATCAATACTGCGGCTTGCGCTCTTGTGATGGTTTCGTTTGGACGGAATGTACCATCTTCAAAACCTTTTGTAACATTACCGCTGACTGCTTTTGCTATGTCATTATAATACCAATCCTGTTGTTTTACATCACTAAAATGCATTTGTGTGTTAGATGTAAAAGTAGTTGTTGCTGTATTGTTTAATAAACGTATAAACTCCGCTCTTGTAATCGCTTTATCGGGTAAAAATGTACCATCATGGTATCCCCCGACTCTGCCTTCATTTTGCCATTTTGAAATAACTGACTGCGCCCAATGACCACTGACATCATTTACAGAGCCAAATGTTGGCACAATGATACCATTTAATGCCATTGTTGTCGTGAGCAATAACGCTGTCATTTGATTCTTTTTCATAAATACTCTTTCCCCCTTATATCAGTATTGTGATATTATTTATAATCTTATATTTAAATCTTACAGTAAATCAAAATACTGTGCATTGTTTTGGGATAATATGTATTTTTTGTTGTATAGATTGCTTTATAATGTAGTGACATTTTTAATTAAAAATTTTAATAATTTTTAATATCTTTTCTTTCTTTTCAGCATCTAAATTTTTGATAGCTCTCAATATTTCATTATCTAAAGCTAATGAGATGTTTTGATATTGTGCAGATAAAATATAATCTATTGAAGTATTTAAAGCATTTGCAATAGCAAGCAATAAATTCAAACTAACTTTTGTATAATTATTTTCAATATTGGAAATATGGGAAGTGTTACAGCCAACCATTTCAGCAAGTTTATCTTGTGTAAACCCTTTCGATTGACGTATTTTTTTAATATTTTTTCCTAATTCTTTGTAGTCAATTTCTGTTTGCAATCCAAACACCTCCCCATTTATCAACTGATTTTATAAAAAATTTTCTTTTTTATTGTAATATTTCCTATATTGTGTTAAAATAACCTATAAAAGTTAAAATAACTTATATAGGCAATATATTAATTTGAATTTCTATTTATAAAAACAGTTTAAAGATTGGAGCGTGTTTTGATTGGAATTTTCAAAAAGACTAAAGGCTTTAAGAAAAGAAAAAAAATTAACACAAATAAAATTAGCAAGTAAATTGAATTATGGACATACAGCAATAGCAAATTATGAGAGTGGAAGGAATCAACCTAATATAAACGATTTAACCAAACTAGCAAATATACTAAATGTATCTATAGATTATTTAGTTGGAAATTCTGATATACAATATACAAAAGAAGGAGAATGGTATCAAAATGTATATACAAAGTTAAAAAATAATGGTATTTCTATCAATATCTCTGACTATTTTTTAATCAATATGATTCATTTCTATGCAAATGTAATATATTTTTATGGGGGGGGGTAAATTATTTTATTAAAATAAAATTAAATAATATTTATAAAAGTTAATTAAAATACTCTTTTTAATTGAGAATTATTGTTTATTCATCAAAAATATAATGAATTATCTCAAAAAATGGCGTGTTTGTCTTACAATAGTTAAATGGTGGGAAATATCTGGCATTATAAGCCGGCAGATGTGTGTAATAGAGAATTCAGTGGCATTTTGAGATTCTTATTTTTTATTAGTGTGAAAACTTGTTTAAGGAAAAAAAGATGTAACTTTGCGTCCATGTAAATCTGACATAACCATGGATAATCTACCTTTTGCTTTTATTTGTCTCACATCGTTTTTCACATTGGCTAATCCGCTGGGCACTATGCCTGTGTTCCTGTCAATGACCAAGGATCTTGACAACTCGCAGCGTACGGCTATTGCCAAGCGTGCCACTATCATTTCATTCATCATTCTGATATGTTTCACGGTGTGTGGTCAGGTGCTTTTCACATTGTTCGGAATATCGACCAACGGTTTTCGCATCGCTGCGGGATTCGTTATCTTTAAGATTGGCTTTGATATGTTGCAGGCGAAATATTCCCATGTGAAACTTAGCGAGGAGGAGGTCAAGGTCTATGCCAATGACATATCCAT
>OFHA01001235.1_pt1 | contig 18595 bp, 18 predicted proteins | sample 1521891 | NCBI WGS metagenome assembly OFHA01 (sample SAMEA3504089, study PRJEB24116) | mouse gut metagenome | biome: mouse gut; feature: mouse-associated habitat; material: faeces | place: Denmark | collected 2011
ATAAATCACCACCGAATGGACTGACAGACTTAATTGGAGGTTTCACCAGCCGGAAAGCCGGTTCCCAAGGAGGCATCGTCAATAATCCTGCCTCAGTGATTATACCTCTAAATTTTGTCTGGTGCATTAAGGAAACCTCAGACATGGTAAAAATTTTATCAATAACCTCTGATGGAAAGGGAACCCTCCTTCAGTTATTCATCAGATATGACTTTATGACTTATTAACTTTATAGCTCTTGTGGCTATATCATTATTATACCAGGAGGTATCAGCATGAAGCATTTATTTTCGCGGGCAGTGGATCAGGTGCCGTACCTGCACGGGAATTTGGCGAATGCCGCGAACGTTAAATCCCCTGCAGCTCTGCCACGCTGCAAGCCTGCTGTGCGGGATTTGGATTTCCATCGCCTGTCCTTTGCAGCGTTTGCTGTTATCAGCGTCCTGCAGATTTCTTTTTTTATATTCTGTGCCTTATGCATCCTGCATCATCTGTCGGTTCCGGCCGGGAAACGGGCAGAAGACCGGCTGGAATGCTATGCAAGCATCCGTGTCCGTTCCGGGGAGTCCCTGTGGGAGATATCCAGGCGCTATTATTCCAGTGAATATAAAAATATGGACAGGTATATCCGGAGAATCAAATATCTGAACCATTTGTCGGACGAGAACATAAGTTCTGATACATGCCTGATTGTTCCATATTATGAACAGGGTTATGAATGAAGGTATCGTGAGTAATCTATGGGGATTCATTTAAAAATAAATACCTGTACCATTTGTTCATTGATTTGCTTAAAATTATTCCGCGCAACATGAGCAACAGTGCGTCAAAAGGCAGTTGCGCTCCTAAATTATCTGTATTATTTTATAATATTTGTGAATTGTTTGTATTTATATTCATACGAACCAATGTTATAGGAAGTTATTTTCAAAAAGAGCAGATGGTAAATTGATGCAGGAGCTTATTGGGGAAAGAATGCGATTATTTCAAAAAGATAAGCTGAAAAGCACAGGCCCAAAAAGTGCAGCAGGAATTTATTTCCGGAAGGCTTCCGTACAGGATGTCAGGAACGAAAGCCTTCGGTGGATGGTTATTTTTCACGCAGCTGTACCATTCTGGCTGCCTGGCGTCTTCTGGCATCTGCCTGTGCGGCATAATGGCGCCTTGTTGTATTGACGTCTTTGTGACCGAGCACGTCTGCCACAAGATAAATGTCTCCGGTTTCCTGGTAGAGATTTGTGCCGAATGTACTGCGCAGCTTATGCGGGGTAATGCGCTTAACGGTCGTAACGAGCTGTGCATATTTTTTGACAAGCTTTTCTACCGAACGCACGCCGATGCGCTTGCGCTGCATGGATAAAAAGAGGGCGTTTGCATGGCCGTCCGCGGCTTCTGTTTCGCTGCGTACCTCAAGATAATCCAGCAGGGCTTCGGCTACTTCATCGTTAAAGTACACGATAACTTCCGCGCCGCCTTTCCGGTGTATCTTTACGCCGTTGTTTTTAAAATCAACATCGTTGATATCAATGCCAACGCATTCCGAAACACGGATTCCGGTTCCAAGCAGAAGCGAGAGCAGTGCCAGGTCGCGCAGCTTTGTCTGTCCATGGTATTTCAGCTGGTGTGCCGTGAGCTTTTCCCCGGATTCTACTTCATCTAAAAGCATGGCCACTTCATCCACATCCAGGCGCACGATTTCTTTTTCATGAAGCTTCGGCGGTTTTACAAGGTCTGGCGGGTTTGTTTTAATCAGCTGTTTTCGGAAATAGTAGTTATAAAAGCTTCTCAGGCTGGCGAGCTTTCTGGAAATGCCGCGCTCATCATTGGTATGCTCTACGCCGTCTTTGGTATAGACTTTTAAGTAGCTTAAATATTCTTCAATATCCAGCGGTGTAATCATGTCCAGAAAGGAAATCGGTATGCTGGTAATTTCATATTTTTGGCAGGCTGGGTTATTCTCGTGCAGGAAGGAGAAAAAAATGCCAAGGTCATATGCATAAGCAAGCCGTGTACGGGAAGATGTCGCGTGCTCTGTTCCAAGGAAAAATTCCCGGCAGAAGCGGGGAAGCTCTTTGACCATTTCACGCAGCTTTTGTTCATTTTCGATTTTAATCTTTTCATGATACGATTTTTCCATAATAAAACCTGCCTTATCTTTCATTAAATCATGGTTATATTTTAACTTCTGGCCAGTCCTCAAATGACGCAGAACGGATAGCGGTAAACATCCGTTCTTTGATGCCCGGGTTTTCCCGGTTCAGCTGTCCAAGCAGTTCTTTGATATACTGCCGCTTTGTCTGTCCCTCTGCCGGACATGGATTTCGGACAGCCGGAAACGAGTGCCTGTGCCAAAACCCTGTAATTTCGGCCTCCGGTACATAAATCAAAGGACGGATTAATGTTAAACCGGTGCGTTCCAGTTCCGTTTTCGGAGAAAAGGAGTGAAAACGGCCTTCATAAAATAAAGAGAGCAGCATTGTTTCAATCAAATCGTCCCGGTGATGCGCATATGCTGTCTTATTGCACCCGAGCTGCAGGGCAGCCTCATTAAATGCGCCTTTGCGCAGCCTGGCACAGAGCGAGCATGGATTCTGCACGTTATCCGGGCCGAAAACAATGCCTGCGATATCGGTATGTACGATTTTATAAGGCACGTCCAGCTCTTTGCAGAATGCTGCAATCGGTTCCGGGTGAAAGTCTTCAAAGCCCAGGTGAACGGTAATGGCTGTCAGTTCAAAATGCTTTGGGTAAAACCGCTGCAGTTTTTTCAGGGCATACAGCATGGTAAGGGAGTCTTTTCCGCCGGAAAGGCCTGCCGCGATTTTGTCATGTTCTTCTATCAGGACGTAATTATCTGCAGCCTGCCGGACATAACTGAGCAAGCGCCGTGTATTCATTTCTGCCTCCAGTATCTGAAATCCTGCACCAGGGCCGGTGCAGCACTTTCTTATTATACAGCAAAGAAAGGAAAAAGTAAAACAGGTTTTGCAGTTGCGGTTTCGGTTTTCTTTCATTATAATAGTCTTTGGAAACCGTTTTGGCTGTACTGCAAATCCGGCATCTGAATTGGGAGAGAAAATATGGCAAGAACAATTGCAATTGGCACACAGGATTTTGGAAGGATTATCGAAAATGGCTGTTTTTATGTAGATAAGACAATGTTTATCAAAGAATGGTGGGAAAACCAGGACGAGGTCACGCTGATTACCCGCCCGCGCAGGTTTGGGAAAACACTGGCTATGAGCATGCTGGAATATTTCCTGTCAGTGAAGCATGCCGGAAGGGGAGATTTGTTTCAGCATCTGGATATCTGGAAAGAGGAAAAGTACCGGGGCTTGCAGGGGACGTTTCCGGTTATCTTTCTGAGCTTTGCAAGTGCCAAGGGAACGAATTATCAGACGGTGCGGAAAATGATATGCCAGATGTTTGTAAACCTGTATGCAGATTTCCGGTTTCTGTTAAAGGGGAAGCTTTCTGGCAGTGCGGATGAAGTGTTCTTTGAGCGGATGATTTCTTCCGATATGGATGATGCAGATGCGGCGCTGGCGCTTGGACAGCTTTCCAGGATTTTGTATCAATGTTATGGAAAAAAGACGATTATTCTGCTCGATGAATACGATTCCCCGATGCAGGAAGCCTATGCAGGCGGTTACTGGGAGCAGATGGCGGGATTTATCAGGGGTATTTTTAATTCTGCATTTAAAACAAATCCATATCTGGAGCGGGCAGTTTTAACCGGTGTTACAAGAATCAGCAGGGAATCGGTTTTTTCTGACCTGAACAGCCTGGAAGCTGTGACTTCTGTTTCTGAAAAGTACGAAACTGCTTTTGGATTTACGGAAAAGGAGACGGAAACCGCATTGCTGGAGTTTGGGCTGCAGGAAAAGCTTTCTGAAGTGAAAAAATGGTATGACGGGTTTCGTTTTGGCTCCTGTGACAGCATTTATAATCCATGGTCGATTACGCAGTTTCTTGACAAGGGAAAATTTGCACCATACTGGGCGAATACAAGTTCTAACCGGCTGGCTGGAAAGCTGATTCAGGAAGGCGGAACCGATGTAAAACGGATTATGGAAGATTTGCTGGAAGGAAAGCCTTTCTGTGCGGCTGTAGATGAACAGATTGTCTTTGGCGAACTGGAACATAATCCGGATGCTGTCTGGAGCCTGCTTCTGGCGGGAGGATATTTGAAGATTGCAGGGGGAGAAACAGAAAATCCTGATTTTATAAAAGGGGGAATCGTCTGCCAGCTTATGCTGACGAATCTTGAGATTGTTTTTACGTTCCGAAAAATGATACGCGGATGGTTTGCGTCCTGCAGTTCTTCTTATAATGATTTTATCAAATCGCTGCTGGCAGGAGACCTGGAAGGCATGAACGGGTACATGAACCGGATAGCACTGGCTGTGTTCAGCAGCTTTGATGCAGGAAACCGGCCGTCTGGAAAATCAGAGCCGGAAAAATTTTACCATGGGTTTGTGCTGGGGCTTATTGTGGAGCTGGCAGGCCGGTACGAAATCACATCCAACCGGGAAAGCGGGTTTGGCCGGTATGACGTGCTGCTAAGGCCGCACGATGGCGGTGACGGCATCATTCTGGAATTTAAGGTAATTCAGCCGGAGAAAGAAAAAAGCCTGCAGGAAACAGCAGATGCCGCACTCAGGCAGATTGTGGATAAGCAGTATGCGTCCCTGCTGGAACAGTCCGGATGCGGCAGCGGGGATATCCGTATTTACGGATTTGCGTTTTGCGGGAAGGAAGTGCTGGTATCAGGCGGTTACCTGCGGGATTATGAAAAATGACTGCAGTTTTTTCTGGCAGGCTGCTAAATGTAATGATACAAATAGGATAATAAAAAAGGAGTGTTTTATGAGATTTGTAATACAAAGGGTTTTGGAAGCATCCGTAACGATTCATCAGGAAACCGCCGGGAAAATTGGCCGGGGATTTTTGGTGCTGATTGGCATCAGCAGTTCTGATACAGAGGAAACGGCTGATAAAATGGTAAAAAAGATGCTTGGGCTGCGTATTTTTGAAGATTCTGACGGAAAAACCAACCTGTCTTTAGATGCTGTCAGCGGCGGGCTGCTGTTAGTGTCGCAGTTTACGCTGTATGCAGACTGCCGTAAAGGAAACCGGCCGTCCTTTATCAGGGCTGGCGCACCGGATGCGGCAGAGAAACTTTATGACTATATTGTCCGGCAGTGCCGCGAAAAACAGGTACAGACAGAGACTGGCTCATTTGGCGCTGATATGAAGGTTCAGCTTGTCAATGACGGCCCGTTTACGGTAATCCTGGATTCTGAGGAGCTTGGATTCTGAGAATATCTGACATAGAATGCGGCAACCTGCGCAATGCCTTTCTATACCCACAACTATTCGTAAAAGTGTCCTTTTGCGAATAGTTATATATCTGGAACCAATGGCAGGCACACGGAACCAGTTTTTGATTATGGAACCAAAAAAAACCGCGTACCCGGGAATGGTTCCTCTCCCCTGGGTGCGCGGTTGCGTGACTGAACTCCTTTATCAGGATTCAGGATATGTGCGGTGTTTTGCCGGATATGTTTTTCATATGGTGTGATTAATAATGCATCAGTTTTTTATACATCAGAATCATATCAACACAGCCATCCACACCAAGCTTTGCCGAATTCAGCGTCAGGTCGTAAGACCTGGAATTTCCCCATTTTTTATTGGAATAATAATTATAATAGCTGGAACGCTGTTTATCCTTTTTGTTAATCATGTCCTTAGCCTTGGATTCGCTGACCCCGAATTCATTCATGGTATTTTTAATGCGGAATTCAATGTCAGCATGGATAAATGTATTTATAGTTCGCGGAAAATCACTCAGCGCATAATCTGCGCAGCGGCCTACAATAATACAGGATTCTTCTTCGGCCAGTTTTTTAATGGTATCAAACTGTGCCAGGAAAATCTTGTGGTTTAACGGCATATCTAAAAACGGAGCTGCCGTATAGCCTGTTGCCGAATAGGTGTCCATGACAAGCGAATATAAAAAACTGCTCGTCGGCTTCTCGTCCTGTGAATGGAAAATTTCCTCGCATAACCCGCTTTCTTTTGCTGCGCGGCTTAACAGTTCTTTATCATAACATTTAATCCCCAGTTGTTCACTCAGTTTTAATCCGACATCCCTGCCGAGACTTTCGAATTCACGTCCGATTGTAATTACATAATTGCCCATAGATACCGCTCCTTTCTGGATGTAACTTTTGCTGCCTTCTTTTCAGGATATGTTTATTATACTGCATTTTGGAGCGGATGTACAGAATGATTTCGCAGCAAAATAAGACTTGAATTCTTAAAGCGGCTGTTCCAGAAGAATGCGTGTTTCTGCAGATGTCTCTGGGCAAAAAGGAATGACCTTTCTTAAAGTACTGCACACAATATCTATGCATTTGTCACGTGTAAACTTATCAACTTCTACAAACTCGTCTCCAGGATATCTTGCTTCATAATAAAAATCCTTTACATACGCTAAATCCGATAAATTCAGCCCTGCATGATACTGGAAATTAACGGTTTCACCTAATTTACGCAAATTATGGGTCTTTAACAGCCGTTCCTTATCTGTTATGGGAATTCTGTCACAGTTTTCTATCAGCCCCTTTAATATTTTTTCTATAACCTGCTGTGATTCTGATGCAACTCTGTTATAAGACAGTTCATCATTTTTATCATATTTAAGAAGATAACGAAAGTCATTAAAACCTATTGAAAAATAATTATTTTCTAAGCTTCCCATACAACCACCTTGTCCCGTTCAAAAGCTATATTAAATGTATTTGATAAGCCGCTGTTTTCTTTTGTCCGAAATACGACATCTGAGCTGACACCGTCCATGTCCATATCCAGCATATCTATGATTTCGCCACGGAGACTATGGTCTGTCACTGGGGATTTTGTTATTACAGCCAGGTCAATATCGCTGTTCCATTTATAATCACCGCGTGCAAGGCTTCCAAACAGACAAATCTGCAAAAGGCCAGGAATTTTGCATTCAGACAAATATTGAATATCATGAAGCAGTTTTTTTTGAAACCTTACCGGGAGTTCTTCTATATTGAATTTGTACATAACAAACCCTCCACAAATTGCTTTGCTTATACCTTTACTTTACTAAATACTTTTCAGGATGTCAAGGGCTGGTATGGCAGTTTCTAGCTTCCAAAACCAGATAATACAGCCGGATGCTGTTTTATCCATTCTATGGTCTGGCGGATTCCCTCGTGAAACGGAGTTTTTGGAAAAAATCCGGTTTCCTGTGACAGCTTTGTAATATCAGCTTCCAGATGCATGACCTGGCCCGGCTTATAAGGAATCTCCCCAAGACCGAGTTCTGCGCCTGGATTTGCCAGTGTCCGGATTTCTTCTATAAAGCTTTGCAGTTTTTTGGATTTTCCGCTTCCAACGCAGTAAATCCCGCTGCATGTTTCTGTTTCGCCAAGCAGGCGCAGCGCAGCTGCTGCATCTTTTGCATACAGAAAATCCCATTGCTGTTCCCCAAGGGTCAGGGACGGGCGTTTTTGTTCGAGCAGCTGGCGGATTAAGGTCATGACCATGGTCGTGTCTGCATCTCCCGGGCCGTAAACGCTGAAAATCCTTGGCCAGACATAACGGATTCCAAGTTTTTGGCATTCGATTTCAGCAAGCCTTCCGGCAGCAAATTTGCTGATTCCATAAGCAGTTTCAGGGGCTGTATGGCTGCGCTCTGATATTTTTCCTTCTGCCCTTCCATATTCGGCCTGGGAACCGGCACCAATAAAAACACGGCATCCGGTTTCTTTTGCGGCATGGACAGCTTCCAGTGTACAGGCTGCGTTGTTCAGGTGCATGGCTGTATTCATATGGTCTCGGCTGTAATCCCATGCGAGATGGTAAAAGATATCATAGCGCCTTCTCTGCAGCATGCCTGCCAGCTTTCGGATGTCCCGAAGGCTGCAGGCTGCTGTTTCCAGGCGCGGGTTTTGTGCAAGCCTGTCCAGCCGCCTGGAGCCTGGCCTTACAATGGCAGTTACATCATGCCCGTGTTCTGTCAGTTCGTTTGCAAGCGCTGTTCCGACAGCTCCGGTTGCGCCTGTGATAAGGATTCTTTTTTTCATGCGGTATGTTCTCCGAAAAAATGCTGCTCCAGCATCAGGCACCAGCAGTGATATACGGGAAGGTGAAGCTCCTGAACCATATAGGTTTCTGTTTCCGGTACCCGGACTGCGGCATCGGCAAGTCCTGCCAGCTTTCTGCCGCTTTTTCCGGTCAGGGCAATGACCCTGATGCCGGAAGCTTTTGCAGCGACCGCAGCGTGGATGATATTTGTGCTGTTTCCAGATGTGGAGATGCCGAGAAAGACATCTCCTTTCCGGCCGAATCCGTACAGCTGCTGTGCGAACGCGCCAGGCCCGTCTATATCGTTGAGACAGGCCGTAAACAGCGCTTCATGCGTGACGAGCGGAATGGCCATCAGGCCCCGTTCCAGATTTCTGGCAAGCTGTGCCCCGATATCGGAATCCACGGATTTCAGCTTCTCTGCAAATTCGTCCGAAACAGTCCGCTTTATCCGAAACTGCTTCATCAATTCTCCGGCGATGTGCTCCGCATCTGCTGCGGAACCGCCGTTGCCTGCAATCAGCAGCTTGCCGTCACGGGCGTATGCTTCTTCCATAATCCGGTAGGCGTTTATAATATCCTGCTGTATGGGTGCCAGGCAGGGATAGCGTCTCAGCAGTAAGTCAATTTGTTTTTTCAGTCTGATATCGAAATCGTCCATGGATATGATAACCTCATTTCATTGCGTGGCTGTCTGTTTCTGATGCATGAATTTATAACAGAATAATTTCGCAGCAGGTGTTTCCCATATTCCTGACCTGCTGCGAAATTTCTTTTCCATATAGCATAACGGCTATCAGAATTACCCCCCCCCCGAAAACTTTTTACGGCTTCGGGGCTTTTTACCGGAAAACCGGAAATGCTTCTTCCCTGTTTCAGCCGGTTATTATCTATGATACATGTAATATTGCATTGTTCCAGTTCCGTTACCGAGCATAAATGCATAAAGTAAGAGCCGCTGCCCCAGACAATGCATTCTTTCCGGCTTTTGGCCAGTTCATGGATGCGTGCAGCTATGGCTTCTTCTTTCTCTTTCTGCCTGGCGATGTATTTCAGAATGCTGTCTTTTGTCCGTTCGTCTTTTGGCAGCGGTTCTTTTTTGCAGGAATTTTCAGAAACAGACTGAAATAATGCAATGTTTGAAAACATCAGAAAATCATTGCGGCAGAATCCAAGAGAAATATGCCGGTCCCGGCAGGAATATCCGCATCTGGAAAAAAGCCGCTGCGCGGAAACTAATGAAAAATAATTGATATGTTCGTGGTTAAAATTGTTGATAACCGGAGAATCATCGGCTATCAAATCATCAAAGTATGGCCAGGATGCCAGCACAAAGCCTTCTTTATCCAGGTACTGCTTTTTGATATTTTCCAGTGCTTTATCCGGTTCCAGCAGATGCTCCAGCACCATTGTCAGTATGACTGCGCGGGCTTTTGGAATGTCCGCGTCAGTCTGGTGATAAACAGAACCAATGGCAGCCCTGATGCCGTATTCCTGCAGGCTGTTTACAGAATCCGCGGAAGGGTCGATGCCCATCAGGTTTGTAAAGCCCTGTTCTTTCAAATATTTTAGCAGGCCGCCATTTCCGCAGCCAATATCCATAATAAAGCCGTCTTTTGATACCGCATCGTCCAGCATCCGGCTTATTACGGCATAATCATGAACGCTGCTTGCGTTGCATGTCCACCCGGCTCCATAATAGTTATGCCCGCAGTAATATGCATCATAGTCAGCAGGCAGGGCGGATGTATCAGCGTAACAGTTTCCGCAGGCATTACAGCTGACGATATGGTATGATTCGGGAAGGCTTACTTCCGCTGGCATTTTCATTTTATTTTCGTATAAAATCTCACCTGTATGGTTTCCGCAGGCGGGACATTTTCGGATTGTTTTCATGGCATCTCCTATTTATCATATAGCGTGTAAATCTGGCAGGGAATATCAGAGTTTTGCAGGGTTTTGGCAATAGCTTCCTGAAAAATATAGGTTCCTGTTACAATTCCTTCGATTCCGGAATTTATGGCATCTTCCGGGCTGAATTTCATGACAGGCACGCCATGCATCAGGCATCCGTGTTTGCGCACATCCGAATCATAAAATTTTACGATATGTTTCTTTCCCAGACTGGTATTTTTCAGCAGCATGGACACATGATGTCCGGTTCCCCAGACAGCCAGTGCCATGTGGTCTGGAATCTGCTCTATCTTTGCTTTCACCTGTTCCAAAAGCTTCCTGGCTGTTTTGATATATTCATCCAGAATCAGGGATGCAGGAAGGACAGGCGTGCAGGAGACCGGTTTTTTCCCGTATTCCCAGATGGAATCGATGCATGGCCATCCGGCCGGATATCCTTTGTCAAATCCATATTCTATTTTTGCATCTGCCAGTCCGTAACCTGCTGCAGCCATAAGATTGTTCAGTGTTTCAAATGTAAACAGATTTACGTGTTCTTCGCACATCATGCCGAATGGTTCATCTGCGTTTTTAATATCCATCACAGGCACTTCAATAAACAGATACCGTTTGCTGAACGGCTTCAGCTGCTGGATAAACGCATAGGGATTGACGATATGTTCCAGTATCATGGACAGAAATACGAGGTCGTATGTCTGACGGACTCCCTGTCTGGCAAATTCACGGAATGTTCCCTGAAACAGTTCTATGCCGTAATTTTCCCATGCAAGCCTGCAGTTTTGTGCAGATGGTTCTACCCCCCCCCTTGCGGTTATGGACGGTTCGCGATACAGGCTCAGGTTGTAGCCCGAGGATGCCCCGATTTCCAGAATGGAGCTGATGTCACCAATGCAGTCTGTGATATAGTGCCGGATTCTGCGGCACAGCTCTTTATATTCCTGGCTGGCTTCCTGTACATGGCTTTCGGCATCATATTCAAATTTACTTGCATGCTTGTATCTGTTTTCCAGTTTTTCTTCTGAGAATGGGTTCTGGGTAAAAATAAATCCGCATTTTCTGCAAATGCCGACCTTTTGCGTATAATCATGTGCCATTCCCAAAATATCTTCAAATGGAAGCTCTAAGACGGTCTCAGCCCTGCCATTGCAGATGCAGCATTTTGATATTATGGTTTCCATCATTTAGCCTTTCTGTTTTTTTGTTTTATATATCCGTGTTTTTTCGGTGTCAGCTGCAATCATGCGGTTATGTCATACCAGCATTTCTCCCCCATCAGCTACAACAATGCTTCCTGTCATAAAAGACGCTTCCTCAGATATCAGAAACGCAGCTGCATTTGCGATTTCCTCTGGTTTTGCAATCCGGCCGAGAACATTGCATCCATTAAATCGTGAAAAATCCCGGTTTGTAAAAATATTGGTCTCTGTTGTGCCTGGGCAGAGACAGTTTACACGGATATCCGGCCCATAGTTTTTCGCAAGCAGACGGGTAAACTGAATCAGGGCAGATTTTGCAGACGCATAAAGGTAGTTTCTTTTTCCCCGCGGATAACTCTGCAAACCTATATTGGATGCAATATTCAAAATCGTGCCGCTGCCTTTTGGCAAAAGAGGAAGGAATGCCTGGCACATAAATATGGCAGATTTTAAATTGGTGTGAAAAACGCTGTTAAATTCTTCTTCTGTGATATTTTCCAGCGGAGAGGTAATCAGGATGCCGGCATTATTTATCAGGATATCCAGCTTGTCATACCTTTTGTACACACGCTGCTTAAGATGCTCAATCTCGCTGACGGAAGAAACATCGCAGCAGATATAAGCAGCACTGCCGCCGGCTTTTTGTATTTCGTCCACGGTATTCCCTGCTTTTTGTGCATTTCTTGAAACAATCACGACATGTGCACCTTCTCTGGCAAACAGCTGCGCACAAGCTTTTCCAATTCCGGATGAACCGCCTGTAATCAGGGCAGTTTTTCCTTCCAGCCTTCTGTACCCCCCCCGAAACGGGAATCCTCAAATGCGGATGCTGTCTGGAACGGTTTCTTTTCCATGTTTTCTGCCTTCCTTTCTAAATGTACCTGGTTTGCTGTATCTGAAATTTCGGCCTGAATCAAATTGCTGTCAGGCTGCCCGGTATGGATTCCCCTTCCCCTGTCAGCGGAATATACATATTTTCCCTTAATTCCTCTCTGGAAAGAAACGGTGCCATATCTTCTAACGGCGGCGAAAGGATTGAGCCATCCGGCAGCTTTTTTGCGGACAGCTTTGGTTCAAATTCCTGTTCTTTTGAACAGACGACCTCACACAGGCAGAAGCCTGGCAGGGAGAGCACTTCGCGGATAACCTGCGAAAGCTCATGATTTGAACGGATGATAAAATACGGCATCTGGTATGCGGCTGCAATCAGTTTCAGCTGCGGGAAACCAAGGTCTTTGCTTTCCGGCCCGACCCCTGCAAGCCTGCCAGGGAACATGCGGTTCTGGGTCTGGCGTATCTGGTGGTAGCCGCCGTTATTTATGACAAACAGCTTTACTGGAAGATGATTTGTGACAACGGTCTGGAGCTCCTGCAGGTTCATCTGCAGGCTGCCGTCGCCTTCGATACAGATGACCGTTTTGCGGCCTGTTCCCATGCAGGCACCGATAGCTGCCGGCAGGCCGTACCCCATTGAAGACATGCCGCAGTTTAAAAGAAAACGCTGGTCTTTTCCGATAAAATAAGACTGGCTTCCGGCAACGCTGGCAGAACCGTTTGCTGCAACGGTTACGCTTCCGGCTCCGGCCATTCTGCTTAAACAGTCAAGAAACGCATAGACATTGGTTTCTTTGTCCCAGCTTTTGTGCTTTTGCATGACGACGGGATAACGTTCCTTCCAGCTGCGGCACTGTGCGGCCCACGCTTCGTGTCCGCTGCCGGGGTCCGGCGGCATTTCAGCCAGAAGCAGCTGCATAAACTCCGAAGCGTCGGCACAGACCGGAAGGTCGGCTCGAATAGTCGGTTTTTTTAATTCTTCCGGGTCGATGTCTGCAACAATGGTGTATGCGCCGCGCGCCCAGGTGCTGACATCATATCCGGTCTGGTAGACATTCAGCCGGGTGCCGATACATAAAAGCAGGGTGCTGTTCTGCACGGCAAAATTTCCGGCCCGGTCACCCATGGTTCCGCCTCGCCCGGTGTAAAGCGGATGCTCTGTTTCCATTAAATCAATGCTGTCCCAGCAGGTCACGACAGGAATCCGGGCGCTTTTGGCCAGCTGATGCAAAAGCTGCTTCCCGCCGGAAAGCCGGATGCCGTGCCCGGCATAAATGACAGGACGCTGCGCCAATTTCAGGCAGGATATAATTTTATGTGCTGTCTGGACAGACATCTTATCCGGCATGCGTCCGGGCTGGCCTGCTGCCGGATAGGCCGGATGGCTGCTTTGCCCTGTCAGTCGTTCTGAATCAGGCTGAAATCCTTCCAGAGCTTCTGTCTCTATACAGGCACCCTGGATATCGAGCGGGATATCCAGCCATACGGGTCCCGGTCTTCCGCTTTTTGCCAGGTAAAACGCTTTTTCCAGGCAATAGCGGATTTGGGCAGGGCTTGTGAGCATAACGGCATACTTTGTCATCCTGGACAGTGCAGATACAATGGGAAATTCCTGATTGCCCAGCGTGCGCAGGTTCAGCCCGCTGTTTTGCACGGTAAGCGCCAGCTTTGCCTGGCCGGAAAATACAAGCATCGGTATCGAATCCTGATAAGCGCCCGCAACGCCGTTTAAGGCATTTAAGGCACCCGGGCCGCTGGTCACGCAGACTGCCGCCATGCGGTTATGAATCCGCGCATACCCTTCTGCTGCCATTGCCGAAGCCTGTTCGTGGTGGTTATAGATGCATTCCAGCTTTGGATGATGCCCGAAGGAATCATTCAGGTGCATGGCACCGCCGCCGGTTACGGTAAAAATAGTATGAATGCCGTTTTCTGCCAGAAAATCAGCGATATAGTCTGATACTTTTTTTCTTATCATGAAGGTTCGCAGGTTCCTTTCAGAGAGCATTTTCAGGACAGAAGTTTGGAATTTAAAACCTGATATAAATATTCTGCCGCCTGTGCAGCTTCGCGTTCTTCTGTGTCAGGTGTTATCTGCAAAGACAGCTTTCCTGCGGGAGATTCCTTTAAAAGCACAGTGGTAATGGCTGTCCCGGTCTGTTTTTTATCTTTTTTCATGGCATCTGTTATCTGCTCCATGCGGATGCGGCAGCCGGTGCTTTCGGCATGCTCTGCGTCCTGCATGGAATTACCGCTTTGGTTCAGTGCTGTTACTGCTTCTTTTGGAATAATGCGCAGCAGCAGTGCTTCCATGCGCCTTGCAAGCGCTGCGGACAGATACCCGCGCTGGACGGATATCCGGTTCGCTGCAATCATGCCCATTGCAACTGCCGTGCCATGTGCCACGGCATACCGGCTGGCCGTTTCCAGCGCATGGCCAAAGGTATGGGCAAAATTTAACTGTATGCGCACGCCGCGGTCAAATTCATCTGCTTCGATAAATGGCTTTTTAAAATTCAGGGAACGCAGCAGGAATTCCCAGACAGCCGATTCTTCCCGGGCCAGCAGCCGGTCTATGTTTTGTTCCAGCAGCCGGATTCCCGTTTCCCCGGTCATCAGGCTGAATTTTACGACCTCGCCAAGGCCGCTGTAAAAATCCCTGTCTGACAGGGTATGAAAAAACTGCGGGCAGATATAGATGCTGTCCGGCGCATAAAACGTGCCGAGCAGATTTTTAAAAGGGCCGTAATTCAGGGATGTTTTGCCGCCAATGCAGCTGTCACAGGCGGCCAGCAGCGTGGTCGGCAGGAATATCCAGTGCACGCCCCGGTACAGGATATTTGCTGCAAAGCCTGTGACATCCTGTGTAATGCCGCCGCCAAAGGAAACAAGCCATGCATTGCGCCTGGCCGGAAGCCCTGACATCCATTCACAGATGGAAAGCGCTGTGGCAGCAGTCTTGTTTTCTTCTGTGGCATCCAGCACAAACAGCCGGCTTTCCGGAATCTCCCAAAACAGCTGTTCGCGGTACAGGCTGTATACATTCCGGTCAATTACAAAACAGGCATCTTTTAATTCAGACAGCTTTTGCAGCTGCGTTATATCCGGGCAGATTTCTGCTTTATAATGCTTGTTATAGGACTGGATTTCTACAGACTGGTGCTGCGTGCGGAAAGATTTGTCCTGTATTTTTTCTTCTGTGCAATTCAGATAAGTTTGTGTGTTCATTGTTTTTCCTGTTCCTGTAAGATTTTTGAGGTCAGAATGCAGCCAGGCTGCTGTCTTCTTCGTCTTCATAGTGCGAATATGTGATAAATGAAAGGTCCATATCTGCAAACGAGGTGCGCAGTGCATCCCGGACATGCCGGTTTAGCCGGGCAGCATTGTCTTTTAAAAAGCCGTACTCCATGTCTGGATTCAGGTAGTTTCCTTCTTTGGACGAATAGCCGTCAAATCCGGCAAGCGCGGCCCTGTGCACCCCGGCCCTGCGCAGCACCTGCAGCATCATCAGCAGGGAATTATCTGCTATCCGTTCGCCATGCTCTAAAAGCGGCTCCCGGTTTACGCTCAGGGAACGGATTCCATCCAGGCACTGCACGCTGCTGGCTGCAATCACGGTTACATTCCGGTTTTCCGGTTTTTGCAGGCTGGCAGACATCTGGCGCAGGCGCCGCCTGTTTGACGCAAATACATACTGGACTGGCAGGTGCTCCGGCAGGTAATTGATGCTGATAATGCCGGGCTGCTTCCTGCGGATAAATCCGAGTACTTTTTCTTCCTGCAGGCGGATGTTCCGGCCCGGCCCGATAAGCAGGATTTCTTTTCCGGAAAGTTCTTTCTGCAAAGCTTTCAGTGTCTGCGTTTCCGGACTGTTTTTCAAAAATCCTGCGTAATTGAAAGCAGAAGCTTCCTTATTATATAGGAGCTTTTTTTCTTCTGGAAGAATGGCAGACAGTGCTTTGTCCAAATCTGTCATGGACAGGTTGCCAGTTTTCTGGTAATCGGTTACATATCCAGGATGGCATGCGTTTTTTGCAGAAAGATAAAAAGGCATCTGGTAGCCCCAGGGATTTTTGGCATAAAAACCGGCAATGCTCTCCTCTATGGATTCCAGCATAGGCGCAATCCGGTAGGATTTGCCAAAATATTCATTCAGGTACATCGCGGCCAGCTCAAGCGGCGCATTTCCGGCACTCTTGCCCATGCCGTACAGCGTGCCGTCAAGCAAAAGCCTATGCCTGTGTTCTGTTTCCAGAAAGGCGGTGCAGTTTGCAAAAGCCAGCTGCAGGTTATTGTGCGCATGGAATCCAATCCGTACCCCGTCTGCGACATGCGCATCTAAAATGCGGTCAATGTGCAGCAGCTTTTTCGGGTTTAAAAGCCCGTAAGTATCTACAATGGAAACGGCGAAGGGCTTTACTCCATTGACGAGTCGGACAAGCTGCAGCAGTGATTCGTCTGTATAAGACGTAACGGACACAAGCTGCGCGCAGACCCGGTAGCCAAGTGCTTTTACCTGTGCACAGAAATCCATTGCTTCTTTCATCAGGTGTTCTTTAAATATCACGCGGATGGTGTCTAAAAAACTGTCCTCTGCCGGTTCCAGGTTTTTGATGCTGCAGGTTCCGTAATCAATCATTCCGGCCAGCATGGGCGGGCGTTTTCCGGAAAGCCCCCAGATTCTGCGCACGGTGCCGGTATCTGGAAAAATACTGCGGTTATCATCAGCCGGACGCCTGTCATCCAAAAATCCAAGCTCGATGGCATCCACGCCCGCGTCACACAGCCGTGCGTATATCTGCATCAGGTTATCATGGCCAAATTCCCAGTCATTGACATATCCGCCGTCCCGCAGCGTGCAGTCCAGCAGAATAATATCCGGCATACTGCATTTTTCTCTGGCAGTATTTTTCTCCGGCATACTGCATTTTTCTCTGCATTCTTCTCTGCCTGTGTTTTTCTCCGGTATATGGCACTTTATTCTCTCTGCGTTACTATCCGGCATACTGGCATCCTCCTCTGCATGAAATCATGGTTTTTCTCTGCATTCATCGTTCACGGCTTCCAATATGACGCTGGCCATATAGTCTGTCATTTCATCCGTCATGCCCGGATATACGCCGACCCAGAATGACTGGTTCATGACATAATCCGTTACGGAAAGGCTTCCAGATATCCGATAGCTTCCGGTTCCGCGAATCTGGTCAAATGCCGGATGCCTGGTCAGGTTGCCGGCAAACAGCAGCCTGGTCTGGATATTATGTTCTTCCAGATATGCGGTCACTTTGTTTCTGGAAAGCCCGCTGCCTTCTTTGATTGAAATGAGAAATCCAAACCAGGAAGGACAGCTGTTTTCAGCTGGTTCCGGGAGCAGAAGCCTGTCACGGGCCGGTTCCAGCGCATGGCGCAGCCGCTGCCAGTTCTGCCTGCGGCGTTTTGTAAATGTCTGGATTTTTTTCAGCTGCTCCACGCCGATGGCTGCCTGCAGGTCCGTAGCTTTCAGGTTGTAGCCAAAGTGGCTGTAAATGTATTTATGGTCATAGCCAGGCGGCAGCTCCCCACACTGCCTGTCAAAACGGTGTCCGCAGACGCCGTCATGCCCGGACGGGCAGATGCAGTCGCGGCCCCAGTCCCGGTAAGACAGAATCAGGCGGTGCAGCAGCGGATTGTCCGTATAGACACACCCGCCCTCTCCCATCGTCATATGGTGCGGCGGATAAAAGCTGCTGGTTGCGATATCGCCCCAGGTTCCGGTATATTTCGTAACTCCGTCTATGGTATACTGTGAGCCAAGCGCGTCACAGTTATCTTCAATCAGCCACAGCCCGTGTTTCGTGCAAAACTGCCTGACTGCTTTTAAGTCAAACGGATTTCCAAGTGTATGCGCCAGCATAACGGCTTTTGTTTTTTCCGTGCAGGCAGCTTCCAGCTGTGATACATCGATGTTGTACTGCGGGACTGTCACATCGATAAATACCGGGACAGCGCCATACTGAATAATCGGGGCGACGGTTGTCGGAAATCCGCAGGCAGCGGTAATGACTTCGTCCCCTCGTTTTATCTGCCGTTTTCCCAGTTCCGGTGCGGTCAGTACCGAAAAGGCCAGAAGATTGGCGCTGGAACCGCTGTTTGTCAGATGCGCATAGGAAATGCCTGCCCATTCTGCAAATTTCTGCTCAAATTCCTCACAGAAGCGTCCGGCGGTCAGCCAGAAATCCAGCATGGCATCGGCCAGCCCCAGCATTTCTTTTTCATCAAAGACGCGGGATGCATAGGAAATCCGCTCGCCCGGGCGAAACGGCCTGTTTTTTTTCTGATAGCTGTGATAGTAGTCTGCAACAAGGGATTTTATCTGCGCCCTTGCTTCCTGTTCGTTTTTCCAGTCTGGCATTTGGTTTCATTCTCCATTTCCAATTATTGTTTCCATTTTATCCAGGGTGCATTGCCCTGTTCTATCATCCGGTTTAACATATCCCGCTCCAGCACGGTGTCCATGCACTGCCAGAAGCCTTTGTGCGGGTATG
>OFHA01001236.1_pt1 | contig 18580 bp, 16 predicted proteins | sample 1521891 | NCBI WGS metagenome assembly OFHA01 (sample SAMEA3504089, study PRJEB24116) | mouse gut metagenome | biome: mouse gut; feature: mouse-associated habitat; material: faeces | place: Denmark | collected 2011
GTCAAGGAACTGGATTCGATAGCGAGTTGAAGAAGTATACTATTGATGGTAAAACTTTAATTGATATCTGGAAAATGACAATTGATGAAGCAAGCGATTACTTCCGGACAGTTGACAAAAAAACTTTTGATTCCCTACTCCGTGCTAAGGCAGTAAAACTTAATCATCTGAAATTTGGGCAGCCAACAAGAACTCTTTCCGGTGGAGAGAATATTCGAATTAAACTGTTGAAATATTTACGTTCTTCGTCCAATATTATTGGTATTGATGAGCCCTTTAGGGGGTTGGATATTGTGGAGAGACAAGCTGTTGGATTATTCTTGGACAAAATGCGAACCAACGGGAAGACTATTTTGGTTATCGACCATTCCGATGGTATTGAGCATTTTTTTTCAAACCATATTATTTTAAAGAGAAATTGCAAAGGAATAATTTGTTAGAAGATAAGTTTAGTAAGAGCCCGTCTGAATCCATGTTAGGAATCAGACGGGCTTTCGTATGCACCCCGAAACTGTCGGCTGGCAGTGATAAGTTTATCATTGTCAAGCCAGGATTTACAAGGCTTCTCAAGGGTTAAGTGCGAAAGATGGGACCTGAACGAATTTTCTTACACCGAAAACTCTCAAAGAAAGGAGCTTTCCACACATCAGCTGATAGAGTGTAACTAAAAGTGCAGCCGACTTGTCAACCGCTCGTTTTTTCTGAAAGAAAAAATTTACGAAGCAAACGGTTGACAAGTACATTTTTTCATTACAATACTTGTAATAACTGATTTAAATGATCAATGCTTTCTTTATTCTTCTCTGTACGTTGTATCCAAATAAATTTACAATTAGCATTCATTGCCGTTCTTCTGTCTTTTTCCTCATCTCCAATAAAAATAAGCTCTGTGATGGGAGCTGAAAATCTTTCAGATATCATTTGCAAGCTCTTACAGTTTGGCTTTCTATATCCTGCAACAGCAGATGAAACGTAGTAATCAAAATAGCTCAAAAGGTCTGAGATGTCTCGCCTGAAAATTTCATCAGGCATTGCACTGGGTAAATCCGTCAATGCTGCCATTGTATATCCTTTTTCTTTCAGTTTTTGTAACACATTTATTGTCTCCGGAAATATTTCCGCTTTTAATCGTAATCCACTCCAAAAAGTTTCTATACAGCTTTGAACAGGAATATCCATATGCCAGGGTTCTAATATTTTGGTAAAAATAGATTCCGCTGAATACTCAGTTTCCCTATAATGAATTCTCGGATTAAATTCTTTTAGCATTTGAAATGATTTTTCAACAGCATCTTGCGAAACAGGATACCTAAATTTCCGTATAATTTCTTCAAATCCTTTATAATAAAAATCCTCCCATGAGTGAGGCATTCCTACATACTGCATTAATGTTCCGCCCAAATCAAAAACTATAACTTTCAAAATTATATCGCATCTCCCATTTCCAAATTTCTTTTGGCAAATTTATTCCTCATTTTTTTATGCTGTACCAGTCTGTGTTCCATACTGCACACATGTTTTCCTGATCTTTGCTCGTCACACGATCAGAAAACTTCAAAGCAGTCTTACGCGTAAAAAGGAGAGAATAGAAAATTAAAAAAAGAAAAAGCCCTGTAAATCAAAGATTTACAAGGCTTCCCAAGGGTTAAGTGCGGAAGATGGGACTTGAACCCACACGAGCGCATTGCCCACAAGATCCTTAGTCTTGCTCGTCTGCCAGTTCCGACACTTCCGCAATTTGTCAGGACTTCCTGACGACTCATACAGTATATCATCCAATGCAAAAACTGTCAACTAAAAAATCATATTTTTTTCAAAAAAATGCTGCAGAAAAGTCTGGTTTGCATCCAATAAAAATATTTGAAAAAAATTTAAAAAAGGGGTTGACGAATCCGGCATAGTAGTGTAATATACTTATTGTGCCGAGCAGAAGTGGCGGAATTGGCAGACGCGCAGGCTTCAGGTGCCTGTGGCAGCAATGTCGTGTGGGTTCAAGTCCCATCTTCTGCACTCACATAATTTTAAAATAGGAACCCAGTTGGTGGGTTCCTATTTTTATCCCTTTCTTTCCGCAAAGCAGGCCGGATGCCGCCCGCTTCGCGAAATTTCATTCCAGGCTGTTCAGGTTCACAAGGCTGCGTTCCAGCTTTGCAGATACTTCTTCTGCCAGTGTGTCGCCTTTTGCGATAACTGTATAATACCGGCTCTGCGTCAGCATATAATAATCATCCCCGCAAAAGCTGTCCAGGTCCCCGCTGCTGCAGCAGATAAAATATCCTTCTTCGGTAACAGGCAGGTCTTCCATGGTAATGGAATAGACATGCGTGTCAATCAGATTCACCTGCAGCTCATAAGCAATCCGGTAATTTTTCGTATCATCCAGCGTACAGTAAACCTCGTGGCTGCCAGCGACCTCTTTTAACAGGCCGTACATGGACAGGTTCCCGGATGATACCTTGCCGAGCTGGGAGTTAATGGTGCCGATTTTTGCCGAATACAGTCCGGTTGGGATGAAAACAGCTGTCAGAAAAAGGCATGCACCGGCTATGCGCGCTTTCCAGAACCGTTTTCTGGAAAAAGAAACAAGCAGCAGCATAATGGCAAATCCAGCCACGCTGATGATGATGCAGCAGGACATGGCAAAGTCTTCGGAAAGCAGCCGGTAAAAGCCAATCCCTGCAGCACAGAACGAGCGGTAGTGCCAGGTGTCTTCAATTCTTTGCAGGTTAAAATACAAAATAACGCTGGCTGCGGCATAAAGACAGGCCAGGCCCGCCGTTTCCAGCACAAACCGCAAATCTTTGCGGCAGAATGCCAGATGCAGGAAGCCGCACAAAAGCAGAATGCCAATGATGCATTCGTCGTAGCGTGTATAAATAAAGTAAGTCAGGTCTGTATCGGATTCCAGGTTTGTAATGGAAGCCGGGTCAATCAGGCTGATAGCAGAAACCAGGAATGTTCCGGCACAGGAAAGCAGCGTAAACAGGTAAAACGATACATGCTTTCTGGCTTTTCCGGCACGTACTGCATGGATAAGATGGCGGACGCAGTGCAAAAGCCCCCAGTAAAGCAGCCCGAAGGTTGCGGCTGCAAGGCTCCACATCTGCCCGCTTAACGAACGCAGCAGGTTCCAGCAGCCTTCGATGGTCAGCAGGGAAAGCAGGTGGTCTTTCTGTGCACCCAGGCCGTTTTTGGCCTTCAAGCCGAATCCTTCCATAATACACAGATATGTTTTGATATCTGCATTATAAAACAGGATAACAAGCAGCGGTATCAAAAGCGCTGCGGACAGCTTCCAGTCAATGGCTTCGGTAAAAAGCAGAAACAGCACAATCAAAAAATAAGCGGTCACAATGCCAATCGTGCGGTTGTGCGTAATATAGCAGGCACCCATGCACACGCTTAACAGCAGGGCGCGGCTGGCACAGGGCTTTTGCTCAAAGCGCAGGAACAGGTACAGCAGCAGCCAGACAAGCAGATATAAAAAAGTCTCGCTCCATGCAATCGGGCCCTGCGTGATAAAAGAAGAATACATGCAGGACATAAAGCTGGCAGCCAGCAGCAGAAAGCCGCTGATTTTTGGAAACAGCATCCGGGCACAGCAGATGCACAGTACATACGACAGCACGGCAAACAGCCCGTTTAGCAGGATGGCAGCCTTATACATCAGGTGCAGGCTGTGCGAAAGCAAAAACAGCGGCACGAGCACAAGGCTGTAGCCATAGGAATACCAGTTCATATGGCCGGCGAACACATCCGACCAGTCATGCCCGGTAAACAGCGCTGCATGGGTCCAGTAGCCGTATTCGTCATTGCGGATGGCAAGGGCGTTGCAGTCCCGGATATACCAGATGCGGGATAAAAAAATCACGCTGGAAAATAATAAGAATAATAAGGTTTTATGATGCCTGCGTATCCATTCAGCCATAGAAATGCTCCTGTTCTGGTTTTATTTGCGAAAAACCGCTCTTATGATATGATTATACAAAAAATAAGAAAAAAATAAAGGATTTTTCAGAAATACACAGAATTTTTAGAATAAGGGAAGCAGTTTGCATTTATACAGGAAGGGGAAATTCTTCATGACGATACGTGAAGAAATGGAACAGAGGGAACATGTGCTTTTAAGCCCCTATGCGTCATTCAGTGACGAGTCCAGGGGCAGGGAGCGCACAGAGGAACCGTGCGATATCCGGCCTGTTTACCAGCGGGACAGGGACCGGATTCTGCACAGCAGGGCATTCCGGCGGCTCAAAAATAAAACACAGGTGTTTTTGACGCCAAAAGGCGACCATTACCGGACACGCATGTCGCATACACTGGAAGTGTCGCAGAATGCCCGCACGATTGCAAAAGCGCTGCGTCTGAACGAAGACCTGGCAGAGGCGGTTTCGCTCGGGCATGACCTGGGGCATACGCCGTTTGGCCATGCGGGGGAATTTATGCTGAACAGCCTGTGCGAAGGCGGTTTCCGCCATAACGAGCAGAGCGTGCGCATTGTGGAAAAGCTGGAAAAGCATGGGAAGGGGCTGAACCTGACCTGGGAAGTGCGGGACGGGATTTTAAACCACCAGATGACAAGCATGCCGGCAACGCTGGAAGGACAGATTGTCCGTCTTTCTGATAAAATTGCATATATCAACCACGATGTGGATGATGCGGTACGGGCCGGAATCCTGTGCGAGGAAGATATTCCGAAGGAATACCAGGAGGTTTTGGGAACGGGCGTGCGTATGCGTTTAAATACTTTAATACATAATATCATTACAAGCAGCATGGGGAAAAATGAAATCTGCATGTCGCCCGATGTGGAGCACGCCATGAAGGGGCTGCGGCAGTATATGTTTAAAAACCTGTACCACAACCCGGTTGCAAAGCGTGAGGAAAAGAAAGCGGAAGAACTGCTCGAGCGCCTGTTTGTCTATTATATGAAACGTCCGGAACAGATGCCGTACCAGTATACAGACATGATTGACAAAGGAGAAAACAAAGACCGTGCAGTCTGTGATTACATTGCGGGCATGACAGACCAGTACGCCATTGCAAAATTTAACGAATATTACGTGCCGCTGCAATGGCAGACCTGATGCGCAGGCCGCACGCTGTAAAAGAAACAGATAAAAGCTTTCGAAACAGAAAAGGAGTCAGGCAATGCCGTTTTATTCAGACGAAATCAAAGAAGAAGTGCGTTCTGCGAATGACATTGTGGATGTCATATCTGGATATGTAAGGCTGCAGAAAAGGGGCAGCGGGTATTTCGGGCTGTGCCCGTTCCACAATGAAAAATCCGGCTCGTTTCACGTATCGCAGGCAAAGCAGATGTACCACTGCTTTGGGTGCGGGGCCGGGGGAGATGTATTCGGGTTTTTAATGGAATATGAAAATTACACGTTTCAGGAAGCCATGGAATATTTAGCGGGGCGTGCAGGAATCCGGCTGCCGGAGCATGAGCTGTCCGAACAGGAAAAACGGGAATCCGATTACCGCGGCAGGCTTTTGGAAATAAACCGCGAGGCGGGGAAATATTACTACATGCTGCTGCGCAGTGAGCGCGGTGCGCATGCCATGCAGTATTTCCGTTCCAGGGAGCTTTCAGACGAAACGATGAAAAAATTCGGCCTGGGTTATTCCGATAAATACAGCGATGACCTGTACCGCTATCTGCGCGCAAAAGGCTATGATGACAGGCTGCTTCGGGATTCCGGCCTGATTACCATAGATGAAAAACGCGGCGCGCATGATAAATTCTGGAACCGTGCGATGTTTCCGATTATGAATGTGCATCATAAAATCATCGGATTCGGCGGCAGGGTTATGGGGGAAGGCGAGCCGAAATATTTGAATTCCCCGGAAACGAAAATATTCGACAAAAGCAGGAACCTGTACGGGCTCAACCTCGCAAGGCAGTCCAGGCGGCCGCAGATACTGCTCTGCGAGGGCTATATGGATGTTATCGCGCTGCACCAGGCCGGGTTTGACAATGCGGCAGCGTCGCTTGGAACGGCATTTACAAGCGGCCATGCGGGCCTGCTAAAGCGCTATGCAAAAGAAGCGTATCTGACATTTGACAGCGACGGGGCCGGAGTCAAGGCAGCGCTGCGGGCAATTCCGATATTGAAGGAAGCCGGGATTACCGCAAAGGTTATCAGCATGAAGCCGTACAAGGATCCGGATGAATTTATCAAGGCACTTGGTGCCGAAGCTTTTGAGCAGCGCATCGGGCAGGCGGAAAACAGTTTTATGTTTGAAATCCGTATTTTGGAGCAGAATTATGATATGAAGGACCCGCAGGGCAAGACGGCATTTTATAAGGAAGCTGCCAGAAAATTACTCGAATTTCCAGAGGAGATTGAGCGCAATAATTATATAGAGGCAGTTGCGGAAAAATACCAGACGGGATTTGAAAACCTGCGCCGGCTTGTGGCACAGGCTGCGGGCCAGGCGGGACTGGCCAGAAGGACAGAGCCGCTTAAGCAGGGAGTCAGGAAACAGAGAATGCATAAGGAAGACGGCATCAAAAAAGCCCAGAAGCTGCTGCTGACATGGCTTGGCGAAGAACCCGGCCTGTATGCCCTGGTGCGGGAATACATTACGCCAGACGATTTCCCGGACGAAATCTGCAGGCTTGCGGCGTCGGCACTGTTTGCGCAGCTGGAATCGGGACAGGTAAATCTGGCGCAGATTCCGGGGCATTTTGAAGACCTGGAAGACCAGCGCGGGATTGTGTCGGCTTTTCATGAGACAATACAGGATATCCGCACGGATGCACAGCGTGCGGCGGCATTAAAGGATATGGTTTTAAAATTAAAAGAACACCGGCTGCAGCAGCTGAGTGAAAATCATGACCCGCAGGGCATGCAGGAGCGTTTTACACAGATACTGAGGGAGAAAAAAATGCTGGAGGAGCTGCGGCGGAAGGAATTTATACAGAAATAAGGATTTTTACTGAATTTACTGGTATCAGATAAGCATGTGAAACCAAGAGAGGATGAATTAAATGGCGAGAATGGAAGAAAACAAAAAGACAATGAAAAAAAAGGACCGGGCGAAGGAGGCTGGCACGCCGGAACGTCCAGTGTTTGACCAGCAGAAATTCCTGGAGATTTTAAACACTCTCGTGGAGCGGGCAAAGAAGAAAAAGAATATGCTGGAATATCAGGAAATCAGTGATGCATTCCAGAGCATGTGCCTGTCCGTGGAACAGCTGGAAAATGTGCTGGAATATCTGGAAATCCATAATGTGGACGTGCTGCGCATATCCGATGACGATGACGACGCAGACCTTTTAATCGAAGACGATGATGTCGAGGTCGAAAACATCGACCTGACTGTCCCGGACGGCGTGAGCATCGAAGACCCGGTACGCATGTATTTAAAGGAAATCGGCAAGGTTCCGCTGCTGAGTGCAGAGGAAGAAATCGACCTTGCGCAGAAAATGGAAAACGGCATGGTTGCACATGAAAAAATCATTATTTTACGTGGCCGCAGGGAAAAAGCAGAATCGGATGAAGAACGGGCAGATTACAATCAGGAAATCAACAAGCTGCTGTTGGAACAGGATTACGGCGAGGATGCCAAAAAGCGGCTCGCCGAGGCGAACCTGCGTCTTGTTGTCAGCATTGCAAAGCGGTATGTCGGGCGCGGCATGCTTTTCCTGGACCTGATACAGGAAGGAAACCTGGGACTGATAAAAGCGGTGGAAAAGTTTGACTACCGCAAAGGGTATAAGTTTTCAACCTACGCGACCTGGTGGATCCGCCAGGCGATTACAAGGGCGATTGCAGACCAGGCCAGGACAATCCGCATTCCGGTGCATATGGTGGAGACGATTAACAAGCTGATACGCGTCTCCAGGCAGCTTTTGCAGGAGCTGGGGCGTGAACCGACTCCGGAAGAAATCGCCGTACAGATGAATATGCCGGTCGAACGCGTGCGCGAAATTTTAAAAATTTCACAGGAGCCGGTTTCGCTGGAAACGCCAATCGGGGAAGAAGAAGATTCCCATCTGGGGGATTTTATCCAGGACGATAATGTGCCGGTGCCGGCAGATGCAGCAGCTTTTACACTCTTAAAAGAACAGCTCGGGGAAGTGCTCGGAACGCTGACGGAACGCGAGCAGAAGGTGCTGACCCTGCGTTTTGGGCTGGAAGACGGCAGGGCCAGGACGCTGGAAGAAGTTGGCAAGGAATTTAACGTTACAAGGGAGCGCATCCGCCAGATAGAAGCCAAGGCACTGCGCAAGCTGCGCCATCCAAGCAGGAGCCGCAAGCTGAAGGATTACCTGGAGTAATCCGGACAGGGAGTGACGGATGCAGGAATTTGTGAGAAAATTATCGATGCGGCTTCAGGCTGCCGCTGATTTGGTAACAGCCGGAAACCGGGTGGCAGATGTGGGCACAGATCATGGCTTTCTGGTGATTTATCTGGTGCAGAGCGGCAGGTGTCCAGGTGCTGTGGCCATGGATATCCGGGAAGGGCCGCTGGAACGCGCAAGGGAGCATATCCGGGAAGCGGGGCTGCAGGGGAGCATTCGGACAAGGCTCTCAGACGGCCTGAGAGAACTGACGCCGGGCGAAGCAGAATGCGCAGCTGCCGTCGGCATGGGCGGGCTGACAATCCTGCATGTGCTGGAGGATGCGGGAGAAAAGCTGCAAAGCTTTCAGGAACTGGTGCTCGGGCCCCAGTCTGACATAGCAAAGGTACGCAGGTGGCTGCGTGAACATAATATGTATATAGATAAAGAAGAACTGGTGCTGGAAGGCGGGAAGTTTTATCCGCTGCTGCATGTGGATATGAATCCGCGGCAGGGGCCTGCTGGCGCGGCAGGAACATGTGGTTCAGACACAAAGGGCAGGCCGTACAGTGCCGCAGAATCAAAAAATGAGGCGGGAAAGCCTGCGCATGGCCTGTTCATGGAGCGGCTTGGTGACAGCGCGCGGGTACAGGATGTTTTCGACCGGTATGGGGAATATCCGGTGTGCCACAGGCATTCGGTGCTGCCGCTTTTGCTGGAACGTGACTGGATGCGTGAGGAAGCGATTCTGCGCGGGCTGGAAAAAGAAGCCGGCATGTTTCAGACATGCAGCGTGGCAGACAGAAAGCAGCAGCGCAGGGAAGATGCACAGGCGCGGCTGGAAGAAATCGGCATTTTATTGGAATTTTTGTCAGAAACGAAAAAAACGCCCGGAAAGGGGGAGAGGGCATGAAAGGGACGCAAATCATTGAGATTTTATGCCGGCAGGCAGCAGAAGCCTATGCATGTGACTGGGACAATGCAGGGCTGCTGGCCGGGCGGCGGGAGAAAGAGGTTCACAAGGTATACATTGCACTTGATGCCACAGACGGGGCAGTTGAAGATGCCATTGCAAAAGGGGCGGATTTTCTGCTGACGCATCATCCGCTTATTTTCGGGGGCATAAGACGCGTGACAGATGATGATTTTACCGGGCGCAGACTGATGGCTCTGATTCGGGCGGATATCAGCTGTTATGCAATGCATACAAATTTTGACGTGATGGGAATGGGCGTACTGGCAGCGGATATGCTGCACCTGCAGGAAGCCGTGCCGCTGGAAATTACCTGTATGGAGCAGGGCACCGCACAGGGAATCGGCAGAACCGGAAACCTGGAAACAGCGGTAACACTCGCGCAATGCTGCGAGACGGTGAAAAAGACCTTCGGGCTTTCGCATGTGAAGGTATTTGGCAGTGCGCAGAAAATGGTACAGCGCGTGGCAGTCTGCCCGGGGGCCGGGAAAAGCAATGTCAAAGACGCGCTGCGTGCCGGGGCGGATGTGTATATTACCGGGGACATTGACCACCATACGGGAATCGATGCGGCTGCCAGCGGGATGGCAGTTATCGATGCGGGGCATTACGGGATAGAGCATATTTTTATCCCATATATGGCGCAGTACCTGAAAAAACAGGCACCGGAGCTGGAAATCGTGATGCAGGAGAACGCAGAGCCGTTTCAGATTGTGTAATGCCGGGAAAAGCAGCCGGTATCAGAAATATCATTTAAAGACAGAAACAGGATAACGGGGTAACAGCATATGGGAGAGCAGGTATATAAAATTGTAATCGGGAAAGAAGAAAAGGAATACGCCAGCGGTACCCGGTATCTGGATATTGCAGAGGAATACCAGGAACAGTACCGGGATGATATTGTGCTGGCTGTGCACAACAACAAGCTGCGGGAATTAAAGCATCCGATTGAAGCAGGCGGAACGCTGTCATTTCTGACGACCGCCGACACGAAGGGAAGGAAGACATACCGCAGGAGCATGGTCATGCTTTTGGAAAAAGCGATTTTTAACCTGTACGGCACAGGCGTAAGGCTGCGTGTCATGCATATGCTCGGACAGGGGCAGTACTGCGAGCTGGAAGGGGAAGCCTGTGTATCGGAGGAGCTGTTAGAAGAAATCGGGGCGGAAATGAGGCGCCTGTGTGAGGCAGATATCCAGATTCAGAAAAATACGCTGCATACGGATGCAGCCATCGCCAAATTTGCCGGGTATGGAATGGACGATAAGGCAAAGCTGCTCCGGTTCCGCAGAAGCTCGCATGTCAATCTGTATAACATAGACGGGTATCAGGATTATTTTTACGGATATATGGTGCCTTCGACCGGATATCTGAAATATTTTGATCTTCTGCCGTATGAGGCAGGGTTTGTGCTGCTTTTTCCAAATGAGGACACGAAAAAAACAGCGCCGTTTCACCCTTCCAAAAAACTGTACGATACGCTGATGGAAGCAGCAGCATGGGCCAGGCAGATGAATATCAGCACCATCGGGGAGCTGAATGAACAGATTGTCCAGGGACGCATACAGGATGTGATTCTGCTGCAGGAGGCCGAAATGGAGCAGCGCATCGGAAAAATAGCAGAGCAGATAGCGCAAAAGCGCGATAAAAAATTCATATTAATTGCAGGCCCTTCGTCTTCCGGCAAGACCACATTTTCACACCGCCTGTCGATTCAGCTGCGGGCGCATGGGCTTACGCCGCATCCGATTGGCATGGATAATTTTTATGTGGACCGGGAGAAAACGCCGCTGGATGAAAACGGGCAGTATGATTTCGAGTGCCTGGAAGCCATTGACCTGGAACTGTTTGACCGCTCCATGGCGCAGCTGCTAAAAGGGGAGCGCGTGGAGATGCCGCATTTTAACTTCAAGACCGGAAAACGGGAGTTTAAGGGCGACTATCTGCAGCTCGGGCCGGAGGATGTGCTTGTGATTGAAGGAATCCACGGGTTAAACGACAGGCTGCTGGCCACGCTGCCAAAAGAAACAAAATTTAAAATTTACATCAGTGCGCTGACGCAGATTAACATTGACGGGCACAATGCAATACCGACGACAGACGGACGCCTGATACGGCGGATTGTGCGGGACGCCTTTGCAAGGGGGACGTCGGCCGAGCATACCATCGAAATGTGGCAGTCCGTGCGCAGGGGCGAGGAGAAAAATATTTTTCCATTCCAGGAGCACGCGGACGTGATGTTCAATTCTGCGCTGATTTATGAGCTTGCGGTCTTAAAAATGTATGCAGAGCCGCTGCTGTTTGCCATTTCCACAGACAGCCCGCAGCATATGCAGGCAAAACGTCTGTTAAAATTCCTGGACTATTTTCTGCAGGTGCCGGGTGAGGAAATCGGGAAAAATTCGATTTTAAGGGAATTTATCGGCGGAAGCTGTTTTCATGTTTAGGAATTTCAGGATGCGCGAAAAAAAGCTTTACATTTTCCAGATTTTATGATTGAATATTTCTGTAAACGCAGGCAGGATGAATGGCCGCGGCTGCAGGTGTCGAAAGACCGCAGGCGAGGAAAGTCCGGGCTTCACAGGGCAGGATGCCGGATAACGTCCGGTGGAGGCAACTCCCAGGAAAGTGCAGCAGAAATATACCGCCAGCTTTTTTCAGCTGGTAAGGGTGGAAGGGCAGTGTAAGAGACTACCGCCTTTCTGGTAACAGGAAGGGCACATGTAAACCCCATCCGAAGCAAGACCGAGCAGAAGCGTATACGCGGCCCGCCAGCTTCAGGTAGGTCGCTTGAGGCGGCTGGCGACAGCCGTCCCAGATAGATGGCCATTCACGACAGAACCCGGCTTACAGTCCTGCCTGCGTTTTCCTTGTATTTGAAAAGAAAATGTTTTTGCGGTATTGCAGTGCAGAAGCATTTTGATTGTATACCAGAACAGAAAGACAGATTGATTTAAGGCGGTGGCTGCATGGAAGTATTGCTTGGCATCCGGAATTTTGGGAAAATAAAATCTGCGGAAATAAATCTGAGCGGCTTTTCCGTGCTTGTGGGCAATAATAACAGCGGGAAAACATATTTGATGCAGCTGATTTATGGAATACGGAGAAATCTGCCAGGATATCTGGCAGATTCTGGTTTTTGTGCCAGCCATCTGTGCCAGCTGGAAAAGCAGGTGCAGACTGGCAGAGTACTATTAGATTATCATTCGATTGGTGAAATTGAGCTTTTTTTGAATAAAATTCTGGAAAAAAATAAAGAAAAAATTGTACTGGAAACGTTTCATGAAGAAATAGAAATCGGACAGATATATGTCCGCCTGCTTATGGAAGAAGGAGAGCAGTCTGAGTGGCTGATTTATAAGCAGGGGGATGCTGAGGAAACATTGAATCAGATTTTAGCAAACCTGAACGGGGAAATAAAGTCTGTATCAGAACGCCTGAAAGAGCGGGGGATTTTTCAAAAGAATGAACTTGGTTTTGTGCTCTTTCGTTTCCGCATTCTGAATGGAAAGAAAGAATGCCTGTACAGCCGTTTTTTTGCTTCCAATGTATCTGTCTGTACTGAAATTGCTGTTTCAGCAGCAGATTTACTGATAGATGAATTTGAAGACATGTTATTTCTTCCCGCATCCAGAACAGGGCTTTTAATGTTATACAAAGAATTTTTTGCAAGCAAGGCGGACGAAGCGGTAAAAATCTGGAGGGCAGAGGATTTTGAACCGGATAAGAAAGAATCCAGAAAACTGGGAATCACGCAGCCTGTCTATGATTTTCTGCGCTTTATGCAGACATTTGCGCGGAAAAAAAAATCTGCTGAAAACAAAAGCCTGATACAGTTTATCGAAAAATACCTGATTGAAGGAAAGATTCTGGTTAATCAGGCGAATCAGGCAGTTTATCAGGCGCAGGGAGCCGGGCAGGAGCTTCCGCTTTATTTAAGTTCTTCAATGGTCAATGAGCTGATGCCGCTGCTTTATGTTTTGCAGAGTACCAGCCAGCCGACGTATTTTATCTGGGATGAAATTGAAACGAGCCTGCATCCCCAAAAGCAGATGGAACTGGCACGGCTGTTAAGCCGGATGAGCAATGCCGGATTTACAATGATAGTCAGTACCCACAGTGATACAATGGCAGCGAAAATTAACAATTTATGCCTGCTGTCTTTTTCACAGCTGGTGAAGGGAAAAAGAGCGGAGATTTTAAATAAGGCAGGACTGGAAGAAGCAGATTTGTTTCAGGACAGGATTCATGTATACCAGTTTCTGCAGGATGACAGCGGAAAAAGCGTTATGAAAGAATCTGAATATGACGAAGTGACCGGATATACGTTTACCCTGTTTCAGGATTCGGTTGAAAAGCTGTTTCAGGAAACACGGTTAATCCTGGAGTAAGAAAATGGAATTAAATGTACAGCCAGTAAAAGGACAGGAATGTTTAAAAAAGAATAAATTATATCAGGTATGTGCGAAAGCTCCGGTTATTACATGGCAGGAAGAACACCAGGACAGTGAGCCGGAAATTGCTGACCTGGATTTTCAGATTCCAAATGAGGGGAAAGCCGTTGTCTCATTTGAATACCGGAACAAAGATTATCACAAAAGCAAGGCGGCAGATATTTTATGCATTGTCATTGACGATATGCATAAACAAGTCCAGACCTGTATTTTTGATGGAAAGCGTACAATGACGGGTTTTGATGAGACAAAACCAGTGGATGAGCTTCGCAGGGATGCGGTTAAGCGTATCAAGGAATTTATCCTGCAGATACAGGACAGCATGATTCATAAAGAGGGCCTGACTGCGCCATATGTAAAATATTACGGATATGAGGAACAGGTATGTGCAGGGATTATCACCAGGGAATTTGACTCTGCAAAACTGAAAAGACTGGAAGATAAGCTGAAAGGAACGCTTTTAGGCAGCAGCGGTGATTTTGGAATTGCCGGGATAAAATACGGGATTGCATCTGCCGGAATCCGGAAAGATATTGAGATGGTCAGCAATTTCAGAAAGAAAAAAATAGCTGTTTTAAACAGAAATCTGGATTTGCAGGTACATATTCTGGAGCATTCTGCCGAAAAGCGGGGATATTACGTGAAGATAGCTATTGGGAGCAAGTGTTCCAGGATGCCTGCATCAGCCAGTTTGTATTAAGAAAATATAAAGATTCTCAATTTTTTCTGAAAACACATCCAATTCCATTGACAGAAAAAAGTTTCGAATATACCATATATGTCAAGACTTTAAAACGCTGCAGGTTTTTGCGCAAATGCTTTGCGCAGATAGGAGAGTGGGGATATGAACAGTTTTCGGCAGAAACTGACAAGATGGATGTATGGCAGGTATGGTGCTGACCAGCTTTCCAGGGTATTTCTGGGACTGGCAATTGCTTTTCTGGTATTGCATCTTATTACCAGGCAGGGCGTGTTTTACTTCGCAGGGATGCTGCTTCTTTTTTACGGGATGTACCGTTCTTTTTCGAAAAATATCGCAAAGATGTCTGCCCAGAATCAGAAATATTTAACCTGGCGTTACCAGAATGCCGTCAAAGTGAACAATGCGAAAAAGCACTGGGCGCAGCGCAAGGAGTACCGGTTTTATAAATGTCCCGGCTGCAGGCAGAAAGTCAGGGTGCCGAGGGGACGGGGGAAAATTGCGATAACATGTCCGAAATGCCGTACAGAATTCGTGAAAAAGAGTTAGGAGCGTATGTTTGGATATATTAACGTAAACCGTGAAAAACTAAACCTGACAGAGCGGGGCATTTACCAGTCCTATTACTGCGGGCTGTGCCAGGAGCTGAAAGAACAGTTTGGCAGAAAAGGCCAGGTGCTGCTGAATTATGACATGACATTTCTGGCGCTGCTGCTGACGGGCCTTTATGAACTGGAAGATAAGAAGACCGAATTTGTCTGTGCCGTGCATCCTTCCAAAAAGCAGACAGCCCGCTGCAACGAAGCGACGAAATACGCGGCGGCAATGAATGTCCTGCTGTCGACAAAAAATTTTGAGGATGACTGGAACGACAGCCATTCGTATGCAAAAAAAGTGCTTTCCCAGGTATTCCAGAAGGACTATGAGCGTGTGCGCGCGCTGTACCCGAGACAGGAGCAGGCCATCCGCAGGTATATCAAAAGGCTGGAACAGGCAGAAAGGTATAAAGAACGAAACGTCGATGCGGTAGCCGGTCTGACCGGAGAAATGCTGGGGGAAATTTTTGCATGGAAAGAGCAGGACATCTGGGCAGAGGAGCTGCGCTGCATGGGATTTTACATGGGCAAGTTTATTTACCTGATGGACGCATATGAAGATATTACCAAGGATGCCAGAAACAACTGCTATAATGTCTTAAACCTGATGCAGCAGGAGACAGAGCAGGATTTTGAAACATTTTCAAGGCTGATGCTTACAAGCATGATGGCAGAATGCGCCAAATCATTTGAACGGCTTCCGATTCTGCTCCATGCGGAAATATGCCGCAATGTGCTTTATTCCGGCGTCTGGACAAAATATGAGTACCTGCGCAAGAAAAAGCTGTCAAAAGACAAAATCAGAACAAAAAAGAAGAAACAGGAAATCCATTTATCCGCAAAGCAGATGCCGGACGGGCAGATGAATATCAGCGGAAAATAGAAAGAAGAACGACTGGTCATGGGAAATCCTTATGATGTGCTGGGTGTCAGGCCCGGTGCAACAGATGAAGAAATCAAAAAAGCATACCGCGCCCTGAGCCGGAAATACCACCCGGATGCCAATATCAATAATCCAAACCGGGAACAGGCTGAGGAGCGTTTTAAGGAAATCCAGCAGGCATACAACCAGATTATGCAGGAAAAACAGCAGGGGTACAGCGGCTTTGGCGGTTACAGCTCTGCAAGGTACGGCGGTTTCCGCAGGCAGTCACAGGAAGCCCCGCAGATGCAGGCAGCCGCCAGCTATCTGGCCAACCGCTGCTATCAGGAAGCGCTGAATGTGCTGAACAATATTAGTGAGCGCGGGGCGCGCTGGTATTATTACAGCGCAGTTGCGCATGCGGGACTTGGCAGCAACGTGACTGCCAGGGAGCTGGCCGAACAGGCAGTCCGGATGGAGCCGAGCAATATCGAATACAGGCAGCTGATGCAGCAGCTGAATTTAGGCAGCGACTGGTACAGCACAATGGGAACGAATTATGGCAGGCCGTATGAAAGCTTTAACCGTTTCTGCATGTCCATGGTGATGCTGAATATGTGCTGTACCTGCTGCTGCCGCTTCTGACAGGCTGTTCTGCCGGCATTCCGGAATATGCCGTTATCAGTAATGGTATTTTAACCGGTTTGCTTTTAAAAAGAGCGCAGCCACAAGCACAGCCAGCATTTCCGCAGCCACGATGGACAGCCAGATGCCGTCCACGTCCCAGAACAGCGGAAAAATCAGTACGGCAGCTGACTGGAATACAAATGTTCTCAAAAACGATATCGAAGCAGAAACAAGTCCGTTATTCAGTGCCGTAAAAAATGCAGAAGCAAAAATGGCAAATCCCGAAAACAGAAACGAAAATGCAAATATCGAGAAGCCGCGTGCTGTCAGGTTCAAAAGCGTTTCATCATATCCCGTAAATATGACAGAGAGCGGCCTTGCCAGTGCATAGGAAAACGCAAACATCAATACGGCAAAGAAGCTGATAAGCACAAGGCTTTTTTTTAACAGTCCTTTTAATTCGTCATGATTCTGCGCCCCGTAATGGTAACCGGTCACCGGGGCTGAGCCGACCGAATATCCGATAAATATCCCCTGAAATATCAGGCTGACATACATCAGCACGCCATAGGCAGCAACGCCGTCTTCCCCGGCGTATTTTAACAGCTGGGCATTGTAGAGCATGCTGACAATAGACATGGAAATATTGCTCATCAGTTCCGAAGAACTGGCAGCGGCAAACAGGCACTGGAATTCATACTGCAGGATATAGGCAGGAATTGCGGCCAGCAGGATGCGCCCGTAAATCACGCTGTATTCTAAAAGCTGTCCCTGTGCCCCAAGCGCGGCAGCCAGCGGGCGGATGAACGCAAGGCCCGCAAAAGCCAGGACAATGCCAATGACAGCAGATGTATAAACAATCAGGGAAAACAGGCTGTCTGCTTCTTTCTGCTTTCCTTCCCCGATGGTTTTGGAAATGAGCGCACTGCCGCCGGTTCCAAACATAAATCCGGCAGAACCCATAATCAGTAAAAGCGGCATAATAAAATTCACAGCTGTAAAAGGCGTCTTTCCGACATAGTTCGAAACGAAAAATCCGTCCACAACCCCATAAATAGAAGTGAACACAAGCATGACAATCGATGGAAATGTAAAACGCAGCAGTGTTCGATAGTCAAAATGGCCGGACAGCCGGACGGCAGATTTTTTGCGTGTATGTTTTTGTATCGTCATTTTGTATTCCCCTTTCTGAGCCTGTTATTCTGCTGTAATGGACTGCGCCTTTTCGCGGATTTCCAGCAGGTAACGCTCGGTCATCTCCAGATATCTGGCCACATCTTCTGCAGGCCAGGAAGCAAAAATCTCATTCTCCGCTTTGATAATTTTTACAGCCGTGCGCTCTGCCAGTGCTTTTCCACGGTCTGTCAGGCAGGCCTTTTTATTTCTGGCCCCGGCTGCTTCCAGATACAGGCAGCCGTCCGATTCCAGCCTGCGGATGGCAGAATTGACGGTCTGCTTGCTCAGGCCGCACCGGCGGCAGATTTCCTGTAACAGGCAGCCGTCCCCAAGGTCGCAGATGGTGTACAGAATCTGCGAAATGCTGTCCGACAGGCCGAGCCTTTTGGACATGTCATGGTATACGGCATCTGTTTCACTGAGCAGATAGTTAAAGCGGTTTATATCTTTGGAAATATAAGTGTTCATATGCTGCCCCCTCTGTATGTTTGAATTATAGTATGAAATCGTACCAGAGGATTATAGTACGATTTCATACTATTGTCGAGACAGAGTTACTGGTCCGGAGTGAACAGTAACAAGACGGATTTTGCAGGGACTTGATTGACTGAATATCACTTTGGTGATATACTTGCGGTAAAGCGAACGGAGAACGGGAATATGGATAAACAGATTACGATATATCATGGCTCAGAGAAAATCGTGGAACGTCCGGTTTTCGGTGAAGGAAAAAAGAATAATGACTTTGGCCGTGGATTTTACTGTACCGCCAGTGAGGAACTTGCAAAAGAATGGGCCGTATCATCATTACGTGATGGTTTTTCCAACTGTTATACGTTAAATACACCAGTTTACAACTTTTTACAAAAATAAAAAATACAAACCCATCTTTTCATAGT
>OFHA01001237.1_pt1 | contig 18569 bp, 12 predicted proteins | sample 1521891 | NCBI WGS metagenome assembly OFHA01 (sample SAMEA3504089, study PRJEB24116) | mouse gut metagenome | biome: mouse gut; feature: mouse-associated habitat; material: faeces | place: Denmark | collected 2011
AGAGAAAAGAAGCCGAGGCGAAGAAAGCCGAGGTTGCCGCGGGAGCCAAACTTCTTCTGGAACTGGAAGAAAAAGAAAAGAAAATTAATGAGAAAATTACAAAAATTATGATGGTAATTCCAAATATCATTGATTCCAGTGTTCCAATTGGAAAAGACGACAGTGAAAATGTGGAAATCACCAAATATGGGGAACCGGCAGTTCCTGATTTTGAAATTCCTTATCATACAGATATAATGGAAAAATTAAAAGGAATTGATTTGGACAGCGCAAGGAAAGTAGCGGGAAACGGATTTTATTATTTAATGGGAGATATTGCAAGACTCCATTCCGCCGTTATTTCCTATGCAAGAGATTTTATGATTGAAAGAGGATTTACCTACTGTGTACCGCCTTTTATGATTAGAAGCAACGTGGTGACAGGGGTTATGAGCTTTGCGGAAATGGACGCTATGATGTACAAGATTGAAGGGGAGGATTTATACCTGATAGGTACATCGGAGCATTCCATGATAGGAAAGTTTATTGACACGATTATCCAGGAAGAAGAACTTCCCAAAACCCTTACCAGCTATTCTCCCTGCTTCAGAAAGGAAAAGGGAGCGCACGGCCTTGAAGAGAGAGGCGTTTACCGGATTCATCAGTTTGAAAAGCAGGAAATGATAGTCGTATGCAAACCTGAGGATTCCATGATGTGGTTTGAAAAATTATGGCAGAATACCGTGGATTTATTCCGCTCCATGGATATTCCTGTGAGAACCATTGAGTGCTGTTCAGGCGACCTTGCCGACTTAAAAGTAAAATCCTTTGACGTGGAGGCATGGTCTCCCAGACAGAAAAAGTATTTTGAAGTGGGAAGCTGTTCAAATTTAGGAGACGCTCAGGCAAGAAGATTAAAAATCAGAGTAAATGGTGAAAATGGGAAATACTTTGCGCATACATTAAATAATACGGTAGTTGCTCCCCCGAGAATGCTGATTGCCTTTTTGGAAAACAATTATCAGGAAGACGGCTCAATAAAAATTCCCGAGGTTCTGCAGCCATACATGGGCGGAAAGCAGATAATCAGATAAATAAATTTTTTTGATACTAAAGGAGGTGAAAATTCTTGCATAAATACATGAGGGCCATAGGTTTCAGCAAAATTACAGACAGAAAAGAGCTCCAAAGGCTCATAACAGACGTGATTATAGAAGGAACGGAACGCTCCTATACTTCTAATGGAAATGATACTCTGTTAGCTGAATTTTGTAAGGATTTCGCCAAAGATTCCATAAACGGAACGGGAATTTCAATAGGAATTGCCGTGTGCGGTGAATTTGACGCTGACGATAAATTTACTTACGATTATTATTTTCCTTATTTAAGAGGTACCTGCATAAGCTCGGAAGAGGATATTACCATTGAAAGGCATTCCTCCCAGGAGTCTTATGCGGGCGTCTGCGACGACTTGCGAGTGGGGGTTTCTTTGATTTTTTACCTGCAGAACATGATACCTTATATCAAAGCAAAAAATTCCGATGTTCTTCCCGTAAGAGGAACAACCCTCACATTAGCCGCTTTATCGACAGACGGCAGGATTATGATGCCCATCAATAAGAGTGAAAAAGATTTGATGAGATACAGACAGGTGTCGCTAAACAGAAGCCAGCTTTTAAACGCTGCCAGAAGAGGCGATGAAAATGCCATTGAAAGCCTTACATTGGATGATATGGACACTTACACTGCAATCTCAAAACGCATACAGAATGAGGATGTGTTCAGCCTTGTGGATACTTATTTCATGCCTTATGGCGTGGAGTGCGACCAGTATTCAGTTTTAGGTGAAATTACGGAATTAAATACAGTGAAAAATCAGATAACAGATGAAGAAGTTCATTTAATGACAATCAACTGTAATGATTTAATGTTTGATTTGTGCATAAATAAAAAAGATTTATTTGGAGAGCCGTTGGTGGGAAGAAGATTCAAAGGCGTTATATGGATGCAGGGATACATTAATTTTCCGGGATAATTGTTATTGGATTTAGTTTTTGGAAATTTAGATGTTGCCACAATCGTTCTGATATGATAAAATAATTGATGTTTGATAAACAAGTCTTCGTAGCTCAGGGGATAGAGCACTCGCCTCCTAAGCGAGGGGTCGGACGTTCGAATCGTCTCGGGGACGTAAAAATGCCGTAACTTTAAAAGAGTTGCGGCATTTTCTTCTTTTTATCTTAGTTATAAAATTTCTTAATAAATACTTTAATATCAGCGAGGATTAAATTATGTCAAACACAACTAAACTTGCCCTTGAGGCGTCTCTTAAAAAACTTCTTCAGTATAAAAAAATAGATAAAATCACCATCAGCGATTTAACATCTGACTGTGGAATCAGCAGAATGTCATTTTATTATCATTTTAAGGATATTTATGATTTGGTGGAATGGGTGTGTGTGGAGGACGGAAAGAGAGCGTTACAGGATAAAAAGACCTATGATACCTGGCAGGAAGGGCTTACCCAGATTTTCGAGGCTGTTTTGGAAAATAAGACGTTCATTCAGAATATAAACGGTGTTATCGGAAGGGAAAAGATTGAAAATTATCTCTATAAACTTACATATGAATTAATAGCAGGAGTGGTGAAAGAAAAGTGCGATAAAATAGCCATTAAGGAGGAGGATAAGGATTTTATCGCGCAGTTCTATAAATACGGATTTGTGGGAGTTATGCTGGAATGGATTGATAAAGGGATGAAAGACGATTATAAGATGATTGTGGAAAAAATGAGTGTTACGCTTCACGGGAATATTGCCAATTCAATTCACAATTTTTCTGTAGTCAAACAGGTTTAATTGAAATAAATTTAATCAAAACAGGCGGAGTGATAAGTTTTTTATCATTCCGCCTGTTTTGTAAATGGAAAAATATTTTAAAAGGGGTAAGATAAGGCTCATAAAACAAAACAAACAAAAACAAAGTTAAGGAAAGGCGGTATTTATATGACATCAAAAAGAAATCTTGGAATAGGCGCTGCGGCAGTGGCGGCGGGAGCGGCAACGGCAGTAATTGCAGCAAAAAAACACAAAAGCACGGAAGGTAAAGGCGGACAGAAAACCGCAAAGACGGGAGAAAAAGGGAAAGAGTACAGAAACACTGAAAGAGGAAAAGGTGAAAAAAACAGTAAGGGTATTTATTATACCAACGGCAATTATGAAGCCTTTGCGAGACCGAGAAAGCCTGAAGGTGTGGATGAAAAGAGCGCCTACATTGTGGGAAGCGGATTAGCCTCTCTGGCGGCTGCCTGTTTTCTGGTCCGCGACGGCCAGATGCCGGGAAATCATATTCATATTTTAGAAGCCATGGATATTGCGGGTGGTGCGTGCGACGGAATTTATGATTCCACAAGAGGATACATTATGAGAGGCGGGCGTGAAATGGAAAATCATTTTGAATGCCTCTGGGATTTATTCCGCAGCATTCCTTCCATAGAAACGCCAGGGGTATCGGTTCTGGATGAATATTACTGGCTCAATAAGGAAGACCCCAACTACTCTCTGTGCCGCGCGACAATGAATCAGGGTGAGGACGCTCATACAGACGGAAAATTTAACCTAAGCCAGAAAGGCTGTATGGAAATTATGAAGCTCTTTATGACAAAGGATGAGGATTTGTACGACAAAACCATTGAAGATGTATTCGACGAAGAGGTTTTTGATTCTACTTTCTGGCTGTACTGGAGAACCATGTTTGCATTTGAAAACTGGCACAGCGCTTTGGAGATGAAGCTTTATTTCCAGAGATTTATCCATCACATTGCAGGACTGCCGGATTTCAGCGCACTTAAATTTACAAAGTATAACCAGTATGAATCACTGATTCTTCCCATGCAGAGATATCTGGAGGAAGCCGGCGTTGATTTCCGTTTCAATACGGAAGTAACAAATGTTATTTTTGAAATTGAGAACGGAAAAAAGGTTGCAAAAACCATTGAATATAAGGACAGAGGCGTGGAAAAGGGAATTGTTCTTACGGAAAACGACCTTGTTTTTGTGACAAACGGAAGCTGTACGGAGGGAACTATTTACGGAGACCAGAATCATGCGCCAAACGGAGACGCGGAAGTAAGAACCAGCGGCTGCTGGAGTTTATGGAAAAATATCGCAAAGCAGGATTCATCCTTTGGCCGTCCGGAAAAATTCTGTTCCGATATTGCGAAAACCAACTGGGAGTCGGCTACTGTGACCACGCTGGATGATAAGATTATTCCTTATATTACGGATATCTGTAAGCGGGACCCTAAAAGCGGCAGAGTGGTTACCGGCGGAATTGTAAGCTGTCAGGATTCAAGCTGGCTGATGAGCTGGACGATTAACAGGCAGGGGCAGTTTAAGGAACAGGATAAAGACAAGGTTTGCGTATGGGTATATGGATTATTTACGGATGTTCCCGGTGATTTTGTGAAAAAGCCCATGAAGGAATGTACCGGTAAGGAAATCACAAAAGAATGGCTTTATCACCTGGGAGTTCCCACTGCGGAAATTGAAGAGCTTGCGGAAAACAGTGCGGTATGCGTTCCCACAATGATGCCTTATATTACGGCGTTCTTCATGCCGAGAACAAAAGGAGACCGGCCGGACGTTATTCCAGACGGATGCGTGAACTTTGCATTCCTGGGCCAGTTTGCGGAAACGCCCAGAGATACGGTATTTACTACCGAGTATTCGGTAAGAACGGCAATGGAAGCCGTATACGGACTCCTTGGAGTGGACAGAGGCGTGCCTGAGGTATGGGGAAGCGTTTATGATATACGAGAGCTTTTGGAGAGCAGCGTTAGGCTGATGGACGGAAAATCTCCTCTTGAAATTGAACTTCCCGGACCGCTTAACGCGTTAAAGAAGCCGGTGCTTCGTGTAATTAAAGGAACGGTAATCGAGAAGGTGTTGCGCGACCATGACGTGATTAAGGATGGGATGATTTAGAATAATCTGTAATTATTTCATAGGTAAAAGCAGGAAAAATTATGGCTCGGAAGAAATTTCTTCCGGGCCATAATTTTGTATCGGCAGAAACTGCCGTAAAATGAAACTGTTTCGGATTTAAGAGGCGGTCGGTTTTCTGTCGGCTTTCAACTTACACATGACTTTGAACATCTTGTTGATATCCACCGGTTTTGCCAAATGCTCGTTTATGCCGGCTTCTTTTGCCATTGCTACGTCTTCTTCAAATGCGTTGGCAGACAGAGCGATAATGGGAACGTCTTTTGCGTCCGCCCGGTTCAGACCGCGAATCATATGGGTTGCCTCGTATCCTGTCATAACCGGCATCATCAAATCCATCAGCACACAGTCAAAGGTTCCCGTATCGGATGCCGCAAAAACATCTACGGCGGCTTTGCCATCGTTTGCGGTGATGACCGATGCGCCTGCCTGCTCCAGGATAAATTTCACAATCTCACAGTTGATTTCATTATCTTCCGCCAGAAGTACACGCATTCCGGCAATATTGGCATGTATACTTTGCTCTTCATCTGAAGAAGGTGAAGTTTGTACCTTATCTTTTTGAATGGGCAGGGTAATCTGGAATACGCTTCCTTTTCCGCTCTGGCTCTTAACTTCAATAGTGCCTTTCATCTGGTCTACCAGTTTTTTGACAATGGACAAACCGAGCCCGGCTCCCATATAGTTGGTCCTCGCATCCTTACGTTCCTGGGTAAAAGGCTCAAAAATATGATTTATAAAATCCTCTCCGATACCAATTCCGGTATCTTCAATGACAAGGCGGTAATTTGCTGTTTCGTCCTGTCCGGTAACTTCATTTAAACGAATAAATACAGAACCGTTCGGACGGTTATATTTTATCGCATTGTCCATAACATTCATTAAAATCTGTTTCAGATGCAAAGGATTTCCAATAACTTTTCTGTTCTGTAAGCTGACCTCTTCCAATATAAGACGGACATTATGTTCCTCCGCCTGGGAGGACAAAATTGTAATGCAGTTTTCTAAGATGTCACGGAGGTCAAAAGGCTCTTCAACTGACGCTGCCCTTCCGCTTTCCAGTTTGCTGACCTGAAGAACGTCGTTGACCAGAGACAAAAGATGCTCCGTGGAAACACGGATTTTCTTCCGGCAGTCTTTTTGCCGCTCCGGATTATTCTGACTTCTGTCCAAAATGGACAGCATTCCCAAAATCCCGTTTATAGGTGTGCGGAGGTCATGGGACATATGGGAAAGAAATTCGCTTTTTGCCGAATTTGCCCGTCTAACCCTCTCAAGCAGTTCCATAATGGCCTGCTCCTGTTTCTTCCGCGTTACCATAATTTCCGTGATATCCTGATGGTATCCGTTCAGGCAGACACCCTGCTTTTTAAATGATTTGTCCGGAACCCCGCCGCAGCGGACATAAATTTTTCCCAGTTTCGGATGGTTCCACGGATAAATAACTTCTGAACGCCCGCTTTCCAATATCTCCTTAACAGAGTCCTGTACCATCCCCACATAGTCGGGTTCAATATTTTCAAACCAGTGCCTGTAACATTCCTCCGGGTCGATTTCTTCAGAAACGCCCAAAAGAATACGCATGGTGCGGTCCGCATACATTCTTGGCTGGCAGCCTTCCTCCAGCTCGATTGTCCAGATACCGGTTCTGTCGCCTTCCAGAATGTCCTCCAGACTTTTCCTTGCTTCCAGTTTATATTTTTCTTCCTGCTCTACCACGGCATTGACGTCTCTCTGTGCAAAAATCACACAGTTGTTTTCCGAATCCTTTTCCGTAGCCGAAAAATGAATCTCCAGATATTTAAGGCCATAAGAATTATCTTTTACCTGGTAGCGGATATAGAATTTCTTTTTTGTCCTAAGCTGTGCCAGCACATAATCTTTTTGAGTAACGGCACGGAGCCTTTCCTGGTCCCGGGGAACCACATACTGGGAAATATACCTTTCCATGGCTGCCTGATAGCCGTTCTCCAGATTTCCGGCCCAATCCATCCCCATCTGTTCGTTGTCCCGGTATATCTCGCATTTACCGGTATCAAAGTTGACCTGATAAATGCCCAGATAGTCAACGCTGAGAGAATGAAGGACATTATAGCTTCGTTTTTGGAGTTCGCGAATAAGATTGCGTCGTTTCAGGGAAGATACGATAAAGTGTGCCGCAATCTGCAGAATATTCGACGCGTATTCTATTGATTTTACAGGCGGATTGTCAACGCCGTAAAAACCTATAAGTTTTTTGCCGTCATAAAGAGGAATCACCACAAGGGAATGGATATTCTGACGTTTCAGGTTTTCATATTGAAGAGGGTCGGTTTCCCGGATATTTTCCAAATCTTCAATGACAATATATTTACCAATACTGAAATTACGGTACCAGCTTGCACATATCTCAGTGGGAACATTTTGAAGATTTTCTTTTTCCGGCTCCACCCCGTCGGCTACCCACTCATAGGTATTATCGTCGTTGCCCGACTCATTTCTTTCGAATATGTAGGTCCGTTCTCCGTTAAGCGCTTTTCCCAGATATTTCAGAAGAACTTCCAGAGACTGGTCCGGGGTTTCCTCCATCAAAGCAACCCGAAGACCTTCATTTATGATGGCTTCCAGATTCTGAACACTCTTTATGCTATTATGCGGCTCGCGGCCTTCAATGGTTGGCAAATCTTTGCCGACCTGTTCAAAAAGCTCTCTTGAATAACCCATAAACTGTCCTCCGTATTATGCGTGAATACGTATGCATCCGTCAGTCCGGTCGCTATACCGAATCACACTGCATCATAATAGCATGTATTCCTCTATAACGTCAACTCTATAGAGAAAAAGGAGATTGATAGATTGAAAAAATTTTTAACCGATAAGTACCTTTTTACCTTCGAAGGCAAAACCATAATGACGGATTTTTTCTTTTGGGATTCCTCTTGCAATTAAAAGTGCGTCATAATTGTTTTTATTAATTTGCATAAGAGCTGTTTTTACCGTATCTTCCAGTGATTTCTCATATTCAGGGTCATGGACTTTAAACTCTAAAACATAAGCATTATCAAGAGGATTTTTAGGCTCCATCAGTACGTCATATCTGCCAAAACCGCTTTCCCGGTTAGATGTAATTATATAGTCTATTTTGGAGTCCGCAATCAGACCAAGTACGAAACCATGGTAGAATCTTTCGGGCTCCTGCTGTGAAGGATGTTTTCCTGTATCAAAAAAACTAAAGACGGATGACGTCATCTGATTCATAAAACGATTCATATAAACTACATTGTCAGATAAAAGAGCTTTTATAAAATCATTGTATTTTACAGACGATTTTCCAAACCAGTCCTGAATCATTTTGCGGAACATATTTTGTATTTCATGGTTGGTAAGGGAGAGATAATAAGGTTCTCCTTCATTTTGAGGAATAGTGTCTGCTTTCAGGTATCCGGAGGCGAGAAGCAGGCTCCAGATAGCGGAATCGTTTTCATCTAACTGATTAAAAATAATCTCTTCATCTATTGACGCCTTAATCTGTTTTCCGGAAAGAAGGTCTTCCATAGCTATTTTTATATCCGGCGGGCCTTCTCGAATGAGTTTTCCGGCCAGAGAATTTGCACTTGTATTTACCCAGTAATTCCCCAGTTTTCCTGTATCCAGATATTTTGTGATTGACCAGGGATTATAGATATCTTTTCTTTTGCCGAAATGGAAGCCGTTATACCAGTTTTTTACATTTTCCATTTGATTGGATAAGTGAAAGACATTTAAGGCCGAGGCCACTTCGTTTTCCGTAAAGCCGAAAGATGTCTCATATTTCAGAGAGGTTGTCGTCACAACCTCCAGATTATTCAAATCGGAAAATATAGATTCCTTTGTAATTCTTGTAATACCCGTCAGAAGTCCGCGTTCCAGATAAGGATTTGTTTTAAAGGTTGAATTAAATAACCTGCGGATAAACAAAACCAGTTCGTCCCAATATCCGTTTAAATATGCTTCCAGCAATGGCGTGTCATATTCGTCAAGAAAAATTAAAACTTTCTTTCCATAATAATGGTTCATACAAAGGGAAAGCCTGTGTAATGACATTGCGGTTATTGTATCTGACATATCCGGTTTTACAAAATCAAAGTATTCTTTCTCCTTTTGGCTTAAAATATCATTATGACAAAGAAAATCGAATTTTACGTATAAATCTACAAGAATCTGCTTTATTCCTTCAATTGCTTCTCCACAGGTTTTCCCCTTAACAGATGCAAAACTTAAAGAGATTACAGGGTATGTTCCCTGTAATCTGCGGAAATTTTCGTCTTTCCAGACATCAAGTTCTTCAAATAATTTATGGCAGCCGGAATATTGATTTGAAAAGAATTGTTCGCACATACTGATATTCAGCGTTTTGCCGAAACGGCGGGGCCGCGTTATCAATGTGACTACATCACCGCTGTTCCACCATTCTTTTATAAATCCGGTTTTATCTATATAAAAATAATTATTTTCTCTTATGGTTTTAAAGTCCTGATTACCGATTGAAATTACAGGCTTCATAAATTTCTGCCTTTCCCGCTTTTTAATTATTATAACAAATATTTTGAAAAAAGTATAAATTATTTTATTCTTCCGGTAAAACAACCACAAATTCAGTCCCTTTGGGAAAAGCGTCTTTAACGGAAATACTTCCGTTATGGGAGGCTGCAATCTCATAAGCGATTGACAGACCGAGTCCGAAGTGTCCTTTAGTGTTACGGGCTTTTTCCGCTCTGTAAAATCTGTCGAATATTTTTTTCTTATCCTCGTCGGAAATTCCGATTCCGTTATCTTTTACGGAAAGAAAAAAGCATTTTTTGTCATAAGAAAGAGACAAATCTATTTTTCCCATCTTTGGTGTATAGCTGATGGCGTTATGAATCAATATGGAAATTACCTGGCTGATACGGTCGGGGTCGCAGGAACAGGGAGGAAGCATATCTTCCGGCAGGTTAACGGAAAGCGCGATTTCTTTTTCCTTTGCCAGATATTCAAAAGCTTCATAAGAGTTAATGAGTAAGGTGTCCAGTTCCACGGGCTTTTTCCGGACAGGAAGATGCTGGTCTGACTCGGACAAGACAAGCATGTCGTTGATTAAGGAGGACATACGGACGCTTTCCTGCCTGATTGTTTTTAAAAATCTTTGGGGATTCTCCGTCTTCGAATTCTGGCAGCAGTCCAGAGAGGACATAATGATTGCCAGAGGCGTGCGAAGCTCATGGGAAGCGGAGGATATAAAGCGGGCCTGTCTTTGCTGGCTTTCCAGGATAGGATGAAGAAGCTTTCCGGTAAAAAACCAGGAAAAAACGGCAAGAAGAAGGATAGCGGTCAGGTCAATCAGGATAAACCGGTAACGCTGTCCGGAAATCTGCTTTTCCAGAAATTTCATCGGTGAAAAGACGATTATCTGCAGCAGGGAGTTTCCTTTTTCTATGGAAATAACACTGCCAAAATATTTTTCTTTTGTGGAAGGTGAAATAAACTGATACTCCACATGATAGGAAAGGAAAGGGGAAGCTATAACGCCCGCCTCGGAAAAGGAAAACGTATTATAATAGGCGTCCAGACATTCTTCCATAATAATATATTTTTGAGAATCGGCGGCTTTCGTAAGCTGGTTGTAAAGAAAAGGGGCGCCGTTATCCAGGACAAAAAAGGTATAGCTTCCCTGCGCCTCCATTTTGGAGAGCCATTGCATGGAAATAACGGACATCTGCTCCAGATTGGTGGCAATGGTATTCATATCGTTTTTAAAGGAATTGTACTGATTTCTGTAAAGTCCGCTCTCTGATACATAGAGATAACACAGGGACATGATAATCATAATGGCGGCGGCAATTCCCGTGAAAAGGAGCGTTAACTGTAAATGTACTTTTTTATACATGGCAGCCTCTATTCCGGAGAGTCCTGTAAACAGTAACCGATTCCCCGTATGGTTTTAATCTGCAGAATGCTTCCGGTGCCTTTAAGGCGTCTTCTGAGAAAATGAATATAGTTATCCAGATTTCCTTCCTCCACATCGCTGTCCGGACCCCACACTTTAAGAAGGAGAAGATTTCTTGACAGAGTCTGGCCTTTTCTGCGCAGAAATGTTTCCATAAGGGAGGCTTCCCGTTTGGAGAGCGTAAAACTTCCGGCGGGGCCTTCCAGACGGTCTTCGTTCATGTGCCAGATAACGTCGGAGACAGGAAGAATATCGCCGTTATTATTTAATGCCGAGGGACGTCTGGTAACGCAGCGGATTCTGGCAAGAAGTTCCTCTAAGGCAAAAGGCTTTACCAGATAATCGTCGGCTCCCAAATCCAGACCCGTCACTTTATCGGAAAGAGTGCCGAGAGCGGTTATGAGAATAACCGGTGTGGTAATTTTCTTTTTTCTAAGATTAGTGAGAACTAAAGTTCCTTCCATATGGGGAAGCATTCTGTCAAGAAGAATCACATCATAGATATTTTGCTCTCCATAAAAAAGAGCTTCTTCGCCGTCATAGCAGGAATCGACGGTGAAGCCTTCCAGTTCCAGTGAAATTGTAAGGGTCTGATTTAATTCTTTGTCGTCTTCTGCAAGTAAAATTCTCATATAAATCTCCCGTGCTGCCAAAAGCCTGCTTTTTTAGCCCTGGCATGTAAGTTATCGTTCAGTCATTTTTATAGTATTCTATCATAAATTTCTAAAAAAAATCTCTAAATTATCTCCAAGATTAATTTTTTTATTACATGAATTTGTTTTTAGAGACATTTTAGAGATTTGCCTGCTATATTACAGAAAACAGAGGACGAAACAATATCCGTCCGGTTTAGAAGTAAAAAGGAGGAGTGAATAGTAATGAAAAGAAAAAAAGCAGCCCTATGGATTGCCGTTTGCCTGATTTCAGTAACAGGATGCGGAGGTCAAAAGGAACAATTGGTAGAGACTGAAGGTATCGTTACGCCGGTGCAGGATGACGACAGTTTTGAAGAGGACGAAAATAAGGAGGAAGCTGAAAACAACACCAGTGAGAATGACGAAAACAGCGCCGAGGGGAATGGCGAAAACAACGCAGAGGGAAATGATGAAAATAATGCCAGTGGGAATGATGAAAACGATGTCGGGGGAGGGGACGAAAATGAAAGCGGCAGCAGTGGAGAAAGTCAGGCGGAGGACTCCTTTGAAGGCGTGGTGAAGGAAATCAATGAAAAGGATAACTTTGTGGTGGTCAGTAAAATTTTTACAGAGGAATATGAAGGAGGTGGGAAACCAGCCGTTATTATGGTAGGAGAAGGCTCTGGGGGAGAGGAACTGATTACCGTTTATTTTACGGAGAATACTGATTTCCAGATTAAAACCGTGAAAAATGCCGGAGAGGAAGTCACGGAAAAGGAAGGAGCTTTTTCGGATATCAGGAAAGAATCCATATTGGAACTTAAGGGAAAAATGGATGCCAAAGGGGAAGAATTTCTGGCGGATGAAGTGTTTATCAATGAATTTATTTACTCGTGACAGGAAGGAGGAGCAGGATGCTGCATCAAATAAAAAAACACAAAAAAATACTGGCAGTGATTCTGGTGTTTGCCATGGCAGTGTCTGTTTTTACAGGCTGCGGTACCAAAATGACAGAAAGTACAGAAAACAAAGAACAGACGAATCAAACGACGGATGGCACTGATAAAAAACAGGAAGGTGGAGAGCAAGGCAAAGATACGCCGGACTCAGCGGACAGTAACGCCATGGGACGGTATGTGGAGACCTCCACAGATATGTCGGAGTATTGTTCCGAATCGAAGGAGATTGTAAGATTGGCGGATGGAACGATAGTTGTTTGTGACAGAAGACCTCACAGGATTGTGTCAAAGGATAACGGCGTAAGCTGGTCTGATGAATCCCAGGAATGGCAGACGGAAGCACAGGAAGAAGAAAGCTATATAATGGATGTCGCCTATGGGGCGGACGGCACCGGAGGGATGATTTACAGTGTTCCGAAAGATATGGCGGCAGAGGAAAAAAACGAAGGAAACAGCGAAGAAGAAAGCACGGGAGATGAAGACGAAGCCGTAGATGAGGATGAAAAAGAAGAAAATGACGATGATGGCTATGAGGACAACACAGAGAAAAAATGTCTCGTGGTAAAACCGGACGGAACGAGGATTCCCGTTCAGATTGAAGTTTCGGAAGAAGAATATTATCCTTATAAAATCTGGATTTCAGATAACGGGAGAGTTTTCATAACAACCTTTGGGGATATCGTATATGAGGTAAATGAGGAGGGCGTTGCGGAGAAGTTCCTCACACTGGAAAGGCGGCCTGACCAGATAGGGTTTGCAGGCAGTTTAATGATAATAGACGGAGGAAGTTATGGTAACGGAGCGGTTCTTTATGATTTGGAGAAGGAAGAATATATAACGGATGAGGTTTTATCCGATTTCCTGAGTGAAAATTATGGAGACAGGAATTACAGCACCCAGGATTGTTTTGACGTATTCTTTTTCGGAGGGGAGGACGGAGCCCTTTATATCGGCGGCAGCAAGGGACTGTACCGCCATGTGATTGGCGGGAGCTCCATTGAACAGTTGGTGGACGGAAATCTTTCCAGCTTCAGCAATCCCAACAATTTAATCAGAGGAATGACGGCTTTGCCCGACAATGAATTTCTGGTACTGTTCAGCGGAAATAATCTGGTACGCCTGACCTATAATCCGGATATTCCCACCGTTCCCACCGAAAGACTTAAGGTATACAGCCTGAAAGAAAATGACACCATGCGTCAGGCAGTAAATCTTTTTCAGACCGCTAATCCGGAGGTTTATGTGGAATATGAGGTGGGAATAGAACAGGAAAGCTCCGTTACAAGAGACGACGCGTTAAAGAAGCTGAACACACAGATTATGGCTGGCGAGGGGCCGGATATTCTCATACTGGATAATATGCCTGTAGATTCCTATATAGAGAAAAACCTTCTTATGGATTTAAGCGGCTGTATCAATGAGCAGGAGCTATTTGGAAATATTGTGGACGCTTTCAGGAAAGACGGAAAAATTTATATGATTCCGTGCGAGATTCAGCTTCCTATTATAGAGGGAAAGGAAAAATATGTGGGGGCAATGACGGATTTAAAAGGAATTGCCGATACCATGGAAACGATGAGAAAAGATAATCCCGGAAAGTCCCTTTTGCAGATTTATTCAGAAAAAGGCATTATGCGAATGTTTTCCATGGTTTCATCTCCCTCCTGGAAAACGGAAGAAGGAACCCTTGACAGGGAAGCTGTTAAGGAATTTTTAAGCCAGTGCAAGAGGATTTATGACGCGGAGCTTGAGGGAATACCGGAGGAATATATAGAACAATATAATAATAAAAACAGAGGATTTTCGTCCTTCTATGGAGGACCAAGAGAAAATTCCGATTATTTCAGAGTAGTCGACTGCATCGGCTATCTGATGGAGGATAAAGCCATCAATATGGGTACGGTTTATTATCCTCATGGTGTCAGTGAGTTGTTTTCCGTGAATAAAGTGGAAGGGTATGAAGACGACGTGATAAGAGCTATGAGCGGTATGAATAGCAGCGTATTTTTGCCGAAGACACTGGTGGGAATTAACGCTTCCTCTCCTAATATTGACATGGCCAAAAAGATGATAGAGGTGCTTTTGGGAGCAGAAAATCAGGAAAATCTTTTTTATGGGCTTGCTGTCCATAAGGAGGCACTTAAAAAGAGCTTTGAAGTAAACGAGGAGTATATCAGCGAAGAGGGAATATTCAGCATTCTCGGACTCTCAACCGGGGACGGACTGCAATACACTTTCAATATTTATGTGATGGAGCCGGAGCAGATGGAGATTCTGAACGGATGGATAGAAGGAGCCAAAACGCCTTACATTGAGGATACTGTAATTGAAGAGGCGGTATATGTCGAAGGCGCGGAGTATTTTAAGGGAAAGAAAAGCCTTGAGGAAGCGGTAAATGCAATAGAACAAAGTATCGCCATCTATATGTCCGAATAGAAAAAGGAGGGGCTGTCAGCCATTGGCAGCTCCCCTGTTTGGAGGTAATCTGTGAGAAAAAGTAAAAAGTGGAGAAATTTCTTCATTTTTATGGCTCCCAGTTTTCTGGGGGTATTCATATTTGTGATTTTGCCGTTTATGGATGTGTTTAAGAGGTCCTTTACCACGGCGGTGACGGGAGAATTTATCGGAGCGGCAAATTTCCGGACGATTTTCGGTAATCAGGCTTTTTTGCTTGCGGTAAAAAGCACGCTCCGTTTTACCCTTATTTGTATCCCGCTTCTGGTATTTATCGGATTTTTAATCGCCTGGCCTTTAAGCAAACTGAAAAATGCCGGACTGATAAAAGCAGTTTACCTGTTTCCTCTGGCAATGCCCACGGCCACAATAGTTATGGTATGGAAGATGACCTTTTATAAGGAAGGTTTCCTTAATTTGTTCCTTGCCCGAATTGGGGAATGGACAGGATTATGGGGAGAGATACATACGGATTATCTGGGAACGGAAGCGGCGTTCTGGGTTCTTGTTTGCAGCTATATATGGAAAAATGCCGGATATACGGTGGTTCTGTGGCTGGCCGGAATCCTGGGAATTTCCACAGACCTTATTGACGCAGCCAGAGTAGACGGAGCCGGTGGATTTAAGAGAATATTGTATATTGTTCTTCCTAATCTGAAGGGAAGCCTTTATACAATTGTTATTCTATCCTTTTTAAATTCCTTCAAAATTTACAGGGAAGCGTATCTGGTGGCGGGCGCGTACCCTCAGCAGAGTATTTATCTGCTTCAGCACCTGTTTAACAACTGGTTTGTCAATCTGGAATTTGATAAAATGGCGGCTGCGGCAGTGTGTACAGGGGGCTTTCTGCTTCTGGTGATTTTACTGCTTCAGCGGGCCTGGGACAGGGAGACCTGACCGGAAATTACGGCATATATTTTGTCAGGGTAAATTTACGGATAAAGGGTATGGAGGGTGAAATGAAAGAAACAAAAATAAACCTGAAAATAACGGAGAATATACGAAAAGGCGTATCGGGTACCGTTCTTCTTCTTCCGGGGCTTTTAGTCGCGCTTCCCGTTCTGCTTCTCATTACAGGCTCTGTGATGGACCAGTATGAGCTGGAGGAACTTTTGCAGCCGCTTTTCAGGGAGAGGGGGGCCGGGGAAGCCTTCCGGTATATTAGCTGGCGGCTGGTGCCGGATTTTCCTTCCTTTGCCAGTTACGGAAAGCTTCTTTTCCTGTCGCCTCAGTTTTTTGTCCTTTTCTGGAATTCTGTAAAAATGGTACTGTGTATTCTGGCAGGACAGCTTCTTGTCGGAGTACCGGCGGCCTGGGCTTTTGCCGTTTATCAGAATCGCTTTGGAAAGCTGCTTTTTGTGCTCTATGTGGTACTGATGCTTCTGCCGTTTCAGGTGACAATGCTTTCGAGTTATCTGGTTTTAAACAGGCTTTCCCTGTTAAATACCCAGAACGCCGTTATTTTACCGGCCGTGTTTTCCACCTTTCCTGTCTTTCTGTGTTACGGAGGCTTTCGGGCAATCCCCATGCAGCTATTTGAGGCGGCAAGAGTGGACGGCGCAACGGAAAGGTTTCTGTTTTTCAGAATAGGGCTTCCCCTTGGAAAAAGCGGTATTTTGTCCGCTCTGGTCCTTGGGTTTCTGGAATACTGGAATATGATGGAGCAGCCTATGGCTTTTCTGGACGACAAGGCGCTTTGGCCTTTGTCTTTGTACCTACCGGAAATAACCTGGGAGAGGGCGGGATTTGCTTTTTGCGCTTCCGTCATTACTCTGATACCCGCTGCGTTCGTATTTATTTTGGGGCAGGATTATCTGGAGCAGGGGATTATTTACTCGGGCTTGAAAGAGTAGGAGGATAAGGATGTTTAAAAAAAAGATAATGACAGGCTTTGTAATATTTATGGGCGCCATGTGGCTTTGTACGGTGATTTCAAAAAGTTATTACACCACAAAGCTTCCTGTAGTCAGTACCGTTTCACCGGAGGAAAAGTATATTGAACATATCGTGGAGGCCGACGGCATTGTTGTGGAGGGCGGCAGACAGGCGGTTAACGCGCCTTTAGGGATTCGGGTGAAGGAAGTATCCGTTCAGGCAGGAGATAAAGTGGAGGAAGGAGACGAGCTTTTCAGGATTGATTTGGAGGATTTAAAGGAAATTATGGCGGAAAAGCAGTCCCAAATCAGTAAACTCCAGTTACAGATAAACGCGGTTTTGGAGAATGAAGAGATTGCCCGGCAAAAGAAAGAACTGGACGAAAAGAGAGCAAGAGAGGATTACGACGCGGCCGCCAGACAAAAAGATACGGAAGTCGGAAGGGCCGCGGAGCAGTATGCGCAGGCAATGGAGGATTTGGAGGACGCTATCTACGGAGATACCGACGGACTTAGCGACGAGGAAATAGAGGAGAGAATGAACGGGCTGGGGGAAGAGGAAAGAGAGCAGCTTAAGGATGCGCTGCAAAATGCGGCCTATGCGGAAGCGGATGCGAAAAGAGACAGGGACAATGCGATGAGAGATGCGCAGAGAGCCGTTGAAGATACGCTTTTGCCGGAAAATGCGGATTCCTCCGTTGCGGTTGCCAGAGAAGAAATCAGGCTTTTACAGTCGGGACTTGCGGACTATCAGGAGATATTGAATAATGAGGGAATCATTACGGCTAAAACCGGGGGCATGATTACCGGCATTTATGTGGAGGCAGGCAGCAGGATACCGGATTCGGCGGCTATGATGCTGACAGACGACAGCATTCCCTGCCAGTTCAAGGTAGTATTTGACAAGGAGCAGAGAAAATATATAGGTTATGGGGACGAGGCTACGGTCAAACTGGACGGAAGCGGAAAAGAGATAGAGGTGACCATTGATTATATTTCGGAAAGCCAGACCATGCCCGGCAGTTTTGAGACTCTTATCAGTCTGTCCGAGGACGGAAATTCCGGAAACGGGAAATGGGTTCCCGGTCTCTCCGGCGTATTAAAGCGCGCGGAGAGAGGGGAGAAGCACAGATACTGCGTTTCACCGCTGGCAGTAGTAACAACATCGGACAAAAGGACCTTTGTGTACGTTCTGAAACAGCGGGAAGGTATACTGGGAGAGGAATATTATGTGGATGAAAATGTTTGTCTGGGGGAGCTTGTGATTCCGATTCGGCCAAGACCTGTTGAGAAAGGAGAAGGAGTTTGTGTTACCTTTTCTTATGATATTAATGGGGTACTGCAAGTGGAAGCAGAAAATTCGATGAAGGAAGTAGTCAGAAAATTAATTGCCAATGATGCCTTAAGTGAGAAAGAGATTGAAGAGAGTCTGAGGCGGTTTGAGCAGATGAAGCTGCCAGATGCAGAGGAAGAAGAATATCAGCTGCTGCTGGCAAAATTAATGTGGCTTTTTCAGCAGCAGATAGGAGATACAAGAATTCAAACCGGAATGGTGGTTGAACGTGTGACCAGGGCGCGGGAAAGCAATAAGCATCACCTCTATCAAAAGGAAAGGGAGTTTTCCCAGAGGTATCTGGTGCAGACATCCATGACGCTCAACCCATTCTCCTCCAAACTCCTTTTGGAGGAAGAAGACGATGACTAAATGCGTCGAAGAGACT
>OFHA01001239.1_pt1 | contig 18536 bp, 13 predicted proteins | sample 1521891 | NCBI WGS metagenome assembly OFHA01 (sample SAMEA3504089, study PRJEB24116) | mouse gut metagenome | biome: mouse gut; feature: mouse-associated habitat; material: faeces | place: Denmark | collected 2011
AGTCAGAGGATAAGAGAAGTTACAGCAGTATTCACAGTATCAGGGGAGTCATGCGCCCTGCGTTCCGCATGGCTGTTGAGGACGACTTAATCCGCAAGAACCCTTTCGACTGGGAACTTGCAACAGTGCTGATAAATGACAGCGTATCAAGGGAAGCAGTTACACCAAGACAAGAACGACTGTTCTTGGAGTTTATCAAAAATGATAAACACTACAGCCAGTATTATGAGGGTATGTATATACTTTTTAAAACTGGCATGAGAGTATCGGAATTCTGCGGCCTTACACTGTCAGACGTGGATATGAAAGGAAGGAAGATACATATAGATAAACAGTTACAGCGTACAAGGGATGGGAAATACATTATTGCAGATACAAAAACTACATATGGGGAGAGGGATCTTCCCATGACGGAAGAGGTTTATCAGTGTTTTAAAAAGCTGATAAACAAACGCAGGAAAACAAAGGTGGAGCCAATGGTGGACGGCGTGGGGGGCTTTCTGGTGCTGGATAAAAACGGCATGCCGTACCTTGCGCTCCATTGGGAAAAAAGGTTTGAGTATGCTCTGGGGAAGTATAACAGAACATTCAAAGAAGAATTGCCGACAATCACGCCCCATGTGTGTAGGCATACCTATTGCAGTAACATGGCAAAATCGGGAGTAAGCCCGAAAACCTTACAGTACCTCATGGGACATGCCGACATAGCGACCACGTTAAATGTTTACACCCATTTGAAATATGATGACGTGGAAAAGGAAGTGAGGGAGTTGGAGAAAAAGCTGTCTGGAGAGTAAGGGGGCATGGGTGGTTTTACCTTTGGAGTGAGTAAAAAAGAGGCCATTTTACTTCTTTTTTACTCATTTTGGGGGACAAAATATACCGAGTTATGGTAAGATATACGGGGAACCGAGTTTTTGGGGCCAGAGGAAAAACCTTGAAAACATGGGAAAAAACCAAGATATACCGAGATATAAGGAGTTATGAGAAGTATGGTAAAAATTTTATTTATCTGCCACGGCAACATCTGCAGAAGCCCCATCGCCGAGTACGCCTGCAAAAAAATGGCGGCGGAGCGGGGACTTTCTGCGGAAATGGAAATATCTTCTGCCGCCACCAGCAGGGAGGAGATTGGAAACGGCGTCTATCCGCCGGCGAAGAAAAAATTAAAGAGCGTGGGGATTTCCTGCGAGGGACACCGCGCAAGACAGGTGACAAAAGCGGACTATGACTATTATGATTACCTGATTGTTATGGAGCAGTATAATATCCGCAATCTGATGCGTATTATCGGAAGCGATCCGGAGAAGAAGGTGTATAAACTTCTGGATTTTGCGGGGAGCGGAGGAGATATTGACGATCCCTGGTATACAGGGGATTTTGATACCGCGTATCGTGAGATAGTGGAAGGGCTGGAGGGCTTTTTTGAGGAAGTAATGTAAAAAGGACCGGAGGGATGCAGGGTTCAGGGGATGTAAGATACATCCCCTGCCTTTGTGATACCCATCAAACCGTAAGCAGGGGAAGCTTTATGGACACAGTAAATCCGTTCTTATTTTCCGCATGAAAAGTTCCGCCGTGGGCGCGGATGATCTTACATGACATAGGCAGGCCGAAGCCGTGGGCTGTGTTTGGCAGTGTATCGAGGTTTTCCAGCACTTTATCCGGCACGCCCTGTCCGTTGTCCGCAATCACGATAAGAACGTACTGTGCCTGCATGGAGCCGGTGAGGGTGATGCGGCAGCCCTTTTCATTGTGGGTGATGCTGTTTTGGAGCAGGTTGTAGAAGGCTCTTTCAAGAAGGGATTTATCTCCGTGGACCATCGCCTGATTGCAATTCAGGGAGAGGGAAATATCGGGAGCGGGCGGGGCGGATAATGACTGTGCATCCTGTTCGGCGGGGATGGAGGAATTGAGGACCTCACTGACCACGCTGCGCAGTAAAACGGCGATCTGCAAAGGTTCCCTGTTGATGGGCTGCATCTCGTATTCCAGAGAAGAGATCAGGTTCAGATCTTCGATCAGCTTTTTGATCCGGAGCCCCTGGGCGGTGATGATGGAAGCGTAGTTCCTGTTTTCTTCGGAGAGCGTCGGATCTTCGGCAAGCTGTCCGCCGTAGCCGACCACCATGGAGAGCGGTGTGCGGATATCATGGGAGATGCCGGAGATCCAGTTAGAGCGCGCGCGGTCGCGGCTGGCAAGCAGGGCATTTTTTCTCACAAGAGCCTGAGACGTCCTGTTGATATTGGAAAAGGGCTCTTTGAAGACGCCGCCGGCAGGCAGAGAGACCGCTTCCTCCCGGCGCAGTTTCACAAGCCCTTCGGTCAGAAGCCGTATCTTTTTGTAGAGAAAAGAACCGAAGAGCGAGCAGAACAGCATGGATATGACAAAATTCAGGATAAATACACACAGAATGCGCACAGGAAGGGAATCAAACCATTCCATGGTGTATTCTATGGAGTATTTTCCCACCGCATTTTTCGGAACGCCTAAAATAAAAAGCCCGTAATCTTCCGTTCTGACATATACGGGATAATCGTTCAGATACCATCTTGTGAGGCGGGAGATGTCGTTTAGAGAGTAATGATCGGGGATATCCTCAGGTTTGTGTAAGGACCAGATGATATCCCCGTTTTCGTCCAGAAGGATACACCAATAGCCCTCCGGAAGGAGGGTTTCGTCCGTAAGGGCATAGGATACGGACGCTTTATCGTCATCGGCAGTGACGGAAAAATGGGCGCTGATCCTCTCCAAAACACCTCTGGGATTGTTCGGAAAGATGTCGCCGCCATTGCTCATAATCGTTCCCACACCTAAAAAGGTGATCAGAAAGAGCAGCATGGATACCACGGTTGAGATGAAAACGATGGAGATAAATATTTTTAATATCGTAAAATTGATGTGGGGAGAGAAGCCTTTCTGTTTCATGTCCGTTCCGTTTCTTTCTTCCTGGTTTAGCCTTTCACAATTAGTTTATATCCCAGCCCCTTCACGGTCAGGAGATGCCTGGGGGAGGAGGGATTTTCTTCAATTTTCTGGCGAAGCCGTCTGATATGCACCATCAACGTATTTTCATAGCCGTAGCTGGTATCGCCCCATGCTGCCATGGTCAGGGCGTCGCTTGTCACAATACGGTTTTTTTGTCCATAGAGCACTTTTAACAGAATCAGTTCCTTTGGCGTCAGCGCAATTTCTTCTTCTCCGCATTGTACGGTGGCGGTATCAAAGCGGATGGTCCGCTCTTTGCAGACCGAATCCGGCAGGGAAAAACCGCTTTCGGGAAGGATATTGCCGTAGGTGCGCCGAAGCAGGGCGGTAACCCGCAGCAGAAATTCTTTCGGCAGAAAGGGTTTTACAATATAGTCATCCGCCCCTAAGGTAAGTCCCCTGATTTTATCTTCCGCTTCGCCTCTGGCGGTCAGAAAGATGACCGGTGTCTGAGAAAATTTCCGAATTTCCCGAAACAGATAAAAGCCGTCGCCGTCCGGCAGGTTTACATCTAAAATACACAGGGATATCGACTGTTTTTCCATTATATTCAGTGCATCTTTGCAGGTTTTTGCAGTGTAGATCTGAAAGAAGCCGCCGGAGTAGAGAATCTGTTCCAGCATGGATAAAAGCTGGGGTTCGTCATCCACCAGCAGTATCTTTTTGTTTTTCAGTTCCGGGGCGTCCGTGGTCTTTTCCGTCATAAATCATGCCTCTCCTTTTTCAACAAGTATAACACAATAAAACGCCTTATTTAAGCTTTTTTGGCGGAAGGCGCCAAAGTTAAGGTTGCTGTAAGGGGGAGTTAAGTTTTGAGTAAGGAGGAAGTGATATTGTTGGGATGTGAAGGATACCGTCCGGGTTTAACCGGCTGCGGCAAAAGAGAGATATTCAGGGATTTTCATGCTGATGGCAGAAAATGACAGATAGAAAGCTCAGGTAAAAATGCCGGGATGCAAATATATGTCGGGATGCAGGAAAACTCGGACAGTGTATAAGAACAATATGCGGAGGTAAAAAGAAAATGAAAGAAATAATAAGAACGGAAAACCTCTCCAAGCGATACGGAGATGTGCTGACGGTAAAAAACATGCATTTGTCGGTGATGGAAGGCACGATTTACGGCTTCTGCGGACCGAACGGCGCGGGAAAGTCCACAACGCTGAAAATGCTCCTTGGGCTGGTCAGAGCCACGGAGGGGGAAATCAGTTTATTCGGAAGAAAAATGACGGCGAAAAACCGGATAGAAATATTAAAGCAGACCGGTTCTCTGATCGAAAGCCCATCTTATTACGGGCATCTGTCAGGGAGGGAAAATCTGGAAATCCTGAGAGGGCTTTTGGGAGCGCCGGAGAAAAATGTGGAGGAAGTGCTGAAAATCGTGCGGCTTGACAGCCAGGGGAAGAAAAAAGTATCGGCTTACTCTCTGGGCACGGGGCTGGCGGCGGCGCTCCTGAACTTTCCCAGGCTCCTGATTTTGGATGAACCGACCAACGGGCTTGATCCGGCGGGCATTCAGGAGATGAGGGAACTGATACGTTCCCTGCCGGAAAAGTACGGGATGACCGTGATCATATCCAGCCATCTTTTGTCGGAGATCGATCAGATCGTGGATGATATCGGTATTATCGTAAACGGCAGATTGAAGTATCAGGGTTCTTTAAACAGGCTCCACGAACAGGATGAAACAAAAACGCTGGAAGAAATTTTTCTGGCAATGACAATGGAAGAGGTGAGTTTATGATCGCACTGTGGAAAGCGGAATATCAGAAAACAAAAAGGCGTTATTTATTGACATTTGTGCTGGGCATGTCGGCGGTGGCGCTGCTGTGGGCGCTGAGCGGAAAACTCAGTGAAGATGCTCTGGCGAAGGGGTGGTATATGCAGCTTTATCAGATGCCCCTGACCAATGCGCTGATGCTGCCGATCATGGCCATGCTGCTGACATCCCGGCTGGGAGATTTGGAGCATAAAAACGGAATGCTGAAACAGCTTTGCTGTATGGTCGAGAGGGGAAAACTGTATGATGCGAAACTGCTTTACGGGCTTTTTCTGATGCTTGCCGGCATCCTGATCCAATGGCTGGGCATTATTGCAGACGGGCTTTTCCGGCATCATTTCGGCGGCGGATTTCTTTTGAAAGAATATGTATTGCTCCTGCTGTTTACCATAGCGCCGACTCTGGCGATCTATGTGCTGCTGCATACGGTGGCGATGTGCTGTGTGAAGCCGGCGGTGCCCTATATCGTGGGAATCATCGGGGAATTTCTGGGAGTATTGTCGATGTTTTTGCCCTATACCGCGCTGATAAAGGGGACGCCCTGGGGATATTACGGCGTTTTGATGATGATAAGGGCGGAGTATGACAGACAGACCAGAATTTCCACCTATTTTTACAGGGAGATTGACTGGGCGGGATTTGCGGAGATTATAATAATAACAATTGTTATCTATTTGGTCGGCAGGAGTTGTTTCTGTCGAAAGGAAATATAAAGCGAAAAATTATGTGATGATTTATTGGAGAGAGATAAAACTGGAAAAGGAGTAAAAAGAAAATGCTGATGCGATTATACAAAGCGGAAAAACTGAAACTGAGGCGTTCCCCGGTGTGGCTGTTATTTATTGTGGTGCCGGCAGTGCCTGCGTTTCTGGGAACCATGAATTATTTATATAACATAGAGATACTGACTTCCGAATGGTACAGTCTCTGGACGCAGCATACACTGTTCACCAGTTATTTTTTCCTGCCGATCCTGGTTGGCCTTTATTGCAGTTATCTGATACGGCTTGAAAAAAACAATCGTAATGTAACGAAGATGCTGACATTGCCGGTATCCAGAAAGAGTTTCTTTCTGGCAAAGCTGTTATCCGCGGGGAAAATCATCTTTTTGACGGAGGTTTGGATCGGGCTGTTATTTTTAATCTCCGGAAAGCTGATCGGCATAGCGTCAAAACCGCCCATAAGAGAATTGCTGATCTGGTGTGTTTTCGGAGCGCTCGGGGGACTGGTTATGGCGGCGATACAACTGATTATTTCCCTGTACTGCGACAGTTTTGCCCTTCCTGTGGGGATATCCTTTGCGGGCGGGCTGACCGGACTTGTGGCGATGGCAAAGGACGCAGGACATATGTATCCCTATTCGCTGATGGCTTACGGCATGTTTTCCAACAATAACAAGCAGCAGCTTACGGCGGAAGGGTATCCGCAGTTTGTGCTGGTCTGTATCTGGTATCTGGTGGTATTTACGGTGATCGGGGCGATGATTATGGAGAGGAAGGAAGTGTGATGTAATGTCATTTCGTTAGCACATTAACGCAGCCGTGAGGAAAATAAAATGCTTCGTTGCCATGCTTTCACTCCGTAAAAGGCGTAACGGACGCCGGGTTCATGAACTGCCTCAGCAAGTGCCGACGCTTTTTAAGGGGCTCCTTAAGCATTTCATTTTCCTCACGGCGTCCGATATTGTTAACTGATTGACATTAAAGTAGTACGCAGCGAATGTTCTGCGAAGCGCCACATTCGCTGCGGATAAATCAGCCGTTTTTATATGTAAACCATTCTTTATCAGTCCATTCAAAATCGTGTATCTCAACTATCATCCCTTTGTTTTCTTTGATAAGCGTTTTTGCTTCCGTTGAAAAGCACCAGGCGAAATAAGCAGTCAGCAGTGAAGCGCCTTTAATCTTTTGTAAAGCTTTTTCTATATATCTGCCCGTAATCACCCCTTTTCTATCACAGGGAAAGATAACAATATTAACCTTTTCACCGTTATTACCAAAGTTTGCGGGAAATACTTCACTATAGTTTTTTGGCAGATATTTTTTTATGTTTTTACAAATGATTGCTTCCCTTACAACTATTTTCATGTATCCTCTTAATAAAATAAATTCACGTTTGAAGGATTGATCCGCATTTTATCTAACTTTTAAGAGTAGGGATATGATATCATCCATTTTCCCTCAGCATAAGCCATAAAAACTAACAGGTTAAATTTTTATATGCTGTAGATAACATCAGCTTAATCCTGTTCAGCTGATTCACCTCGCTCGCCCCGGGATCATAGTCGATCGCCACGATATTGGAGAGGGGATAGCGTTTCCGGATTTCCTTGATTACGCCTTTCCCGACCACGTGGTTCGGCAGGCAGCCGAAGGGCTGGCAGCAGATAATGTTGTTTGTACCGCTTTGGATCAGTTCGATCATTTCCCCGGTCAGGAACCAGCCTTCTCCGGTCTGGTTGCCGATGCTGACGATGGGCTGCGCGTATTCCACCAGCTTGTAAATACTCACAGGGGGGTGGAAATGGACACTCTTTTCCAGGGCTTTTGAGGCGCCTGCGCGCAGAAATTCCAGGGCGCGGATGCCGAGCCGGCAGAGCCTTGCGGCTTTTTTGCTTGTGCCCAGATAATCCGCTTTGTAAATCTGGTTATAGAAGCAGTACAGCATAAAATCAAGCAGGTCAGGACAGACCGCCTCGGCGCCTTCCGATTCTAACAGTTCCACGAGATGGTTGTTTGCCACCGGCGCGAATTTTACAAGAATTTCCCCTACAATGCCGACTTTCGGTTTTTTCATATCCAGCAGAGGAAGCGCGTCAAATTCTTCGACAATCTGCCGGCACATCCTGCGGAACCTGAAAAAGTTCAGGTGCTTTCCTGTCAGAAAGGATATACATTTCCGCTTCCATTTTTCGTGCAGGGCATTGGCGGAGCCGGGTTCTTTCTCGTAGGGCCTTGTGGCATAGAGACAGCGCATAAAGATATCCCCAAAAGTGACGCCGAAGGCGGCGTGAATCAGAAGGTCCGCGTTGATATGGAACCCCGGATTGGTTTCGATACCGCCCAGATTCAGAGAAATCACGGGAATCTGCCCCATGCCTGCCTTTTCCAGCGCCCTCCGGATAAAGCCGATATAGTTTGTGGCACGGCAGCCTCCGCCGGTCTGCGTCATGATGACGGCGGTGCGATCCAGGTCATATTTGCCGGAATGCAGGGCGTCCATAATCTGTCCCACCACGATCAGGGAAGGATAACAGGCGTCATTATTTACATATTTCAGTCCCATATCCACGGCGTGTTTGTTGTCATTACCAAGTATTTCAAAATGATATCCGCAGGCGATAAATGCAGGCTGCAGCAGATCAAAATGGATCGGCGACATCTGCGGGCACAGGATCGTGTAATGCTTTCTCATCTCCTCCGTAAAGGCGACTTTCCGGATGGAAGAGGGTTGAATGGTCCTCTCCGTATTGCGCATTTCTCTTACCCTGAGGGCGGAGAGAAGGGAGCGGACACGGATTCTCGCGGCGCCTAAGTTGTTGACTTCATCAATCTTCAGACAGGTGTAGATCTTGCCTGAGCCGGAAAGAATATCGTTTACCTGGTCGGTTGTCACGGCATCCAGTCCGCAGCCGAAAGAGTTAAGCTGGATCAGGTCTAAGTCTTCTCTTGCCTTTACAAAACTTGCCGCCGCATACAGCCTGGAATGGTACATCCACTGGTCGGAGACAATCAGGGGACGTTCCGGATTGGCCAGATGGCTGACGGAATCTTCGGTGAGCACCGCGATATGATAGCTGGTGATCAGCTCGGGGATGCCGTGGTTGATCTCCGGATCGATGTGGTAGGGGCGTCCTGCCAGTACGATTCCCCTTGATTTATGCCGCTTCATCCAACAGAGTACTTCTTCGCCCTTTTTCTGAATATCTTCCCGGGCGGCCTCAAGTTCCGCCCACGCCGCATCGACGGCGCTGCGGATTTCCTCCTCGGGCAGATCGGAAAACTCGCGGATCAGAGACTGTTTTATCGTCTCGGGTGATACAAAACTCATAAACGGGTTGCGGAATATAACCTGCTCCTGTTCCAGTTCGTCCACATTGTTTTTAATATTTTCGGAATAGGAGGTGACGATGGGGCAGTTGTAGTGGTTATTTGCCTCGTCAAACTCCTTCCGCTCATAGAACAGAGCCGGGTAGAAAATAAAACGGATGCCCTGTCTGATCAGCCAGGAGACATGCCCGTGGGCAAGTTTGGCCGGATAACATTCCGATTCGCTGGGAATGGACTCGATACCCAGTTCATAAATCTTATGGGTGGAACTGGGGGAGAGCACCACGGAATAGCCCAGCTTCGTAAAGAAGGTGAACCAGAACGGATAATTCTCGTACATATTGAGGACGCGGGGAATGCCCACCTTCCCCCTTGGCGCTTCATCCGCCGGCAGAGGCTCGTAGTGGTGAAAGAGCCGCTCCAGTTTATATTCAAAGAGATTGGGAATATTATTTTCGTTTTTCTGTTTTCCAAGCCCCCGTTCACAGCGGTTGCCGGAGATATACTGCCTGCCGCCGGAGAAACGGTTGATGGTCAGGCGGCAGTTGTTGGTACAGCCCTTACATTTTGCCATACTGGTTGTAAACTGCAGTTCATTGATCTTCTCGATGCTGAGCATGGTGGTCTCATAGTGATCCTCCATGTGATAGCGCTCCCTGGCAATCAGGGCACAGCCGAAAGCCCCCATAATACCGGCGATATCCGGGCGGGTGGCTTCACATTCCGCAATTTTTTCAAGGCTCCGAAGGACCGCATCATTATAAAAAGTACCGCCCTGGACCACAATGTTTTTGCCGAGTTCTTCCGCGGAAGAGACTTTGATCACCTTGAACAGAGCATTTTTGATCACGGAGTAGGCAAGCCCGGCGGAGATATCGTTGACCGAAGCCCCTTCTTTCTGCGCCTGTTTTACCTTGGAGTTCATAAATACGGTACAGCGGGTGCCGAGATCGATAGGGTGCTCGGCAAACAGTGCCGCCTTTGCAAAATCCTCCACACTGTAGTTTAAGGATTTGGCAAAGGTTTCGATAAAGGAGCCGCAGCCTGAGGAACAGGCCTCGTTGAGCTGGACGGAATCCACGGTCTGGTTTTTGATCTTGATGCACTTCATGTCCTGACCGCCGATATCCAGAATACAGTCCACGGAAGGATCGAAAAAGGCGGCGGCGTAGTAATGTGCCACCGTTTCCACTTCGCCGTCATCCAGTAAAAATGCCGCTTTCATCAATGCTTCCCCATAGCCGGTGGAGCAGGAGCGGACGATCTTTGCGCCCTCCGGAAGAAGGTTATAGATTTCCTGAATGGAACGGATCGCGGTCTTTAAGGGACTGCCGTTATTGTTGCTGTAGAAGGAATAAAGGAGCTGTCCGTCCTCCCCCACAAGAGCGGTCTTGGTGGTGGTGGAGCCGGCATCGATGCCGAGAAAGCAGTTGCCCTGATAGGTGGAGAGGTCTCCTTTTTTTACGGTGGTGTTTTCGTGCCGCGCGCGGAAGCTGTCATACTCATCGGCTGATGCAAAGAGCGGCTCCATGCGCGCCACCTCAAACTCCATCTTTATTCCGGAGGATAATTTCTTTATCATATCCGAGAGCATAACGGAAGTTTCCTCTTTGGCGTTTAAGGCGGAGCCTATGGCCGCAAAGAGGTGGGAGTGATCCAGCGTGATGGTATGTTCTTCATCTAACTTTAAGGTGCGGATAAAGGCCGCCTTTAATTCCGACAGAAAGTGGAGCGGACCGCCTAAAAAGGCAACATGTCCCCGGATCGGTTTGCCGCAGGCAAGGCCGGAAATGGTCTGGTTTACTACCGCCTGAAAGATGGAGGCGGAGAGATCTTCTCTGGTGGCGCCCTCATTGATCAGGGGCTGGATATCGGATTTGGCAAACACGCCGCAGCGTGCCGCTATCGTATAAAGAGACTGATACTGTCTGGCGTATTCGTTTAAGCCGGATGCATCGGTCTGTAATAAGGAAGCCATTTGGTCAATAAAAGAGCCGGTGCCGCCGGCGCAGATACCGTTCATTCTCTGCTCCACGTTACCGCCTTCAAAATAGATGATTTTCGCGTCCTCTCCGCCGAGTTCGATGGCCACATCGGTTTTGGGCGCGAACGTCTGCAGGGAAGTGGATACGGCGATCACTTCCTGTACAAAGGGAATTTCCAGATGATTTGCCAGCGTCAGACCGCCGGAGCCGGTGATCACCGGATGGAAATTCAGTTCACCGAGCGCATTTTTTGCCTTCTCAAGAAGTGAGACAAGGGTTTCCTGGATGTTGGCGTAATGCCGTTCATAATCGGAGAATATCAGCCTGGGCGGCTCCTGTTCCAGCACGGCGATTTTCACTGTGGTGGAACCAATATCGATACCTAATGTATATGTTAAATTTTTCATATATTTCCTCGATTCCGAATCTGTGACCGTATATGCCGGCACAGATTCCGCCATTGAAAAATTTTGGATTGTTACATAAAATGAATACCTGTTTGATATTCGATGACATTATACGACATTCTTTCCAACATTTCAACGTACTAAAATTTAGAAAAAAATAAACTATTTCAAATCTTTTTCTAAAAAAAAGAATAATTGTTATGCAAATTATATTAAATTGGGTAGTAAGCGATGCTTCAAGGTTTACAATTTTTCCACGAAATGGTATCATAAGCAGGAATAAGTAAACTATAATGAGGAGAAGATATGCAGAAATTTATCAGAAATCTGGAAAAAAAGTTCGGCAGGTATGCGATACCTGATCTGATCAATTACTTTGTCATATTTTATGTGGCGTCCACGATCATCAGCCTGTTTTTGCCGGGGCTGTACTATAATTTTCTGGCGCTGGATTTTGAAAAGATACTGCACGGGCAGATCTGGCGGCTGTTTACGTTTATCCTGGCACCGGAATCTTTGTGGACGAGAGGAGATTCCTTCGGCACCGGCATGAATATATTCTTTTTTGTGATCATGGTGCACCTGTATTATCTGTTCGGGCGTTCGCTGGAAAATATCTGGGGTTCGTTCCGATTTAACCTGTATTTTATCGGCGGGATTATCCTGACGGTCGTTGCGGAATTTATTCTGTATATCGCGGTAGGGCAGAGCGCTTATTACGGTGGTATGAATTATATCTATCAGTCCATGTTCTTTGCATACTGTGTGCTGTTTCCGGAAGAGCAGTTCCTGATCTGGTTTGTATTCCCGGTGAAGGCGAAGGTACTGGCGGTGATCGACGGCGGACTGATGCTGATCATGCTGCTGCAGTATCTGCAGTACGGCGATTTTGCCCGCGCGCTTGCACTTGTTATCGCGATGCTTAATTTTCTGATGTTCTTCTATGCTTACAAGGGATTCGACCGGTTCAGCCCGAGGCAGATGAAGAGGCGGAAGGAATTTAAGCGGCAGACCATGCGCCCTACGGGGGTAACAAAGCACCAGTGTGCGATCTGCGGCAGGAATGAAGTGACCAACCCTGAGTTGTCTTTCCGGTTCTGTTCCAAATGCAACGGGAATTACGAGTACTGCGAGGAACATCTTTTTACCCATCAGCATGTAAGGTAAGGGTTAGAGGAGTTTTGGTTCCGGGAGATATGGTTTTTATCGGGACTGGCGCAAAATAATATGCGGTATATAAGGCATCAAAAGCAAGGGGCGGCGATGGAATGGAGAGAGAAATTTTATTTGCGAAGACGCTGGAACAGGTGAAGAAGCAGGGGCGCGCTGAGGGAAACCGGATCAGCAAGGAGCAGGTGCGGGAAGCCTTTGTGCCGCTTGCGCTGGATGAGGCGCAGTTGTCACTGGTATATGACTATCTGGAAAAACATCATATCGGCGTGGATCAGGAAGCGTCCGTGGAGATAGAACTGACTAAGGAGGAGACGGATTATTTAGAGGAGTATCTGGCTTCGCTGCGGGAACTGCCGGAGATCACAGGCGGAGAGCGGGAGGCGCTCTTTCTGTCTTCCATGGCGGGGGATGTTTCCGCAAGGAAGCGGCTGGTGGAGGCTTTTTTGCCGAAGGTGCCGGAGATGGCGAGGATCTATGCGGGGCAGGGAGTTTATCTGGAAGATTTGATCGGTCAGGGCAATATGGCTCTGAGTGAGGGCGCCTGCATGTTAGGGGCGGCGGAGAATGCGCAGGATGCGGAAGGGATGCTGGCCTGGTTTATTATGGATTCCATGGAGAAGCTGATTGCCGAGGGGACAAAGAGCCGCAGCGCCGATAAAAAACTGGAGGACAAGGTCAATCATATCGCGGAGCAGGCAAAGGAACTGGCGGAAGATCTGCGGCGCAAGGTGACGGTGAAGGAACTTTCGGAGGAGACAGGGATTCCGGAGGAAGAGATCCGGGATGTGTATCGGCTCAGCGGGTATGTGATAGAGGATTTGAAGGACTGACAGGATTTGTCCGTGAAGGTAATGTACCGATTGTTTGAGAAAAGGATAACGTATATAAAATGCCATTTCAGTTGTTAAAAGATACATGGAAGAGTGTGAGAGAGAAAAAGAAGAGCGGAAAAAGTTCTGCGGTGGTTTATGAGGATTTTAAGTATATGCTGCAGGATGTGAGCCGCATTTATATCGGGGCGAAATATACCTATCGGGAACTGATGCACAATCCCGAGATGGCATTTAAGTTTAAAACGGTGATAGAGCATTATCTTCTGAAAGAAACAGATCCCGATACTTCTCTTGAGAGTGATTTTTATTATATGGATCCCGGAAGTTTTTCCTATCGGACTTATGAGCAGCTTAAGGTAAAGCTGAAGATCAGTGTCCTTGTGGAAAGGCCGGGAAGGCAGGGAAAAAGCGAGCGGGTTTACCGGGAGAAAACAGTGACTTTGGAAGAATTTGCGGCGATTCCCCTCCCGCGGAAAAAGAGGGACGGAATTGTCGTACAGGAGCTGATTTTGTCGAAACTTGCGCTCGTTTCTTTTGTGATTTAGGATAAAAAGCTTGATAAATGTCGAGAAATCTGGTATTGTATGGATAGCGGGAGGAAAACGTCAAGATAGTAAGATTCCTGCGATTGAAAATTTGGTAAAATTCCCCTTTTACACTGAACAGGTTAGGGTTCGCCCTGCCTGTTCTTTTAATTTTGTGCGTAAACGCTCTGTCCCGGCCGGCTGCGGAAAGAGGACAGAGCGGGCAGGGTAATATATTTGAAAATGTAGCTTTAAAAACATGAAAATTGTGGTAAGATAGTAGAGATGAACTTTATAGAAACAGTGGGGAATCATAAGATTGTATATTATAAATGATGCGGAGGATTTTAATGAGAAATTTTAACGGGTATGAGACGGTTGAGGAGAGGGATATTGCGGAGCTGAACTCGAAGGGGACGGTGCTGAGGCATATAAAGAGCGGGGCGCGGGTGATCCTGATGGAGAATGATGAGGAGAACAAGGTATTCTATATCGGTTTTCGGACGCCGCCGGTGGATTCCACGGGGGCTGCCCATATTGTGGAGCATACGGTGCTCTGCGGATCGGAACATTTTCCGGTAAAAGATCCTTTTATTGAACTGGCGAAGGGAAGTCTGAATACGTTTTTAAATGCGATGACCTATCCCGATAAGACGGTCTATCCGGTGGCAAGCTGCAATGATAAAGATTTTCAGAATCTGATGCATGTTTATCTGGATGCGGTCTTTTATCCGAATATATATAAGGAAGAGAAAATTTTCAGGCAGGAGGGGTGGCACTATGAGATGGAGTCAGTGGAAGATGAGCTGACGCTGAACGGTGTTGTCTACAATGAGATGAAGGGGGCGTTTTCCTCTCCTGATGATGTGCTTGAGCGGGAGATTTTAAATGCTCTTTTTCCGGAGACTTCCTACGGGTTTGAGTCGGGAGGTGATCCGGAGGTGATCCCTGAGCTGACATACGAAAAGTTTCTTAATTTCCACAGGAGATATTATCATCCTTCCAACAGCTATATTTATCTGTACGGCGATATGGATATGGCGGAAAAACTGGAGTTTCTGGACAGGGAATATCTTTCAAAATTTGATCATCTGGCGGTGGATTCCGGGATCGGATTGCAGAAGCCTTTTGAGGCGGTGAAAGAGATCCAAAAGAGTTATCCGATTTCCGAGGGGGAGTCGGAGGAGTTCAATACCTATCTTTCTATGAGCAGGGTGGTGGGAAGTTCTTTAGACAGGGAGTTGTATATTGCTTTCCAGATTCTGGATTATGCCCTTTGTTCCGCCCCCGGGGCGCCGCTGAAGCAGGCGCTGATCGATGAGGGGATCGGGACGGAAGCCTACAGTATTTTTGATGAGGGGATCAGACAGCCCTATTTTTCCGTGATTGCGAAAAACGCAAACCTGCAACAAAAGGAGGCATTTCTTGCCACTTATAAGCGAGTACTGACAAAACTGGCGAAGGAGGGCATTGATAAAAAGTCCTTATATGCGGGGCTGAATTATTTTGAATTGAAACACAGGGAGGCGGATTTTGGTTCTTATCCGAAGGGACTGATGTATGGGCTGCAGATGCTGGATTCCTGGCTGTATGATGAGAAGGCGCCGTTTATCCATGTGGAGGCGAACGAGACATTTGCAGTGTTGAAGAAAAAGATCGAGGAGGGCTATTTTGAGAAACTGATCAGGAAGCATCTTCTTGACAATGAACACGGCAGTGTTGTGGTGCTGGTACCCGAGAAGGGATTGACGGCGAAGCGGGATAAAGCGCTTTTTGAGAAGCTGCAGGCTTATAAAGAGACGCTCTCCGAGGAGGAGCTGCAGGATATTGTAAAGCAGACAGAGGAGTTAAAGGCATATCAGGAGGAAGGTGATACGCCGGAGGCGCTTGCCTGCATTCCTCATCTGACAAGGGAGGATATCAGGAAAGAGGCGGAAAAGTATGTAAATGACCTGCGCAGTGCCGCCGGTGTTCCCGTGCTGTACCATGAGCTGTTTACCAACGGGATCGGGTATCTGAGGCTCAGTTTTGACTGTTCCCATGTGCCCGGGGAGCTGTTTCCCTATCTGGGGCTTCTGAAGAACATGATGGGGCTGATCGATACCGACAGCTACAGTTACGGGGAACTGTTTCATGAGATGCATATCGAGACGGGCGGAATGGCGTGTGTGACCAATACTTACAGCAAGGCGGATTTATCGGATTACAAGGTGAGATTTGATATCAAGGCAAAGGTGTTGTTTGATAAGCTGCCGGAGGCTTTCCGGCTTGCCCTAATCATGATAAAGGAGACAAAGTGGTCCGATTATAAGCGCCTCAGGGAGCTGCTGGAGGAGGTCAAATCAAAGATGCAGTCTGCGATGCTCTCCGGCGGCCATACGGTTGCGGCGATGCGGGCACTGTCTTATTTTTCCGAAGCGGCGGCTTCTAACGAGCAGATCGGCGGCGTGACGCAGTACCGCCTGGTGGCGGATCTTGCGGAGCACTTTGAGGAGAGGAAAGCGGAGCTGGCTGCCAATATGGGCAGGCTTGTCAGAATTTTGTTCCGGCCCGGGAATCTGCTGGTGGATTATACGGCATCGAAGGAAGGGTATGAAAAACTGCCGGAGCTTGTGGCGCAGCTGAAGGAGAGCCTGTATGCCGGAGAGTGCGATGGAGAAAAGGAAAAATACCGTCCTGTGACAGAGAAAAAGAATGAAGGTTTTCTGACCGCATCCCAGGTGCAGTATGTGTGCCGTGCCGGCAATTTTATCACAAAGGGACTTTCCTACACCGGGGCGCTGCGGGTTCTGCGGGTGATGATGGGATACGATTATCTCTGGAACAATGTCAGGGTGAAGGGCGGCGCATACGGCTGTATGTGCAGCTTTGGAAAAACCGGCGAGAGTTATTTTGTCTCTTACAGAGATCCGAATCTGGAAAATACCGTGGCGGTCTATGAGGCGGCGGCGGATTATGTGGAAAACTGGCAGGGGGACGAGGAGGAGCTGACACAATACCTGATCGGTGCAATTAGTGAACTCGATGTGCCGAAAACCCCGCAGGACAAAGGAAACTTTTCGCTGGGCGGCTATCTGACCGGACAGACGGAGGAGGAATTGCAGCGGGAGCGGGATGAGATTTTATCCGTGAGTGTAGAAAATATACGAGAATTGGCGAAGCATATCAGAGCCTTTTTGTCAGAGGACTGTCTCTGCGTTGTGGGCAGAGAGGAAAAGATAAAGGAAGCGGACGGATTCGGGAGGAAGGAACAGCTTTTCTCCTGAGTGCGGCACTGGAATCAGCAGAAGTTGAAGAGATGCATGGGAGAAATATGAAGCTGTGTATTATCAGATTCATATTTACTCCCCCTTACATGCATCTCGTAGACGGATGCGGCACTGGAATCAGCAGATGTCCCGGAAGTGCGCAAGAGAATTTACAGACGCTGTGGCGGCTGGAAATTTCTCTTCAGCTAAAGTGCAGTGAAGGGGACATCTGCGGCACTGGAATAGGAGGATCGTTATGGGAAAGAAGCGTTTACATGCATTACTTTTGGCGGCAGGGGCAGCATTTTTGCTCTCGGGCTGCGGCAGCGCGGTGATGAGCGGGGGAGCAGCGGATACATCGGCGATAGCAGCGGCGACTACGGTTAACCAGGAGGAATATCTTTATGATACGGGCTACGGAGAAAGCGGTTATAAGGCGGAAGAGGCGCCGGCGGAAGAGGCCGTAGCGGAAGAGACGGATTATGAGGCTGAGGGAGCGGAAGCGAAGGCACCGGAGGTGAGCGAAGATCCCCGGGCGGACCGGAAGCTGATTACGACCATGTACCTGTCGGCGGAAACGGAATACTTTGATGAGCTGATGGGAAATCTGGAAAAGCAGATCGCGGGAATGGGCGGCTACATTGAAAGCAGCGAACAGTGGAACGGGAAAAGTGATTATTACGGAAACAGGATTGAAAACAGAAATGCTTCCCTGACGGTGCGGGTTCCGGCGGATAAGCTGGGGAGTTTTCTTACAATGATGGAGGAAAACAGCAATATCACGAGTAAATCCACCAGTGTGGAGGATGTAACCCTTGCCTATGTGGATCTCGAGAGCCGTAAAAAAGCGCTTTTGACGGAGCAGGACAGGCTTCTTGAACTGATGGATATGGCGGAGACGGTGGAGGATCTGATCGCCATAGAGGATAAGCTGGCGGATGTCAGATATGAGCTTGAGAGCATGGAATCCCAGCTCCGTACATACGATAATAAGATCAATTACAGTACGGTGCACCTGCATGTTCAGGAAGTAGAGAGGCTGACGCCGCCTGAGGAGCCCACCACCTGGGGACGGATAAAGAACGGATTTTCAAAAAATCTGTATGGACTGGGAATGGATATCGAGAATCTTTTTATCAGCATTGTGATCTATATTCCCTATATTCTGGCATGGCTTGTGGTGATTGCGGTCGTATTGCTGATCCTCTTTGCGTTAGTAAAGCGCGAGAAGAAGAAAAAGGAAAAAAGGCGTCTGAAAAGGCAGCAGATATCGGCAGATACGGCTGAAACGCAGGAAAACATGCCGAAGGATAATCAGGGAGAGAACCCACTGTCCGGCAAACTGCCGCAGGAAGCTGAGAAACTGCCGAAGAATATGACGGAAGAATAAGAGAGGAACCAAAAACAGCAATAGTCGTGTAGACGGATGCGGAACTAAAAACAGCAGAAGTCGAAGAGATGCATGGGAGAAATATGAAGCTGTGTATTATCAGGTTCATATTTACTCCCCCTTACATGCATCTCGTAGACGGATGCGGCACTGGAATCA